>Ga0247779_1000538_pt1 | contig 23256 bp, 19 predicted proteins | sample UWRJL221509R5_FD_179925 | JGI IMG/M metagenome (GOLD analysis project Ga0247779, IMG submission 179925) | Plant litter microbial communities from Arlington Agricultural Research Station in Wisconsin, United States - UWRJ-L221-509R-5 | ecosystem: Environmental > Terrestrial > Plant litter >... | reverse complement strand
TCACGGCTGAGTTTCTGGCCTACTTGGCGGAGCTCGATGAGCGACAGATCTTTCTCGATCTCGGGTTTGCGTCGCTGTTCGAGTTTTGCGTGGAGAAGCTCGGATTGTGTGAGTCGACGGCGGGTCGACACATCGCGGCGGCGCGGGTGTGTCGCAATCATCCGCAGGTATTTGCCTTGGTTGCGAGCGGCGCGTTGCATGCTTCGGCGCTGAGTTTGCTGAGGAAGCACTTGAGCCCGGAGAACGCCGCGGAGCTGTTCGAGTTGTGTACGCATCGCAGTACGCGAAAGGTGGAGGAGTTGCTCGCTGGACGCTTTCCCAGGCCCGATGTGCGCGATCTGGTGCGTCGCTTGACGCGCTTCGCGATACCCGGAGGGGTGCCAGCGCAGGCGGGGCTTACTCTGGACGTCGAGCGTCCTTCGGAGACGAAGCCAACGGAGGCGCTGCCGCGCGAGCCGTCGGTCCCGCTGCAGACGGCATTCGTCGAGTCTCGGGCGCGCGAACCAGCGACCACGTTGGGCGCATTAGGCGCGCCGGAGGCGCTGAAACCAAGCCGATTCGAACCCTTGTCCCCGGATCGCTACGGCGTGCATTTCACGGCAGATGGTGAGTTTCGCGAGCTGCTCGAGCGGGTACGGGGGCTCGCGGGGCACCGGCTGCCCAGTGGCGATCTGATGACTTTGCTCAAGCGTGGGTTGGAAGCGTACGAGCGCGAGCTGACGAAAGAGCGCTTCGCGGTCGGCAGGAAGCCGCGTCGCAGCCGAGGCGTCGCACCCGCGCCTTCCTCCGCGCCTTCTGAATCCGAGCTCTCCGCACCCGATCTTGTGAAGCCTGAGCTTGCGCCGCCCGATCCATCCAACCTCGACACCCAGTCAACGCCGAAGCCCAACCCCAACCCCAAGCGCCACGTCCCAGCAGCGGTTGCGCGCGCGGTGTTCCTGCGAGATGGTCAGCAGTGTAACTATGTCGCGCCGGATGGGCGGCGCTGTAGCGCGCGTCGCTGCCTCGAGCTCGACCACGTGGATCCTTGGGCGGAGGGTGGCGAGAGCACGATTGAGAATCTTCGCTTGCGCTGCCGCGCTCACAATCAGCGCTACGCACGGCAATACTTCGGCAAATCTCGTGTGGAATCCGTCGTGCAGCGCGCACGGCGGCGGCGTGCTGGCGCTGACGGGGCAATCGCTGACCAGTCCTGAGCTGACTCCCGACATGGGTCGAAGGTCGGGTCGGGGCTTGGGCGGCGATGCCGCGCGCTTGCCCTCGCCCGAAATTGCTTAAATGAACGGCATTGGTTCGAATTCGACCTGAATTCGAACTCCATTTTCCGCGTGTCGACCCCTGCCGCGCCAATGTGAGCGTGAATGATTCTCAGCTCCGACGAACAGAGCCGGGGGCTGAGCGCTTCGGGTAGTTATTGGTTGGCGGGCGGGGCTGCCAGCGGCTCGAACTTGGCGAAGAAGTGTCCCAGCACTTCCGGCCGATGCGTGCAGCGATAGCCCTGATTGCGGTGAGCGTTTTCCTTGACGCGCGCCATCACGCGACCGACGTAATCGAGGTGGCTCTGCGTGTACACGCGGCGCGGGACGGCAAAGCGAGCGAAGTGAAACTCGCGCGTCACTATCTTGCCGCTCGTGTCCACGGTCTTCAGAGCAAAGGGAAAGGCAGCAGCCCGCACCCCACCCTCGCGGTACACGTCGCAACCGAGCGCCACGTCGGGGAATCGTTCGGGCGGAAGGTGCGGATAGAGACTCTGCAGGTCCACGAACACGCCCGAGCCCCCGAAGGGTTTGCTGCAACGAATGCCCAGCTGCTCGAACAGCCCGCCGAGGTAAGCCACCTGCCCGGTGCGTTGACGAAGGTGCGCTTCGTCGATGCCTTCTTCCAGGCCGACCGCGATCGCTTCCAAATCCCGACGAGCCAAGCCGCCATAGCTGGGGAAACCCTCGTACAGCACGAGCCGTTCCTGGCAACGTCGCGCCAATGCCTCGTCACGCAGCGCAATGAACCCGCCAATGTTCACGTTGGCGTCCTTCTTCGCGCTCATCCAGCAGCCCTGGCCGTAGGAGAACATCTCGCGTACGATTTCTCGAATCGAGTGCTTCGCGTAGCCCGGCTCTCGTTGCTGGATGAAATAGGCGTTTTCGGCGAAGCGCGAAGCGTCGAACAGGATCGGGATCTTGAACTCGTCCGCGAGTCGCTTGGCCTGACGGATATTCTCCATCGAGACCGGCGACGAGCAGGCCATGTTGTTCGAGATCGTGATTGAAATGAAGGGCACCCGCGCGCCGTAGTGCTCGAGCGCCACGCGCAGCTTCTCGAGGTCGAAGTTGCCCTTGAACGGCTGCTGCTCGTCGAAATTCCAGAGCGCGTCGCCAATCAGATCGAGGGCCACGCCGCGTCGGTTCTCGACGTGCGCTCGTACCGTGTCGAAGTGGGTGTTGCTGAGCACGACGTCGTCGGGCTTGACCAGAAGCTCCGAGAGAATGTTCTCCGCGGCGCGCCCCTGGTGTGTCGGGATGACATGCTCGAAGCCGAGGATGTCCTGAACGACCTTCTCGAAGTTGAAGAAGCTCTTCGACCGAACGTACGCTTCGTCCGCGGTCATCATCGCGGCCCACTGGCGGTCGCTCATCGCGGTGGTCCCGCTGTCGGTAGCCAAGTCGATGAATACGTCCGCCGAGTTGACGTAGGTGACGGAGTGGAAGGCTTCACGAAGCACGCGCTCGCGCTCCTCGCGCGACAAGAGGCGGATGCGCTCCACGACCTTGATCCGGTAAGGCTCGGGCAACGCGTCCAGGTCGAGTGAATCGCTCGCACTTGTCATGGGATTTTGCTCCGAGAATGCCGTGCCGTGTGATCAGGCGCAGATCGCGCCAGCGTGTCCGTCCAAGAAGGAGCTGCGATCTTCCGTCGGTGCCGGGACCGTGCCGGGCTCGTGCACACGATTGGCCTCGCTCGCCAGGTAAATGGTCATGCGGGTCACGGCATCGATACGGCGCAGCGCAATCCAGGGCTGCATCCCGACGCCTTCCGCCAGGGGGCGGTTCGCGAAGCCCCACACGAGGCTCTCGTAGGCGGACGAATCCATCTGGCGCTCGTCCATGTAGCTCCGCACGCGATCGAGGACAGCCGCGTCGTCCTGCGCATAGGCGCACACTGGCACATAAATGGTGGTCGAGACAGGGTGATTGCGCTGCGTACCAACGAAGGAGGAGCAGGTGAACGGAGCTCGAGCGCTGAGGCGCGCGTCGCCCCCGCGCATGGCGCGCACGAAGTCGACCGCTTCGCCCTCGACATAGTTCGAGGCAGCGGAGGACGCGACCTCCAGATCGTCGGGAGTGGCAGAGTGGTGTCGGACGTAAATTTTGACGCGCGCCTCCGCGCTCGGCGCGAGGTCGAGCGCGAAATACTTGAGCTCGTCGAGGTGAGGGCCGCGGCGGAGCGCCGTGCGCTCGAGGCTCGGCCAGGTGTGTCCGAGACCCAGACGCGCGAGACCTTCGCGCACCAGCTCTGGAGCGTGTGCCGCCCCCTGAGCGAGCGGATTCAGATATGCCTTGAAGGCCGGTGCCTGTCCGCGAGCAAACACCACCGAGCTCCAGACGGCGAACTGGCCCTGCATGCCTTCGGGCAGAAACAGCTCGCGGATCGCCCGAAAACGGTCGAGATTTGCGCCGAATTCCCGCTCTAGGCGCTCGTTGAACTCGATGCCGACCGCGCGGTGTGCGGCCAGCGTCGGCTCCTTGGCTTGCGGCTCGAATAGCGCGCGAACCTCCACGCGGTCGCCCGCGATGGCGACGGAGAATTCGATCGGCGTGTTGTCGTCGCTGATGTCGGACACCCAATCGGTGGTGCGGACCAGCGAGCTATCACCCCAGGGAGTGATTAAGTTACGGAAGGTCTGAACGATCTTCGGGGTTTCTTCGCCCAGGCGTGCGGCGTAGCAGAGTGCGCGAAGGCGGCTGCTGGTGTAGTCCACAAGACGAGCAGTGGGCATGACGCCCGACCCAAGACGCGCGTCGCTTGTTCTAAAATTAAGTAATAGACTCACAGTACCTCTGAGTCTGGATACGTCCCGTGCGTCACATGCATAAGTGCGCACGCCCGCAAATGGCAACGCCAACTCGCCCCCCCGGACGTGTCCCCCCCCGCGGACGATTACTCAGAGATAACGTCTAAAGTTTTTTTAGAAGATGCCGGGGCCTGGACCCAAGATGCCGTCGGGATCGAATTTGCGCTTCGCGCGCTTGAAGTCATTGAACGCTTCGCCGTAATGGCGGCGCCAATCCTGCTTGTCGAACTCGACGCTTCCGATCGGATAGCGCGTGCCGCCGAACGCAAAAGCCTCGTCGTACAGGGCGCGATTGCGCTGCAGCATTTTTGCTTCGAAAACCGGATCAGGCCCGGGAGCATTGGCTGCGGTCAGGATGTCGAACAGGTAGACGTATTTGCTGTCCTTGGGGACGCGGAACAGCGGCCGCGTGAACTGCGAGGCCAAGAGCGGGAACAGAAGGATGAACCCCGTCTGGCCGATGTCCTCCTGCGTGAGTCCGTCGAGCGTATTGCCGACGTACGACTCGACCTCGTCTTCTGGAAGCCAGGTGTCGAACCAAGGGTGCAGCACGCCGTCCCAGAGACCGATGGACTTGAGGAAGTCGATGCCGACGTCCACCTCCTGCACTTGATCGAGGTAGGGCTTGTCCTCGATCGCGGCCGCAGACGGTGGGAGATGGAGGCCGCGCAGCAAGTGCTCGGCATCGGGCACTGTCGAGCCGCTGTAGTACTTGATCGCGCGCAGTTGCCTGATGATGCCGCCAGCGCCATCCGGTATCCCGAACATGTAAATGCCGTCGAACTCTTCGCGCTCGAGCAGGGTGCGAAGATCTGCAAAGAACAGCGCGTTGTCGACGTAGTCGAGCAGGAACGTGTGCGCGCGGGCCGGAGCGACGATCATGTCCATGACCACGCGTACGACGATGCCGCACTGCCCGAGGCCAGCCAGCACCCCATTGAACAGATCCGCGTTCTGGCGCACCGAGCAGCGCTCGAGCTCGCCTTCGCCCGTGACCACCCACAGCTCTTTGACGTGATCGACCTGCGCGCCGCGCCGATTATTCGGGGAAATGCCGCCGACGGCCAGTGTGCCGCCGATGGACAGACCGATGTAACCGGTGAGCACGGGGCAGCCCGCGCCTAGCGGAACCGAGGCGTTCACCAGCTGCTTCCAGGTCGCGCCCGCGTCTACGTCTGCGAGTTTGGTGCTGATCGAGTGAATCGTGTTGATCGTCGCCATGTCGATGACGAGACCGCCGAGCGCCGTCGATTGCCCGAACGTCGTGTGCCCCTGGCCCCGCACGGCCACCTTGATCGAGTGGCAGCGGCAGAAGCGGACCATCTTTTGAATGTCACGCACGGAGCCCGGGATGAGGACCGCGATGGGCGTATTGTGCACCATGCTTCCCGAGTCCGTAGCGTAAGGCGCGAGCGACGACGGATCGGTAACGATCGAGCCGTCGAGCGGCGGGAGGTGATCGAATGGCGCCGCCTCTGCGACGGAAATCCATCGGCGATTCACTGGATCGAATCCGGAAACAACCGCAGCGCTGAGCCCAGCCAGGACTGCTCGCCTAGTTACCATTGCCATTGCCCGCATCCCTTTCGGTGTGTTCGCCCCTAAAATAACCAGGCGTACACTCCTCGATCTGTTTCCTTATCGCAAGAAAAATCCGAAGATAAGGCACCATACTGCAACATCATCCTTGAGGGTGACGCGGGCGTCGACTTCGCCGGCAACTTCTACTCGACACGGGCTGTGCGAGGCGTTCGGCGTGTCGAAGATGGCGGCTTTCGACGGGTGAATCGCGCGCTCGAGGTCAGATGGGGCGCGATTGCTAGCCCGCAGGACGCTCGGAGCCGAAATCGGTGGTGCCCGTTAGCGAGGACGAACAGGCACCATTCTGGCGGTTTCTCGTGCTTGCCGTGTGGCTCGGGCACGGGCAGCGCGCGGCTCGGCCCGCGCGCGCTGCGTCCGCTGCGCGTTCAAAAAAGCGGCGGGGTCGCGTTCTTGGCCAGCTCCAGCGCTTGCGCCGCAAACCAAGCACCGGCCGCCGGATCGACTCGGCCCCACAAGGGATCGAAGTGCCGCTGAGCGTCGTCGCCGCTCAAGCCCCAAGGATTGTATTGGGCGTAATCCCAGGCGCGCGCGCCACCCGCTATGTCACACGAACCGTCGGATTGTCCGGGGATCTTGAGCCAAAGGTAGGCATCGAGCAGCGCGACGCCGGTGCTTGCGTCGGGGCGCGGACCGAGCCCCGCGCCCGGAGGGTTGCACCAATTACCGACCTTCAGCGCACTGACGACGTTGTCGGGTTGGTTGTACGGCTCGGCCGAGTATTGGCTCACGTTCAGCGTGCCCTTGCCGTTGCGACTGGTGTCGATCACGAACGGCAAGCTCGCCACCGCGTTACCCATCATGCCTTGGATTTGCGCCGTCACCGTGGCCACGTATTCCGGCGTGTAGTCGAGACTATAACCCGTAGCCGGATTGTACTGGCTGGCGCAGTAACTGAAGTTGCCGAGTCGCCAGCCGTTGTCGTCGGGATTGGTTGCGAACGCGGTACACATCGACACCCAGGTACTAAATTGAATGGATTGCTCGGTGGTCTGGAAGTTTGAGGCATTGACGTAGAAGCCCTTGGCCAGCGAAGCGCCGCTCACCGGGTCGGTCCCGGCCTTGTGGATGCGATACGCCGCTTCACCCACGCCGAGCCATGCGGCGTGCGTCCCGTCGAGATAAACGCTCGTGTTCAGCGCCTGAGCAGCCAGGCTCTTCGCAGCGTATTGGAGCTGAGCATAGCGCTCCTCCGGTGACGCGCCGGGCGCCGGTGTAGTGCTCCCGGCGGGAACGACGGGCTTGCAGTCTTCGGCTGTACCGTAGATGGTCGTGTTGTAAGGGATGATCCCGAGCGAGTCCGGTTCCAAAATGACGACCGCCTGACCCTTGCCGATGCCCTTGGCAAACCCGTCGATCCACGCCTCATAGGCCGCGGTGTCGACCGCACCGCCACTCGAGTACTGCGCGCAATCGCGGAACGGAACGTTGTAGGCGACCAGCACGGGCACACGTTTTTCGAGTGCAGCCGCGGCCATGGTCTTCTTGACCGCCTTTTCCACCTCCGCTGGCGTGCCACCCGTGAACCAAACGGCTTGTGGCGTCGTCACCATGGCGGTGAGTCGCGCAGCATTCTTCAGATCGCGTGCCCTCAACAGTGACGCGATTTGCTTGACCGCGGCTGGGTCTGGCGGCGGAACGAAGAAGCGCGTTTCCTTGTCCAACTTGCAGCCGGAGGCCAGCGCGCTGTCAGCGCTGACGACCTGCCCGTCATCGGCGCCCTCGCTGACGGCACTGCCGCACCCGGAGACGGCGAAGGCACCGCCGACAACCACCCCGTAGATAAACATCGACTTCGTCATGATGGTTCCTCTTGCGCGAACGTTGATGGAATAGACGTCGGACCCAACTCACGAGTGTCCGCGAGCTTCCCGACGCAACCGGCTTGCTAACAGTCGCCCCCCGCGCGTTCAATGAGCACTTTTACGAAGCGGGTGGCGCACAGGAATCGATGTTTCCATGACGGAGCTTCAGTCGAGACCGCGCACTAGTCATTATTTCCAAGCGAGTGACTGCTAGTTTCCATTCGCGCTCAACGGAATGAGCTCACGCCTGCTATCTATTCCGACAGACCCAAACCGGTTTCGAAAACTCGCTCGCGAGGGACGCATCGCCACACTGCATGCCCCCAGGGCAGTCGCCATCGCTGCGGCAAGCGATACGACCGAGATGCGCGAGACAACTGTTCGTCGAGCTGCAGGCGCTGGCCGCATGGATGCCGAAATCACGACCCCACTCGGGGGTCAGGCAGCAGGCTTGTTTTACCGGACACTCCTGGGGCCCGATGCAGCGAGCGGGGAACGGCGCACACTGGGAGCTGCCGCGCAAACAGTGCGGAAGGACCAACGCGCGCTCACCGCAGAAGTGTTTGTCTTCTGCGCGAAGCGTCGCGTAGGGCGCAAATTTCGGTTCCAGCAGGGTGTCGTAGATGGGCTCGCCGTCGCGCTTCAACTGCAGTCGGAAACGCGCGGGCGCGGCCGCAAAGGTCAAGCCCGTGATGCTCACCTGAGCGTCCTGAACCTGTGTGCGCAGCTGCAGCGCCATGCCACAGCCGGTCTTTTCTCGGAGCTGCTCCTTGGGCTCGAGCGGGAGGACGAGCGTGAGCGCACACGGACTGGCACCTTCCCAGTTGAGCAGGACGTCATAGCTCCCACGCTCAGCGAGCGGCGGGTGAAACTCGAGTGTCACGGCGCCCGGGCACGGAGTAGCGCGCGTGCGCAGCCAGATCACACCGACGATGGCCAAGCCAGCGCCGACGATCGCTCCCAGGCGCTGCGCGGTCCACGGTGACACTCGGGGCACGGTAGCGCCGCTCGCTGGGCATGAATAGCTCCCTCGCGCGCTCGCAGGACGAGCCCGAATTGGAACCGAGCTAGCTCACCAACTCGTGAGGCCGGCGGTGATCTGTCCGGGCGGAATGTCGCCTTTGGCGGCAGATCTCTCGGTGGCTAGCGCGATGCCGATGACGGTACCCGTCGCGACCGCGGCCCCCACGCCGGTCCAGAACCAGCCACGTTCGTAGAAGCGCGGCGTGCGCTGGAGCTCCAGCGCGAACGAACGGTGTTCCTTGGGGCGCAGAACGAAGCGCGACGTAACAGGCTCGTAGCCCGCATGTCGCAGCGCGATCGAATGTTCGCCCGCAGCCAAGCGCAGCTCGACCGGAACCGTGCCCAAAGCTTTGCCATCTACGTGCACGAACGCGCCGGCGACACTCGACGTGATCACGAGTGTGCCGCGCAGATCCTGCCGCTCGAGCCGAGGCACGAGCTCGCGGCGCTCGCCGGCCGCGAGTGTCAGCTGGTCGCGCCACGTTTCATGACCCGGCGCCTGCAGCTCGACGACTACGTTGCCTGGATCGAAGCGCAGCGCTCGCTGCAGAGGAAGCACCAGCGACTGCCCGCCCACTCGCAACACGGCGCCTGGGGCGTCGCACTTCACGCTCAGCTCGGCAATCTGGCTGCGAACGAGTTGAATCATACCCGCGAGATCGGAGACGGCTGATTTGAGAGCGTCAGGGGCCGTGGCCTCGAACTGTTCGAGCTCGGCGAGCGCGTCGGCATTGCGCCCAAGCCCCTGGAGCGCGCGCCCGCGATTGTAGTGCAAGGCGGGCGACGGCTCGATGGCAAGCGCCTTGCTGTACGCGGCGAGGGCCACGTCGAATTTGCCAGCTTCGATCGCAGCGTCACCCTTTCGTTTGAGCTGGGCGACCACTGGATCGGTTCGATCCGCGGCGGTCACGGCGGGGGACCACAGCGCAAGAAATAGCCCCAACGCGAGGCTTGCTGCCACGCGGCCGAGCGGAGTCCGCGGGTGCTCCATGCGGCGAGCAGGTACGGCCGCCGGGGCGCATTTCATAAACCGAGCTCGCATCATAGATGGAGCGGCTTTCCGTCCGCGGCCACGGGCGGCGTGCTGATCCCCGATGCAGGGCTGGGCGTTCGTGCGCTGATGGTCGGAGGTTTCAGCCGAGTGGGCTTCAGAGTCGGTGGCGCCGCGTTCGTGGACGAGCTGCTCGCAGGCGCGAGATGCTGAGCTGACGGAGCCACGAACCTTGGCGCATCAGGCGGCATTCGAACATCCACAGCGCGCGCCAGCGCAGTCGCCGGCAGCGCAACGTGCGCCGGCACCTGCAGCGCGACCGCCGCGTCCGAGGCGGGTGAGCGCAACATGGGCACAGCCAGCAGTAGCCCCGCGAATAGGAACAGGCTCCCCGCCGCCCTCAGACCCCAGCGCGGTCGCGACAGCGGTGGCTTCAGCTGGGGCTGCGGCACTAGGGGCCGAGCAGCGGTCACTGTCGGAGGGCCGAACTGCTCCGCGGCGCCCAGGCTGGCCGATGGGCGATGCGTCAGCTTGTCGTCACTGCCCCGGGCGATGGCGATTTTGGCGAGACTCGGTAGGTCGCGCAGCGCATCGGGCGGCGTGTTTCGGTTGATTTGCGCTGCTAGCTGGGGCCGCACACTGGTGCGCGAAAGCGTCCGCGCGGGCGGCGGCGATGACGTCGACGGCGCAACTCGAATGGCGTCCGTTGGCATCGCGAACGGCGAAAGCAGCTCGGCCAGCTCTCGCACGCTGCCAATCCGAAACTTGGGCACTTTGCTCAGCGCACCTGCTACCACTCGCGCCAACTCTTCCGGCACCTCGGGCACGAGCGTGGCAAGCGGCACGGGAGCGTCGAGCATGACGGCCGCCACGACCGCACCCGGCGTGGCCGCCGCGAATGGCGAGAGACCCGCGATCAACTCGTAGAGCACGACGCCGAGCGCCCACACGTCACTGCGCGGCGAAACCTGTTCGGGCGTTCTGAGCTGCTCGGGTGACATGTAGAGCGGCGTACCCACGGCGACGTCGGCTTCGGTCGCCGCGCCCCCGTCGTAGCTCTCCAAGAACTTGACGACACCAAAGTCCAAGACCTTGATGCAGCGCGCGCCGCTCAGCTCGGTCAAAAATAGATTGGCGGGTTTCAAATCCCGATGAACCATTCCCAGCTCGTGCAGCGCGGCGATGCCATGGCAGGCCTGAATCACGTACGCTGCCGCCTCTGCATACGGGATCGCGCGGCGTGCCCTCAGCTCGGCGCGCAGATTGCGTCCAACCAGGTACTCCATGACGAGGAAGAGCGAGCCATCGTCGAGCACGTCCGCGTCCACCGCGTGGGCGATGTGACGATTGTTCACCAGCGCCATCGCCTTGATCTCACGCTCGAAACGCGTGACCGCGACGCTCTTTTGCTCCAGTTGCGCGTGCAGCAGCTTGATCGCAACTGGGCGGTCGAGCCGTTCGTGGTGGGCCAGGTAGACCACCCCCATACCGCCTTTGCCCAGAGTGCTCACAATCCGGTATTTGTCGGCGATTCGATCACCGGGCGAGAGCGCGGTCGTCATCACGTCTGGGTGGACTCGTTCGAGGGCGGGCGCGGCATTGGACCTATCAGCAGCCTTTACCCGCCGGGCAAGGCCAAGAGACGGTGCTGGCGCACGACCATTGATTGCCGCCCGGGCCTGGGGCGCACACGCAGTAGCCAGTTTTCGTGGCGCCCAAAGTGTCGCGGTAGCCGGACGCGACTCCGCACATTTCGCAAGCGGTCCCACTGCAGGGCAGAGCACACGTAGAAACGTTACAGGGGTGACCGGACAGCGGCGCCGCGGTCGGGCAGCGAGGCGAGTCGACCAGCGGGACCTTGAAACAGCTGTAGTCGACGTCGGCTGGGAATTGGCAGCCACTTTCAACGTAGGCGCCGGACGAGCACGTTTCCGAACGGTGCCCCGTCTCGAGCGGCCCGCAAGGCCAGTAGCAGAGCTGCGGATCCACGGCCGTGCAGGCGAGGTCTTTGTAGATCCCGACGCCCGCTGCGGTCGTGGTGCAGGCTGGCGTGAAGGATGTGTTCGGTGCCCCTCCGCTCGTGGCCGTCGTGCCACCGGTTGCGTTCCCTGCGGTGCCTCCCGAGCCCAGATTGCCCGACGTGCCGGCGGCACTACTTCCAGAGCTACCGCCCGTGGCGAAGCCCGAGCCCGCGGCGTTCGTGATCGGGTCGGTTCCGCCGCTGCCGCCGAAGGAAGCATCTGGAGACCCGTCGCAGCCGGCGGGCTCCGTGCACGCTCGCGGGTTCTGAATCGTCGCCGAGACACAGCTCCCAGAGTGGCAAGTCTCGGTTTTGCCGCAGGGGACGTCGAGACAAGAGGCTTCCATGACGATTGGCAGCTCGAGCGTTTCGTGAGGCACGAAGCCCAATACTCGGCGCGCCACCACGCATCCGCCCTGGTACCCGCTACGCACGCAATCATCGGGACTCATGGTCATGCCAGTGACCACGCGAATCGCGAACTCGCTGTCCTTTTCGCCACCCGGAACGATGACGACCGACCCAATGCGGCCCGTTGCCGGGTCGCAGCGCAGCGTTTCCGTGGACATCGGCCGTGACTCGAGCTCACTCAGCGTGCCCACGGAAATGCCCGTCCTCGGGTTGTCCGAACAGCGGATGTCCGTGCTCAGCTCGACCACCACTTGAGTCGGTTCGCGACACCCGAGCAGTGCTAGCGCAACGAGTGCTGAACACGATCTTCCATGGCGCGCCGCGCGAAAATAGCTCACTGAATCCAAAGCAATACGGCAACTGCCCGACAAATGATTAGTGAGTCAGCGAGGAAATTGTGATGTGCGTGTGCAGCGCCCGCAGTGCGTGCAGCATCTCGGTTACCTGCATCACCCTATCCTCCCGGGGCCACAGCTGTTGGGCAGCTCCATGCCTTCCGGCGATCAATGCGGTCGATTTGTCAGGAATGTTCCGACACTCGCGCCGCGATTCGCTCGCGGCCATTTCTTTCCCGCGAGGCTCGGCCGTGTAAGGCTACAGATATGACTCCGTCGGTGCTTACACGGGACATCTCGAGCGTCCCTGCCTTGGTTCGCGTTGTGGATGACGTTCACGTTGTCGGCGTTTGGGGAACGACCCTGATTCAAATCTGGCGTGGTACTCCAACGGCCACCCTCTCAGCGGAAGTGAATCGCATCGCTCGCGGGCTCGTCGCATCGAGCGTCCACCCGATCGCCTCGCTCTTCATCGTGGAGCGGGGCTCGCCGACACCCGACGACGAGACCCGCAAAAACTTCGCGGCGTTCAGCCGTGACATCGTGAGCCGCATGAGCATCTCCGTGGTCGTGGCCGAAGGCAGTGGGTTTCGCAGTGCACTAGTGCGCGCGGTGGGCGTAACGCTGACCACCATCCTGCCCCATTCGTCGAAATTCAGATTCGTCAACGACCTGACCAGCGCAGTCCGGCTGATCGAGCCGCACCTCAAGGCGGGAGGCGGCACTCCGCAGGGCCTGACAGCCGCTGCGGAGGAACTGCGCGCGAAGATCGGCGCGCCCCGCTAGGTCGGGCCCGAACCGAGCTCCCGAGCCCCGGTCGTTCGTCTACCCCGCGTGGGCGCTGGCCGAACCGGAAAGGCCGAGCTAGGCTGGTCGCTCGATGTACCGAGCACGGGCGGGGTTGCTTTCTACTTTATTGGTGTCGCTTTCGCTGGGTTGCGGCGCGCGCACGGATCTGGTTACCGATTCGGAGCCACCGCCCGCGCCGTTCGGTAGCAGCAGCGGCAGCACTGGCAGCGGCGGCAGCGCTGGCAGCAGCGGCAGCGCTGGCAGCAGCGGCAGCGCTGGCAGCAGCGGCAGCGCCAGAACGACCCCGCCACCGCTGCGTACGAATTGTCAGTTGCTAGGTGACGATCCGCGCGTTGCGGGCATCAGGCCCGACGAAGTCGCCAGCCTCAACGGGGCCGATTTCGTCGTCGGTGACGTGAAATCCTACCACTGGACGCTGCAGATGGAGGACTGCGACGCGGTGGTGACGAACGCGCAGTTCACGCTGCAGGGGGCTGACTCCCCGATCGTGAGGTTTCAGCCGTCGCGCCCGGCGCTGTATCACTTCAAACTCGAGGTCACGGGGGTTGGCGGCGACAGCACGTCGTGCAAGCTCGAGGTACCAGTCGCTGGGGTCGGCATGCGCGTCGAGCTGTGCTGGGACACGAGCACCAGCACCGATCTGGACCTCTACCTGCACACTCCCTATGACCGCGAGCCTTGGTTCACTCCGGGCTCGGTCCTGGTCGAATACGGCATCAACGGCACGACCAGCAACACGTCCAACTCGGCCGCCGTCTTGCGCAAACAGCAGCGCGTCGACTGGGGCTACGCGGACTCGCCGCTGAGTGCCTGTAACACGCCCTCCTTCGAGGGCTTCTTGGGCGTGGGGCGTTGCCCCAATCCGCGCGCGGCCGATGACAACAATCACATGATCGCCATCGGCACGACCGAGCGCATCCAGTTCGACAATCCACGCGAGGGACAGAGCTTCCGGGTCATGGCTCAAAATTTCGACAATCAGCCGGCGAAGCCTCATGTATTCGTGTATTGCGGAGGCCAGCGAGCCGGGGCGTTCGATGCGCCCTCGACCCCCAAAAACTTCGTGGCCAATAATACCGGGATTTACGGCGTCATGTGGCGCGCGGCGGACATCACCACCCACGTCGACGCCAGCGGCAAGGTTTCTTGCAACGCGGCGCCAGTGGCCGAGCGCGCGCTCACCATCGACGATTCCAGCTTTTGAGTGCGGGCGCGAGTCGCTCGGAGACAGCGCCGGATCCTGCGCTCGACTTCTGACGGAGCTGTCGCGCGTGCGATGTGCGTCCTGATCATACGCGCACAGTGGCGATCCGCGTCCTGATCGGACGCGCGCGCGCTCGCGGGCCCGAGCGGGCAGCCAAGAAACCTTGTCGAAGGTGTCGGCGCCCTTCACCCGTTTCTTGCAGGGCTTACACAGACCCCTACGAATGTTACGCGCAGTGCCCCTTCGCAGCGCTTTGCCTCAGTCCGGCCCGCGGACGGAGGACGAGCTCTTACCCCTCGCGCACGCCGCGATGGCCGGGGACGAGGTTGCGCTGCGAACGCTGCTGACGACCGTGGCGCCGAACATCCTACGCGTCGTGCGGCGGGTGATCGGTGGCTCGCACCCGGACGTGGAGGACGTCGCTCAAGAGTGCGCGGTGGAATTCATCGGCGCACTGCGGCGATTTCGTGGCGAATCTTCGATTCGGCACTTTGCCGCACGCGTGGCGCTGCGCTGCGCGATGAACGCGCGGCGGCGACAGCGCGCAGCCAAACGCAACGGCGGCGTTCCCGATGCCACGGACACGGACGAAACGGCCAGCGGCGACGCGCCGCCGGACGCTTTGGTCGCGTCGCGGGCCAGCGTGCAATTGGCCCGCGAGCTGTGTGATTCGCTACCGCCAGCGCAAACCGAGGCGCTCGCGCTGCACTGCATCCTCGGCTACACGATGAGCGAGGTGGCCGCCATCTGCGGCGCTCCACTCGAGACCGTGCGCAGCCGCTTACGTAGCGCCAAGGCCGCATTGCTGGCACGCGCCCTTGCTGATCCGAGGCTTCGCTACCTAGTGGAGGAGATGGCATGAGCCAGCTCGAGCCCACCGATCTGCTTTGCCGGAGCCGGCGCGAAGAGCTGAGCCTCGACGAGCAGCGCCGTCTGAGCGACCATCTGCGGCGCTCGCTCGAGGTCGCGCTGATGAGCGAAATGCTCAGCGAGCTCGAGCGAGAGAGTCGCGTGCGTCCGGGAGACGACGCTCTGCTCGCACGCATCACTCAGAGCGCGCTCGGCAGGCCGCAAAAGGCGCGCAACAAGCGCCGCGCCCTGACCATGCTGCTGGCCGCTGCCGCGGTGTTACTCGTCGCGAGCTTGGCCAGTGCTTTGCTTGGGCGTGCGCACGAACCCCGGGCACCCGGGGACTCCTGGAATTTTTTTTCTGATTTGCCCTGGAAGATGCCGAAACACGGACGACCAAAAACCGTAACGCCGAGCGCGAAAGCGATGCCAAGCCAAACCGAACAGTCCGACCCGGACCCCAGCAATAGCGGCGGTAGCGAAGACATCCCCAGCCTTCAGCCGCTCCCGACGCCACGCGAGTCGCCGTCAGCTCGCGCGGCAAGCGAGCCGAAGCAGGTCATTTCGGCGCCGGCCAGCGAGCTGTTCGCGCGAGCCAATTTGCTGCGTCGCCGAGGGCACAGCGTCGAGGCAGCCGGGGTCTATCAGCTGCTGCTCGAGCGCTATCCGAGCTCACGTGAGGTCGGCCCCGCTCGCCTGGCTTTGGCCAAGCACCTTCAGGCAGCGCAGCCCGAGCAAGCTCTGGCCCAATACCGCGCGGTCGCCGGCACTGGCGGTACGCTTCGGGCAGAAGCCCTGTGGGGGATCTCGGAGCTCGCGACACGCCTCGGGCGGCCCTCGCTGGCCGAGCAAGCGCTCGCTGACTTGCTGCGCGAATTTCCCGATTCGCCCTATGCCGAGGTCGCACGCACGCGCACGACGCATGGCTTGCCCTGACGCGTGGCGAGTTGCCGTATTTTGTTGCTGTGCGCTGTGTGCCATCACGCGAGCGGCGCACGCGAGCTCGGAATTTGGCTCGAGCCAGCACGAGCCGCTAGCGACGTTGACGCGCGTCGAAATCGCCTTGATCGGCAATACCGAGCAGGATCCGGCGCTGTTCGAACGCATTCGCAGCCTATTTTCCGAGCAAACCCTGGTGCTGCAGCGCGACAGCGAGCGCATCGACCAAGGCGCGGTGCTGCTACCGCAACGCGCGGACACCGTTTACATTTGGATCCGCGTGGCAGAGCGCAACGCGCGCGTGTACCTCGCCCTCGCTGAGGAAGGGGGCCCTGCGCGCTACTTGTTCCGGGAAGTCGCGCTGGACGCGGGCGTCGACGAAGTGGGCGGCGAGACGCTCGCCGAGATCGCACACTCGTCGGCCCAAGCGCTGTGGCTCCGCCAATTGCAGACACCGCGACAAGCCCTGGTCGAGGCCTTGGAACGAGAAGTAGCAGCGCCGCAGGCAGCGCCCCTGTCCGTCGCTGCCACGCCCGCCCCGCCGCTCGCGGTTCACGAGTCCAGGGACTCGCTAGCCGCTGCCGCGACGCGACGCGACGGGCCCGGGGCAAGCTCAATCCGTCTCGGTCTCGGCGCCAGCGAGGCGTTACACGCCTCGGGCGCCGAAGGCTGGCTACACGAGCCCGGCGGCTTCCTCGCGTTCGAATTCCGCGCGCGCCTTTCGTTGCGACTGGCGGTGCGTTATCTCGTCGCCACCGACTTCGATCTGCCACCGGTACGGGTACGTTTGAGCGGCCCCTCGAGCGAGGTTCGAGGCGGCTGGCTGTCGAACGACTCCGGACGGATGCGACTCCGGCTAGAAGCGGGGCTCGGTCTATTTTGGGGGCACGCCCAGGCATCGATCGCCGCCGAAGAGCCCAAAGCCCACGCGCTCGCTGCGCAAGACTTCGCGCGCGTGTATGCGCTCGCGGCGGGCAGCTTGGAGTGGCCACTCGGACCGGCTTGGCTCGCTGCGGGAGCCGATCTGCGGGTGCCGCTACGAGCGACCGCCTACGAAGTCGGGGGTCAGAGCGGAGCGAGCGTGAGCCCGACGCTTTGCCCGGGTGGAACTCTCGAGCTCGGCATCGGATTCGATCCCGTGAGGTGATGGTTCAATGCGAAGCGCCACGTTGCTAATGGGGACCCTGGGCGTCGTCGCTTGCTCGCTCGACCACGTTCGCGTCGCCGCGCTCGATGATGCTGGCAGCGCGAACATGGCCGGTGCGGTCGCGAGCTCCGGCAGCTCGAGCCTGAGCCCAAGCGCGGGAGCTGGCGCGCTCAATTCGGGCGGGGCTCCGCCGCAGGACGGTGAAGATCGATTCATCCTGATATCAGGAGGCTCCACTGGCGACGTGCACATCGACGGCGACGCCGGCACCACGTCTGAAGTCGTCTGCTCCTGTCTGGGCAGCAGGCAGGCTCAGCTGTGCGGCAGCGACGGCGTCACCTACCCGGCCTCGTGTGACGACGCAGGCACCTGTCTACTGCCCGCGATCGCCTGCTTTCATGCTTGTCCGTGTCTCGCCGGGGAGTCCGCCAACCTGTCCGCGATTTCGTGGTTTCCGCAGGACTGCGTCAGCACCGCCCCGTGCAGCGACGGGCTGATTTGCATGACATTCAGCGACCTGATGCTCGATGGGCGTGCGAGCTGCGCCGATGCCGGCAATTGACTGGCGAGAGGGCTAGTGGCTGTCCCTCTCGCCGAGCCCAACGCATCAAGGCAAAGACCAAAAAAGTCCGCCGCCGTTGCCTGCCAGGTTCCACGGAAATTGATCTTCGTTGTGGCCACCGCTGCCAATCGTAATCGTGCCAGAGCCGGCGTTTCCGGTGTCCACTCGCAGCCCCGTGCCCGATCCCCCAAAGCCCGGCGTCCCTCCCGAGCCGAAACCGATGCTGAAGCTATCGCGTCCTGCGCTCGGAATTGCACTGGAGCCCGAGCTGCCACCGGCGGCGCTCGACCCTGCGGCTGCCGCAGCCCCACCCGCGCTCGACCCTGCGCCCGCCCCAGCCCCGCCCGCGCTCGAGCTTTTGCCCGCCGCGCCGCCGCCGCCACTCGACGCTGCGCCGGCACTGCTCGTTCCGGCCGAACTGCCTTTCGCTTTGGCGCCAGCGCTGCCACCGGCCCCGGTTTGTTTGACCTCTTCCGTTTCGCCGTCGGCGCCCGAACAACCGAGCAACATCGAAGTCCCAAGCGTCGAAAACAAACACAAACTCACCATCGCTGCTTTTCGAATCATCATCTGGTCTCGCTTCCGTTGGTGTTTCGTAAACACTGAGCTCAACCAGATCGTGTAGACGCGACGCTAAACGGGTGAGTCACGGCTCGGACCAGAAGTCGTGATAGACGCGGCCTTCGTTCGCCACCCCATCGGCGTCGTGATCCATGCGGCACAGTGTCTTCCTGCGAACGCCGAGATCCGAACGCCCATCACCGTTCCAGTCTTCGACCAGGTATTGGTCGCTATTGCCGCCGTCGCCATAGGCCCGCGTGAGATCCGTGGTTCCGTCCCCGTCGAGATCGATGGCGAGCTCGGCGCCCCTGCGAGTCGCGATGCTGGCGTGTGGTCCGCCGTCCCAATTGCCCACCAGATACTCGTCTTCGGCGAACCCGTCGCCGTAGCAATTGCCGACATCGTCCAAGCTGCCGTCGAGATTGGTATCGAAGTCGATGCAGCGTCCTCTTCGTACGCCCAAATCGCTCGCGCCGTCGTTGTTCCAATCCGCGACTATGATTTCGAAGGGAGCAGCACCAAAACAAGACGCCGCCGGGGGTTGGTGTCGAGGTACACGCAGCCCCCGCGTCGCCAGCCGAGCTGACTCGGGCCGCCGGCCTGCCATTTGCCCACGAAGTATTGCTCGGCGCTCGAGTCGGCAGGGCAGATCGCTGCGTCCCGCTCTCCGTCGTGGTTTGCGTCGGGATAGAGGCAGCCTTGGTAGAACACGGCCAGATCCCCGAGTCCGTCGTTGTCCCAGTCACCGACCAGGAAGTCTCTGGAGTAGTCGATCCGGTCACGTAGCATGGGCGAGACCGCGAGCAGCGCGCCGATCGCGACGCCGAAGTTTTCGCCACCGCCACTCTTCGTGCAGCCGCCGTTGGTGTGCACGCCGACCAACTTGCCAGTTGCGGCCTCGAGAACGCCCGCGCCCGAAGAGCCGCCCAGCGTGTCGATCGTGTCATAGGCGATGGTCGAGCCCTGCACACGCAGGGCCGGGCCGGCGCCAATCTTCATCGGACTTGCCGCCGGATGCTGCAAGATGGCAATCGGCGTCTCCGCGCTGGCATCGCTCGGCGAAATGCGCGCGACGCCATTGAGCACGCCGGGGCGGCCAGCCAAGCGCAAGATGGCATAGTCGAGCCCGCCCTCCCTATACTCCTCCAAGCGCAGCACTTCGGCGCTGTTCGTCGGTGCGTCCGGCTGCAGCGAAGTCTCGTAGCGAAAGTCGACCACGAACTGTCGCGCCAACTCCGCGGGCCGCAACAAAACGCTGCCCTTTTCGCGCGGCAGCTGCCAGGTGCCGGTATCGTCGCTGTCCAGACAATGTCCGGCCGTCAGGAACAGGTCCTCGTCGATCAGCGTGCCCGTGCACCAGCCTTCGCCACTCACGTTCCCGGGGTCCTCGAAATAGCGGTCGAGGTCACCTCTCCAGCGCAGCAGCCCCACGGCCAAGCGATGGCGGTTCACGAACGCCGTCGGCACACCCAAGCTGCCGTCGTAAAACTCCACGTCTCGAAGCTTGCTGCTCGGGCCACAGAGTGACTGCAGATCCGCGTCGGAAGGCGCGGGCTCGGGCGCGCAACCGCACAGAACCCGACACGCCAACAGAGCCACTGCACAGCGGGCCCTCCGCTTCATTCGACGAGGTCCGGAATCAAGCGGCCGATTTTGCCGGACCACCTCTCGGTGAACCAAATGTTGTGGTCCGGTCCCACCGTGATCCCATAAGGCCCGCTGACGCTCGTCGGAGGCGGATAGTGAGTGACCACGCCTTCCACGGTGATGCGGCCGATCTTCCCAGTCCCTTGCTCGGTGAACCAAAGCGCGGCGTCGGGCCCGACGATGATGCGAACCGGTTGACTACTTTTGGGCAGGTCCCAAGTCCTAATCAACTTGCCCTCGACCGTCATGTGCCCAATTTGATCCAACCAGCCATCCGTGTACCAGAGCGCGCCGTCCGGGCCTGCACAGACGTCGTCGGCGACGCCGTCGGTGATCGGAAAATCTTCCCTGACTCCCGCGACGGTTAGCCTGCCGATCGAGGAGCTTTGCGCAAACCACATGTTCTCGTCGGGTCCGACCACGATGCCGCTGACCGGACGGGCCGCCCAGGTTTTGTCGCTCGAATCTCTGGGTTCGAATCGATGAACCGCCTTGTCCGCTTCGGTCAGCCACAGCTCGCCGCCTTCCCCGAGCCCGAGCCCCGAAGGAGAGAACTTCAGCGGGAACACGGTTCGCTTCAGGTCCGGGGAAATGCCGGTCACGGTTTTGGCAAAAAAATCGTCGTACCAGAGGATCATCCCACCGGTACCGGTGACGAGCTCGTGAGATTCCGAGGCCGAGTCGATCGCAATTTGATTCAGGACCCGTCCCTGGTCGTCCATTTGCACGATTCGCTTGCCCGTTCCGTCGTCGAACCAGAGCCGCTTTCCCGAGTCAATTGCGATATTCATGGGATTGGTTGCGACGGAGAACTCGCTGATGCGATCGACGCACTGGCCGTTTGCGAGGCGAGCACGTGTCAGCGACGGACAATCGGGCGGCGCTACGGAGCCGTCCCCCGCTACTCCCGACGAGCCGCTGCTTCCGCCCGCGACGCCTCCTGTGCTGATGCCCATTCCGCCCGCTCCGGCGCCGCCGCTCGCGAGACCTGCGCCGCCGCCGCTGGCGGACGCGCCACCTTTGCCAGATTGCCCTCCGGAGCCGGCGGCGTTGGCATTCGGCGGCATGACGTTGTACGGGACTTCGTCCGACGGCTTGGGCGTTGGCGTCTTCGACCTGCGTGGGGATTGGTCGGTGACGCCTTGTCCTCCACAAGCCGAGAAGCCGAGGGCTGCGGATAGGAGCCAGACCTTCGCATCTTGCATGGTTTCAACCTCTCTGCCCTGTCCGTGTGCGTTGCCGCGAAATCGGGTTGAGCTGGCCGAACAATCGGCACTGGCCCCGAGCTACCGGCCGTCCCTCACCCAATTTGGGTCAACCCAACACGGTGCGGGTGACGGCTGCAGTGCGCGCCGCTCACCAACAGGGAGTGTCTGTCTACGTCATTGCAGGGTTTCGCAACGCCGACGAGCCGCAGCCAGCAGCCGCGCGCCCGGCTGGAGTGCGGCCTTCCGCGCCTGAACTAGAGTTCGAATTCGAACCAATGCCGTTCACTTAAGGTTTTGCGGCCGGTTTTTCCAGTTGTGGCGATTGATCTTGAGCTTGGTGTGGCGCGGATAGCTGCGTTTTCGGCGCTCTGGCAGAATGTATCGCTTTACGTTGCGGCGCAGTGTTCTCAGTCGTCACCACGGCGGCAAGCCACGCGCGCGCCGTGCTGAGCGTGGGGCGCACGGCGCAAAACAGCACGAAGAACATCGCGCCCCAGGCCACGTCTCCCGCGTAGAGCGTGATCCAGCTGGGCAATTCGCCCAGCCGCCGCGATCCGAGGCCAACCGCGATCAGCAGCACCAGCCAGCAAAAGACGCGGGCTCGAAGGCGAGATGGCTGCATCCTCCGGTTGTACCCGATCTCCAAGGCGCAGCTTTCGAGCCAGAACGACTGGACACTTCCTACGACGGACCACGCGGCAGCCAGGCCACCAGCATCGCTCTCGACGGGCGTAGGTTCATCCGACGATGGACGATTATTCGCCCCAGCCTCACCCACTTCGAAGGCGCTGAACACAGACCGATCATGAAAATCGCGTCGTCGAAGTTCCACGTTCGAATGACAGCAGAACTCATGGCAGCGATGTTCGCATTCGGCTGCGCGGGCGCCGATCCCACACGCTCGGATTCGGCGAACCCGGGCACCATGGAACACGCTGGCCCCGAATCAGCTGGGCCCAATGTGACGAGCCGCGTCGTTGGCTATCTGCCAACCTACCGCCCGCTCGACCCGTCGGGCATCGATCTGGACACGCTCACGCATCTCAACCTCGCTTTCGTCGCCCCCAAGACAGACCAACCAGGCAGCCCGCTCGATTTCGTCAAAGGACAGCCGGACGAGATCAAGAACCTGATCACCGCCGCGCACGAGAAGCACGTGAAGGTGCTCGGTGCCCTGGGTGGCGGCACGGATGGCCCCCGCGTCTCGAAGGCTCTGGCGTTGGACCCCCAGGCCTTCCTGAATTCGACCCTCGAATTCCTCGACCGATACGGGCTCGATGGCATCGATATCGATATCGAGGGCGAGGCCATCGAACCAATCACGTACGAGAAACTCGTTACTGGCCTCGTCGCGCAGCTACCCGCGGGAAAACTCCTCACCGCTGCCGTCGCCAACTACATGCGGGGAAACTATCGCGCACTCGACAAAGTCGACTTCTTGAATGTCATGAGTTACGACCAATGTGGCTCGTGGTCCGAGGCGCCTTGCCCGCATTCCACGTACACGCAGGCAGAGCACGACCTCGAGTACTGGTCAACCGAGTACTGGAAGACTGCCGGAGGAGTTTTCGACAAGGCGAACGTCGTGCTCGGAGTGCCATTCTACGGCCGTTGTTGGGGAGCCGGCTGCTTGGCGTTCACGGGAGACCCCGCGCAAATGGAGGCCCCGACCTACCAGCAAGTATTGGCGTTCTGGAGCAAGAACGAAGGCGGCAATCCAATGGATGTACCCGACTTGCTAGAGGACAAAACCTACTACCTCTCGCTGAATAGTCGGCAAACGATCGAGAGCAAGGCGATCCTCGCCAAGAACTACGGCGGCATCATGATTTGGGAGCTAGGCCAGGACGCCGAAGGGCCAAGCTCGCTCTTTTCCGCAATCAAGAACGCTCGCTAGCGACAGCGCCGCGCCGGGGGGCCGCGCACGTGACGGGCCGGCGCGGGCGACTGCTGACTATCGACTGCACCTTCCGCTGAGCCTGGGTGCTCTTCTTGGCAGTCTAGTTTCAGCGCGGAAACCCGACAAATCCGAGACAAAAGCCGGTCACGCGCACGGCCGTCCGAACGATTCAGGGG
>Ga0247779_1000536_pt1 | contig 23296 bp, 29 predicted proteins | sample UWRJL221509R5_FD_179925 | JGI IMG/M metagenome (GOLD analysis project Ga0247779, IMG submission 179925) | Plant litter microbial communities from Arlington Agricultural Research Station in Wisconsin, United States - UWRJ-L221-509R-5 | ecosystem: Environmental > Terrestrial > Plant litter >... | reverse complement strand
AAGTTCGAAGGTCAGCCAGGACAAACAGCATATTCAGCAACGAAGGGTGCTTTATGCTCAATGACTCTTCCCATGGCTCGTGATCTCTCTCGACACAACGTGCGCGTCGCCACAATTGCCCCAGGTGTATTTGACAGCAGTATGACGCGTAACTTCCCAGCGAAGACTCGAAAGAGTTTAGAGAATGAAGGAATTGTATATCCCAGGCGATTTGGCCAGCCTTACGAGTTCGCGAAGACCGTCATGTGGATCTTGGACTGCCCATACGTGAATGGGGAAACTATCAGATTAAGTGGTGGTGGCAGACTTCCTGGGAAGCTGTAGAATGTTGGTTGCATCAGTAATATGGTGATCTAAAATCATCAACCATGCTGATTCCAACTCCAAGTTGTACTACATATCGTGATTTACATTGAATATCATCGTAAAACCATCGTTCCGTCCTCCGTCCTGAACTGCCTGGGATAATAGCTAAGAAGATCCATTAAGGTAAAAATAAGATGGCCTGTTTAATCCGCAAGTGGCCGTCTATTTGCCAGTCTCCTATATCGGCGGTACACGGCAAATTGGTCTTTGTTTCTCTTGTGTTTTATAATTCGAACGCTAACCCGATTTGCAGGGCAGATAATGCTACACACACAAAAAGCTATAAAGTGTGGGTTAATATGTCTGATGTCCAGCAATCAAACGGTGCATTGCGTATGTGTCCAATCAGCTATCACACGTCATTTTTTACCAGTGGCTTGTCGTTCAGTCAACTGAAGTGAGCTTGAAGACTGAAGTCGGCCATGACTCCTACGGAAGACGGTATCGAAATTATTCCACTTCCGGGACTTTCAAGCATTGAACAAATCTCTGCGGATATCTTCAGTACTTGAACATCATTGTGTTTTCGTATGCCACGACAGTAAAATGAGAAAGTAAAGTAAGCGCCCGCGAATAATCATCATCTTCCAGATTAAGTAGTTAATTCCGTATCGGGAAGACCTCCGTCGCTTGCAGCAATAATGTCTGACATCAATCAACAATCAAATATTGGTCTAGAAATATTAAGCAGTACACTAAATTGACTGTTCTATATTATAAAGTAATTTCTATACTATCTCTAATTAAGATTCATTACGCATCACAATTTGAAACCCCCTGCGAGGCCCATCACATTATTGGGGTCTACTCTTGCTTTCAGCCTCTTCAACTCCGGTAGGTTGTCTCCATATATATCGGATAGTGGTGTTCCGACCATTGCATAGTTTGGATATACAGGTAGACGATCGAGACTGGCATTGGACGGCATCGCGCTTGTTTCTGTCATCGACAGCCCTTCAGCAGTGCGTTCGCTCATTGCAGCTCTGAATATGGTTTCTGTACTTTCTCTCATAGCCGTATGGAAGTGTACATCGTTGTCGTGTGGCTCGAGTAACAAACGCCTGAATGGATTTGGATATTTCCAGGAATAGTAAATGTTGAAAGGCATATATCCTAGCGACTCGGAGCGGATAGGTGGGAAGGCGGTTCTTTCACCGTCGGGGTTATGGGTGTAAAGAGTGGGGAGAAATGGCTCGACAGAGTATGAGACGAGGACGCCACCTTTTTTGGCAAGCTGTGTGCCCCAGTGCTAGAGTATGGTCAAAGAGAATGGAAATCAACACAATGACGAGAACAAATAGGCCATAAAATCACAAACCACAGTCTCGTTAAAGATAACATTGAGCATATGAGGCGTGAATGATAGCAGTGGGACTGTACTGAAGGTACCTCTGTTAAAACGCGGCGAGAATCAGCACAAATATGAAATAGTTAGGAAGATGTTGTCGACACGCACCGTGTACCTTTGAGCATGTCCAAAGGCGCAGCCTTGACTAGCGATAGGAAGCTGCGAGTGCGCACATCTTTCTTGAGATATGGTATAGCAAGGAAGTCCTCAAATATACCTGCCGGTGGTATAGGGGCGTCGTAAAACATGATTAAAGTGACTAGTGGTCGCCCTAACATAATATGAAAGTTAGCGATCACACCAGCCCTGGGATCAGTGTTGAGTGAGCTGAACGCTGCCGTGGCGGCAAGTAAGGCCGGAATATTTGGGGATGTGATTAACGTTAAGCCACCCTGTGAGTGAATGAGTTAATCATCAACATCATCGAAGACTGATAGTTAGAGTTTAAGACGCTTACCCAGACTTGTGTTTGAGGAAACGTTTTCGGAGTAAATTTGGTTACAATGCCCTGTAAATGACAAAGTCTCTGTCAGAAAATAATGAGCGCAACTCCACGATGGCTTACAAAATTATTTCCCCCTCCCTGTAGAAAGCGTCGCATTAAAAACGAGAAGGCTGAGCACAAGTACAGCTATTGGTAATCGCACCTTAAGTCCAAAAAAAAGTTCAGGATCTGAAGCTCTTGTTACATTGACTACATTTCCATCAGGCCTGACCAGCTCGTAAGCAATGACAGTGTCAATAGTCAAGCCGTGTTGATTTGTTTTCCATGAGTATCCTGAAAACAGGACATTAGTTGCAGTTTGGCTGAGAGATTATGATCTTCTACAAGCTTACCTCCACCGAGAGTGAATCCCGCGACACCAACACCAGATACCCGACCACCAACAACGTTAACGCCATAGGGTTCCAGTGCCGCATATACGTCATCCCATACCAGGCCGGCGCCAACTTGCACACTTTGCGATTTTGCATCGTAGGTGACTTCAGAAAATCGTACCATAGAAATATGCACGCCCGTGGTCGACGAAAATCCAGGATTTGATGTGTGTCCTCCTCCTTTAACCTTTCAATACAATATTACTATTTTACGTCATCGAATGAGTTTTAAAATTTTATTTGACGTACTGCAAAAGGTGTACTCGTATTAAAGAGTATCTGCAACTATGGATGGAGGAAAGTTAACACTGTTATGTTGATGCAAAAAATATGACCCACAATCTTTCCTATATCTTGTGAGATACCGGGCTCAACGACGCATTCTGAATGTTGACTACTTGAGCTTGACCAATGCTCAATTCCTCGGGAATAATTTGCGTGGCCTGAAATACAATGAGATTGTTAGCGTTCCAGCTCTCGAGAAATTACTTTTGTATACCATACCTGCATAGTATATGTTACTTGAGGAAGATATTACATCCGATATCTGTATGCAGACAGGAGAGCGATGCTGTAGTGCTGACTGAGGCTTGTAAAGGAATGAATATACACCAAAGACGATGGCTAGGGTGATCGAAAGGAGAGCTTCCACCCTCGAAAGCTTTGACATGGGAGGTCGAAAATTGGAAGTAAAAAAGGTCTATATTTTAAAGCCACTCCTCCATGCACCTACGGGGAAGTTCGTTTCCGACCTGATAAGTCTAGCCGAGCAGGGTCCGATCTTCTAGTTAAAATTCACCTACTAGATGGTCAGTATCTGATATATGCACAGTGGGCTTCGGTTCGGCGCGTGGCTAATGAAAGCGAATAGCAGTGGGAGCGAATAGGGTATTATAATGGCGTTCTCAAGCTTTCGCAGAGGCGGATTGTGAGAACTAGCAAGATACCTAATATGTGCCTACAGTGGCTGCAGATTCCCTGTTCTACAATGTGCACAAGTACACAAACATTCGTTTGTCATGGTCGAATCTATGGTAGAATGTAAGAGCGGAGCTCGTACTGGTGGGAAGCATGTACTCACAGTTGTAGTAATTTCTAGTGCGTTGGTCATAGCGAATAGTATGTTAGCATCGCACTACTACGCGTGCCGAGTAACATGGGTTTATCAAGTACCGCTTGTCCGTGAAGTCAATCCCATCTGTAGAGATATGGATTCATTTATTCAGGGTAAGGTTCCGAGCCCTTCGGAAAATGAGGACCACATCGGTACCATGTACATAGCAGATCTAGAGCTAACAGAGGTCGGAAATGTACGAAATATGTGGAAGTGAAATGAGTTCAAGGTCGGTGGAAAGTCTCCACCGACGTCCCGGGTGATGTTTTTCTGAGCCCCGCGCTTCGTGTAGGGCGATATACAGGCCTGGAAGGAGTAGAGCTGCGACCGGTGAAAAAGTTGAAAAAGACGGTAGGAGTCGACGGTGTCGAGCTGGTCAAGAGAAAGTCGCGTGACGTCATCTTTTTCTCCAATTGGTCACGTGAGCCTTTCGATCGGCGACCCCGATTTCTTGAATCTTCTTGTATGTCCTCGACTTCTTTTTACTTCAGACCACCACAATCTTTTCCTCCAAAGTTGTCACTTATCCCTGAAAAGATGGTCTGTATCAAGTACACCTCAGTTAAATGCACGAAAAGAGAGGTATCCAAAACCAAAGCTTTTCCGGATTCAAACAAAACAACCTTGAGACCTAATACGTCGCGCAACGCAGCAGTGGTGCGTAACCTGAGCATAAGCTTCAAGCTTTCTGAAGTTGAAAATAATTCAAAGTTTATCGCCGGAAAATCTAAGAAACTCCAACATATAAGCGCCACCGTCGCTAATCGGAAAAGACGTCGCGAACGGAAAACCATGGACGCACTCGCAGAACGATTGGCCACTGTCTCGACGACTTGATTCAGATCTGAGACACAGTGGAAAATCAAGTGCGTGATTACTCGATACATTTACAGTAAGGTTTGTAGGCACGCAAACCAATCTTCGAAATGCACATGACATACTTCTAACATGGCAGTCAATCACCACTATATCTCTTTTGTCCCCAATATCTTGCTCACCCAGTCTCCGTATCCATGTACCCCGCCACCCGCACATCGAATATCCATCGCCAACGTCTTGCAGTCAGCTCTAGAGCGCATATCAAAGCCACGAAGTTGAGGTCTGGAAACGAATTCGATGGATGTCACTTCTCCAAGACAAAGAGACACTACTCACGCTTATTCATTCAAGGAGGCCATTTGATTCTCCGTGTACGCAATTGGAGTTCAACATAAAAACGAAAGCTCAGCAAACTCCAAATTTACGATACGCTGTAGCGGGTCGATTTTTCTCTGCAAGTCCACGAGATGTTTAAAGCTTTCTAGGGTCGTGTTTCGCAACGTTGTATGCTGGTAGAATCCACGCCCTCAAATCATCGATGATTACCATGGGTTCGTGTCTTGGAAATAGCTGTGATGGGAATACTGAAGGGTTCTAGTCTCCTTTGTAATCCATGTCAAACTCTGCTACAAATATCTCTTCATTCAATTCGAGCGTGCCTGGCTGGTGACGATGTGAAGATAGAACACTTACCTTGTCATCATCGCTGTCTCAAAGGGATGATATAACTATGTTTGAACCGGACTATCCTGAATCCGTGTCATTGCTATTTATCAGGAGGGTCATGCGACTGGTGCCTTAAACCTTTTCCGAGGTATCGATGCCTTCTAGTTCTTCTACACTGTTTATAACGATGGCGATATCTTGCCGAAACATCGATGTCCCCCCCCAACTTGACCTTTCATATTCCTCGACTAAACTTGATCGACGACGCAAGCATTGCTATCCCACTGTTTACTCATAATGGACACACGTTCGTACAGACGTTCAACGAGAATAGCTCACGGACAAGTCGGACAAGTGCGGGCAGAAGACATGTCGGTATATCACGCTCGAGGAATCAGCCGCAATAACGGCTCTAGGGTTTCAATGAAAAGTTCTATCTATGTTCTGGCGCCCTCTGGCGCTTGATAAGGGCTTCCTTTTCAAGCTTTTAATATTGATCAGCACTATCTTGCCTAGCCTGGCGCAGTCAATTAAATTCACACCTGTCTCACAAGGTGCTCCTTATTCGTTCTGGGGCTCACGTACGTTGACATCGTGCCCTAATGTCGGATCCCCAGATCATGCATCCCAAATCAATTGTACATTAATTGTATATAACCAATCCTTCGGTGCCTCTCATCTCATTCACTTCACAATGTTGCTGGACCCCACACTTCATGGATTTGATGTCCTCTTCTTCAATCTTCACCTCCGTCTATACACCATTAGGATCGCCATCTTGAGCGCTCTGGTGGCACTCTTCACGAGTATCGGAGTGAAAGAAAGCGGAATACTTCGTGGTTTGTGGCCAGCGCTTCTGTCGATCGTTATTGTCCATCATATCGTAACGTAAGCCGAGCTGTGCAGGTTTTGGGTTGTTGCTGATTACATTTACCTTCTATTAAGTGCTCAAAGACTCGGATTCATTCCCGGTATCTTGGATTTGAGTGTAACAATAGCAGAAACAGTCGGCAAGTATCATGATTGTATTGCTACTGCAGTGAGTATCTGAACAATACGCTAGGTGCTGTATTCTATGCTAGACGACTACCAAAAGTCAGACCTTACGACCCCGAAATATTTGTTTACCATGCGGTCGCAAGTTGGACGCTGTTGGGTTGCCTTTCCATGCTCACGATGTTTAGGCTAGCTACAGCCGTGAAAAGTGGAGGCAAGGCACTCATTAAGCCATGCGATTTCCTCGAGCAGACGCAAAAGACGGAATTGGATAGAAATGGAAAAGAGAAAGAGCACATCAAAATTTCTGAAGTTTTCTTTGGCAGATCGTTTTGGGAACCGCGCTTCGTGTATGTTTCAATTTAATATCCGATTTTCTCCTGGCTAAAAGTTATCTAGGGGAGAAGCAAAGTTTGTGAAAACACTGAGAGGTTTTCTAGGCCTGCTTTTTACGCTGTTTTTGATTTTCTTCGCCATGATTCACCTTGTTTTCGAACCAATACGGGAGACCGCTCTCACTCCTGTTCAAGAACATCGCACCACCATAATCCCTCCCGATCAAAATATAGCACAAGGGATATGGAATATCATGATTCCTGTAAGTTCATTGCTCAGTTCATTCTACTCTAAAGTACAAACTGCAGTACTAATATGTTCTTTCAGGTGCTTCGGAATGACACTATCGGCCCGCAGATGGCACTGAACGCATTTACTGTAGTGCCTTCATCGAATAACATTGGTACTGATCTCAAAAAATCATGTTTATTATCATATGCATTGATCACTCATCAGTCCCCGCTGGTGTACAACAAAATTGTACCGTTCTCCCCCCTCCGGCTCCGACTGATTTCGAACAAGATGCTTTTACTGCCGTAACATATCAATGCTTCACCTCGCTATTAGACTCGCGCAATCTGCCCGAAATCCCTCGATCCATAACTATCGCCGTCAATTTTACGCAATTGAACTTGGACTTCCTCCTTACGGAACATTTACCCCTGTTCCTCGATCCACTTGGACCTGCGGTTACTGTAGTTGTAGCAATGGCAAACCAAAGTGCGACAGGAATACAAACGCTTCTTCAAAAAACCCCGCCATTATCAATAGGCGCCCGCTCAAACCTTGTAGGTGCGGTAGCTCGGGATGTTCGGGAAGTATTTACATCACCCGGTCTGGCGGCATTGGGATTGTACCAGGCCAGTCGCTTGCTCTATCTGCACAAACTCTAATGGCTTTATTGATAAAATGTGTGCAGCTCTCCTCTTCGTTCTGGATTCCTCGCTTCACAAACTTTTATCAGGATACACTCATTACTCCCGTCGCCGAAATTTCGACTCTACGGTTGTATGTCCCTGTCTTCGGAGAAACCGTATCCGAACTGTCAATTTTCTCGGACATGAGGAGCGATTCTGTTTTATCCGGGTTCTCTGTCTTTGGTGGTCTGTGGACAGCCCTAAGTGGGACGTTTGCCTTGTTATTTGGAGGATCGTTGTTTCACTTCCTACGAGGTATGTTCCGTCATATTTTAAAGAGCATCGAAGTAATAAAGGTTTTGTTTGTTTTCAGGATCAAACAATATCTCTCTCCTCGGGCTTGCTCATCATTTTCAAAATGATAATAAACAGCGAATGCGAGATCATTGTTTCGACAAATACCCAGAACTTAAAAACGAGACGAATAATAGTGGACTGTTCGCTCTTATAAGGGACTATGTCATCGACATAAGTTTCTTAGATGCCGTTCAGAAAACCCAGGAACGCGATCCAGAGAAGCAGACGGATCCTGACTCGAAATTCATCGACTAACCATTCTCTTACACTCATCCTTTGCTCACGAAAAATTACGTTCTAGGCTGACATCATGACCGCCGCTTGCAATTGTAACATTAGTGATTCTATATGCTAGATACACACCCGGCTTTTATCCCACTTCCAGGTAGTCTTGTACAAAAGTTACATCAAACGAGGGCGCCACTTTAGGTGCCTCTAATAATTGCTTCCGAGTAATATATAACTTCATTTTCCATACAATTACTCTCATGTGGCAAGCCTAGCAACGAGCGACGGCTATTCTTCATCTGGAGACATTGATTTTCACTCATGGGCGAGAGAGCTGTTCATCGTTGGCATTTCTAAACCAGTGACGAAGGATTGCAAGACAATAGATCGAAATCTCCGAACTTGATTAGTACTTTCATAGGGCCGTTTTCGTACCTGAGTTGAATAAACAACAGAAGCTTTCAGGACGTTAAAATAGACAAGTAAATGATTTTCCACATCAAAGAGAGACTACTGGTACAAAGAAAAAGTCACCGACCAGCGACAATGCGAGTCGGGTCAGGTTCAGCAACGCCGTTGGCCTGACCACTGCCAACCATAGATGCAACTGTCTTCTGCATATCAGTCCATTCGGATTCTCGTGGTATCGCCATGTCGCCAATGTCGTAGATGTAGAGTCGACCGTCACTGCCTCCCAAGCCTGCTCGTCTACCTTCCTTCCTGTCCCACTGTAACTTGTTGATGGCTCGTCCGGTTCCCACGGTGGTAGATACAACAGGCACCTAGGGAAAGGGTTAAGTATACTACAAACATAAGTATGAATGAATGAATGAGGCATACCTCGGTATCGATGTTAAGATTCCACAAGTCAAATTTGCCCGAACCATCCACAGTACCAAATGTCGCAGGATGTGCGGGGTGCCACTTGACATCATACACATAATCATCTGCCTCGTCAAAGGAATATAACGGTGAAATACTGTGCGCGGTCGTCGATGGTTTAGTCAGTGATTTGGCACGCCATAATTTTGTGGTCCAATCCACTGAACATGTCAAGAACAAGTCAGAGAAATCGACTGGGCCCACCAACGGGTGAAAGTGTAAACCCATGACAGGGCCTGAATGACCCCTATAGACGTCGTACTGGTTAAGACCAGCTTTCGCTCCAGCACGGTCATATCGGTTTGCTTGGTATACGTTGCCTTCTTCTGTACCCACCCAGAACGTGGTGGTTTCGTTGTCGGGGAAATCAAGAGTCGTGATTGCCACTTCAGATGTCTTGTTGTGTCCGGCGTGAACTAGTTCCAATGTTTCCTAGAGAAAAGAACTAGGCACATATTCTCTTAACTGTAACGCGAGGTGACTCACTTGGGGTTGGGCAAGCATATCAACCAGCCAACTACACACGGTGCCATCGGTACTGCTCGTGATCAAGTTATGAGCATTCTGTGTACCGACCATCTGCATAGCATATACAGGATGTGTGTGCCCGGCTGCAGAAAGTGGCGTCTTAAGAACAGGCAGATGTTTGGATCGAGTGTCCCATAGAAGGATTTGCCCAGAATATGTTCCACCAAATATTAGGTTTGCGTGAAAGGGAGAGAATGTGACTGATAGAACATCGGACTACAGCAAATGATTAGTGCGTAAGCATTGTATTTTGAGTAAAGGCACATTACCTGTGAATGGAACACAAATTCAGGTCGTTCCAACATATGCAGATTCCACACAGCTACAATGCCGTCTGGCTCATTCAAAGCAGCAGGGTTCTTGTTATAAGAGGCGACACTCAGTTCTGGATACTTGGTCACAATTAAGAACCAAACTTGTAAAAGGAAGGGCATATATCTCACTTTTGGAGACCAGTCAATATCCGTGATTGATCGATTCTTTCCGTAGCGTTCATCCCAAAATTCGCATACACGTTTGACGCGCTTGCCTTCTGAATCATCCCTGAGCTATTATTAGGACTTGAGTGAATAACGACTGTGAGCTTAAATGCATACCCTCCAGACTCTGCGTTCACTGTATAGTCTCGGATATAGTCGTAACCGTCATTGAGAGCACGCTGAACTATCTTCGAAGATTGCTCCACAAAGTCAATAAATTCTGGGGCCGCCAGAATACTTGCTCGTTCTTCTTCAGACAGTTCTGGAGGGATCAAGATGAGAATCTCAGCCGACAAATGAAAATCTGAAATAACGTACCGCGAATCTCTTGTTCAATCTCCTCGTCGAGTTTGACGCTCTCCTCTTCTAGCTCTTTGTCGCGCGACACTCTTTCGATTTCTACTGCTTCCAGCTCCTGTGCTATACGTTGACGAAGTTCAAATTCATACTCTGGTGTTGGTTCTGTTTGGACGACTGTAGTTTGAATTTCTTTGTTGTAGACAACGCGTTCCTAATCCAGATAGAGTTCAGCGAAATAGAAGAACCAAGTCATAATACAGACGCGTACTTTGATGGGGTATTCAAATAATTCTTGTTCAATGTCAATAAGAGTGGGGAAGGTCCTAGGGGACAAAGTTCTGTGGTACAGAATGGTCAAGAAGATACACTACAAACGGATGGCACAGACAGACCTACCGCTCAATGAGGTTTTCCGTAGCAGAATTACTTAAACCAGGAAAGTTTGAACTCCCACCACTCAGTCTATCTTCGCTTTGTCTACTGGCTCTGCCTGAGCCAGTAGCTGATACTCCGATGGAATGACCTGGAAGATCATGGTGTTTCGCAGCAGACGGAGTACCTGGTATTGAGGATGAAGGCGTAAATTCCCCATTGTCCGATAGACCACCTCGAGGTCCAACTAGATTATTCAGGAGATCATCTATATCTTTCTTCGAGGTAGATGGCGATGATACAGATGCCAACACGCTTTGCGCTGCCCCTGCTGCCCCGCCTGTCATGCGTTCTGCCCTAGCCTTTCGTAGTTCGGCAAGCTTGGCTCGTTTAGCCTCGATTTCGGCCCTACGTTTATCCATCGTGTCTTCAATAAGAGGCTAGCAGACGGGTATATGGTGTATAGTTGTGGATTCAGAAGACAGGATTACGAGCGGACGCGTCTGAAGTCGCATTGGGAAAGGAGCTAATCAATGGCTGTGTATAACAGCTTGTGCATATTAATTCTCAAGGACGTTGGCTTTGTTGAGTCAAGGCGCGCTGTACAAAAGATGATTATTCAGCGTTCTAATGTTTAGTTTATCATCTCCTCATGTCCTTTGTTTCACGACCCCGAGGCGGAGGCCAAAATAAAGGTGGTGGACGAAGATTCGAAAACAACAAAATCTATGCAAACCCGCTTCCTCTTCTCTTCGTCGAGCCACCGCCAAGCCGAATTGGTAAAATCCTTGGATTACTAGGGCTTTCTCTGACGCGTGTTGAAAACCCACATTGCGAAGGAATCTTTGATCCAGTGACTCGTTCAGTATGGGTGTCAAATCCTGATCACTCTCTAATACTATGGAGGCGAGGATTTTTTGGAAAGGGAGATCTGTCTCGCAGTGAGCCGAGTTGGCTTGCAAGACAGATAAATACACGAAAGAGTGCAGGGAAACGTACGATGCATCCAGTCCTTTGACGTTCATGAAACTTGCTTATCTTATTTTTTCTTTGTAGAGTTAACCTCTGAAGAAATAACTGCACGTCGTCGTGCTGAACGTAGACAGTTCAAATTGGACAGGGCTGCCGCCATTGCAGCTGTAGCTGAAGAAGCTGAAGAAATCTTTGCCACAGAAGGTCGTGTCATCGCACCTGCTCTTTCAGGTCCTGCTATCCCTTCCGCTGCGACGTGGAAACCTACTCAACAAGCACGGGAAGACACGTTTATCGCGCCTCCGACACCTTTGGAAGACGAGGAAGACCTGGTAGACATTGAACATTTGCAGTTAACTTTGCAAGAAGCTTTTTTCTTACTCTGGAATTTGGATTGTTTGACGGTGCTCGATTCAAACTCTGTAAGTCCATCATGTTAGTCTATTCTCCAGGATCCTAACTTCAGACAGATGGAACCGATGACACTCCAACAAATTTGGATCGCGTTTCAAAAAACTGAGATTCCTCCTAGGATACCCCCACCTTTAGACCCCTCAGAAAGTCTCCAATTCGACAACCCGTTTCTTATCAACTACGTCGTGTATCACCATTACCGATCTCTGGGATGGGTAGTCAAAGGAGGGATCAAATTCTGTGTTGACTATCTCCTCTACAAAAGAGGGCCTGTCTTCACCCACGCCGAGTACGTATGTTGTTCCTACACTGTCATCTTTCTAACACCACGATCGCAGGCTTGCTCTTGTAGTCTTACCTGTTTACGAAGACCCAGAAGACCAGGCATCGTCCACTATCGATTTACAAAATTCATCTCCTTTTGCATGGTCATGGTTGAGTACTATCAACCGCGTAAACTCGCAGGTCCAAAAAGTTTGTTTCTTCCATTTGTTTTTCTAGTCGATTATCTGACGCTTGTGCAGACTCTTATTCTGGTTTACGTGACCGTCCCCGCTAAATCTCGCTTGCCCCAGAAGGCACTACTTACGCCAGCCTGTCTTGCCCATTATTCTGTTCGAGAAGTAATTCTTCGTCGGTTTATACCTGCCCGGATGCGAGATTGAAAATAAATATAATTCGGTCGGGGCGTGCCTGGAGGTCCAAAAGCTTTTCTGTCAGCCATTAAATGTTCTTTTTAAAGATTGCGCGCGACGCCAAAAGGCTACACATAACGGCCTAGCTAGCTGCCCAAGCTCCATAGATCCCTGCAATCCGACAATTTTTGTGTCTGCACAATTATCTGGTTTAGTGTCTGGTTTAACCTTTTTTTTCAGTATTACATGTGATTTTGATTAGAGCTAACCTTCCTTCCAAAAATATCTGCTGGTTTTGCAACATATCAAAAGTCAATCCATATTGTCCTGATATTTTGCAAATTATAGCGAAGTTATCACATTCAACATCTTGCGGAAGGCCTTCAACGGTTGCGAACTGAAAGCCCATTAACCTTGGAAGAATGGCAGGCAATAGACACCGAATTTGTAACCATTGAAGAAAATAATATACGACCACGGGTGATTAATCCTGCAACTGAGATGAATATACAGTGTGCTGCCCACAATGTACTTCAACCAGACTTCGGATGTGATTACCTTGTTTTCCGTTATCCATTAGTATATTTTTACGTTCATTTGTTTAAAATTTCATTGCTGATCCTCGGGAGACAATCTTCCACGCTGGAATGACCTCAAGGATTTTAAAGCGCAGTGATTTTACCAAGAACTGACATCTTAAGTATGCAAGTCTCACTTGTACTGAGAGAGCACGTTTAACGTTGAGATTGTTCATGTAACTATTATGATACCTGCTAATAATCACTCTCTTGAATTTTTTTTTCTGGTGGTTATATTGATTGTCTGAAGTGGACCTATGATAGTGAACACATTTTCTAGATGTATCTGCCTAGATCCCGTATAACGTATAAGCGCCGGTGATTCGCGTAAGGCTTCAAATGATATTTCCATATGGGAATAACATTTTTGCAAATATGGTAGTCACATCTTTTTTAGGACATTCATTGTCCATTCGGTAAAGTCCGAATCTCTGACTGATTTGCTCTTGTTCGCTCTTGCATACACTTCAACCTCTCCTCAAACATCACGCGTTATGGCGTATGCAACTAGGTCAGCCAAACGTAAACGAGAAGAACAGTCACAGGCTCAGCAACAACATCAATTACCGCCGCCACAGCTACAAATACAACAGCGAGAAGAATTGATCAGGACAGACCCTTGGTTCGACGATGGCAATTTGATACTTCGAGCAGAAAAGGCTATATTTCGCGTTCACCGCGGTATGCTCGCGCGACACTCCGAGATCTTTAAAGATATGTTCAACATTCCGCAGCCTCCAGTTCTCGATTGGTCAAATTACATGTATGGATGCCCTGTTGTGACACTTTACGACAAGTCAGATGAGGTATCAATCATGCTGAGTCTCCTGTATGATAACTATAAGTCTGTATCCAATTACATTTTTCAAGGCGTTTGTTGACCTAATAATGAATCTCAAATCCGACATCTATTAATCTGGGAATCCAGGGTGCACCATATGCGCAAAAACATGCACATCCAAGTCCTTACAGGAATGCTTCGGCTTGGGCACAAGTATGAGATCCAGCACCTCGTGGATGAAGGCCTCCAGCGGCTGCACTACGAGTACCCATCTGCGCTAAAGGAATTCGACGCTCCTAAAACTAGTCAAGGGCGCATCGTTATAAACAAAGGTGATAAGTTGACGACGCTCATTGCCAATCTTGGGACTGCCATGAATGTACAGACGGTGCTTCCGGTTGTGTATTTTCATCAGTCTTGCAGAGGGATTGTAAGTTCCCCGCTTGACGCCCTGTACTTTGCCAGTGTTCTTATTTCTAACTATTTCTAGGAAGATATCCTTAAATCGGCCGACCCTCAGCAGACCAACGTTCCTTTAGACCAAGTAGCCGTCAGACGGTGTCTGATCGGCCATGAGAGGCTCCTCCGTGCTCTCCAAGAAAAAATAATGGCATGGGAAAACCGAACCGACATTATTCCCTCAAAAACCTGTCGCACTATCGAAGAATACGACTCGGAGTGGGACTCCGAATCAGACGGGATCATGCCCGGTGGTTCTGTCTGCACGAGAAACTTTCCGAAGTTCATCCTCCGCGTACTATCAAAGAAAACCAAGCACCTACGGGGCTGTTTTACTCCACTCAAAGCATCTAGTGGTGGTTTGCTGTGCTCAGAATGCATGACATCAGCACAGACTGCGTACGATACGATTCGCGAAGAAGTTTGGAACGACCTACCTTCATACTTTAATCTTCCACCTTGGAAAGACCTCAAGGACTTTAATTTATGATACAAATACAGTTTTTTAAAATTCTGAATCGTGTTGTTATTTTCCCAACGAAGAGAGGAAGAAACGAAGAGACGAAGAGGAAGTAGTATCAATGCATTTTCATATATTACACGTTTTGGTATGTTAATTACACCACGTCAAGGGCCGCTCGAAACCACGGGTTTCCCTCAAACCACTAACAGGCAAGATGAAATCGGCTAGACAAGCAGCTGACGGGTGAAGAGGTAATAAAATAGTGGTCAAGGAAAGAAAGTGTCAAACAGCCTGACACCGATAATAAATAGAATGCGAACAAGAAATAAGGTGTCTGAAAAATGCCCATCTATGCATCGAAAAATGAAGAACGCTGTAAAAAGAAAAAGCTAGATTGCACCCTTTATCATGATTTTTCGGTACTTTTCCTCGTATGCTCGACTGAGTTCGGCTTGCGCAGGTTTGCAGTCGAGAACTTTCTCGCTGTCGGGAACGTTGAGGTTGACAAACTTGGTGATTTGATGGTCGGCTAGGAACTGCCTGACTTCATCCAAAGCCTCGAAAGCGAGGGTCGTTTGGAGGAATACAAGAGATATTGTCTTGTAACTGCATCAGAAGATCAACAAGATGATGCTGGCAAAAGGAAGCAAGGGCACCCACGCTCTGGCTATGACCATTAACCCCTTGACTCGTTCACGATCAATAAAATGATCCATGATGTAAGCTCCCATGTTTGGTGCCTTCATGTACAAGTCACAAAGCCTGTGGTAGTTGCCCATTGACTGCGCCCTCTGCACTTCGAGGGCATGTTTCACGGCCTCATCGGCTCTCTGTCTCGGTGTTAGTTGACCTACGTATAAATTAAGCTCTACATAGGAGAGCAATAAGCGAAAGGACGAAGAAAATGTAAATGTAAAATTACCGCTTCGATTCCGCCCATGCAGCAACATGAGTATTCGATATGCGGTGAACTCCTCGACTTTACCAGGAATGCCTAAATCATAGAGTGTCCTTAGCGAAGCCTGACATTGGTTATATTCAACCATATCGTTCTAGGAGTTTTATCAGTGGCAACATTGGGTGGGGGATGACTGGGGTCGACTTACGCATTCTAGAGCCATGCGAGCATGAATTTCATAGACTTGGACGGTAAATTCATTTTTGATACGTTGAACCTTGATAACAAAGGAAAAGGTAATCATACTTCGGAGAGTAATGGTTATATATCAACGCACTGTAAGATCCTGTCGTAAACTTTTGAATTGGTTACAAACCCATGCATAAGATTTCTTCTGTTTCCATTGGGCCTTCAGTTCTTCCAAAGTTTTTTGGAGAACACGATAAGGACGAATGGTTTCAGGCTTTGGTTCACTGGTGAGACGCAGATAATCCTTGAAGATTTCTTGAGAAGTTCCAACAATGGTATACCGATCCCAGTCAATGACGTTCTATCCCCAAGATTTGGGTAAGCCATTCAGTATAGTTATAATGTTTAAGTTGACATACCGGATCTCCTTCAGGTTCATCATTCGAGGTATTTGAAGAGCCAGTCCTGGAAGATAATGATCGCGGCAGGAAATGTGCTTGCTGAGAATTTGCCTTGTTATGTGCCCCACCACCAATTTGTATACTCTTCATCTTCTCTAAATCATGCTCACGCTGAAATCGTTCTGCTCTTCTATTCAGTGCTGCTTGATCGTTAAAGTCCATTCCGTATGAGTTTGAATTCGTTGCAGCTGCAGCCGCTGCACTCTTTTGCATAGCTTTCTTCGCCTTCTTGGATTGAGAGGACGTAATCTCTGCGCTAGAAGATAATGAATGTACAACTCTCGAATAGCAAAAAAGTATAATCAAATACCTCTTCCGCTTCAAAGAGTTGAAGACCAGCGGGGGCTTCGGCATTAAGCTAGAAGTCAAGTCTGAGCAGCAAGATGGTGAAAGATAGAGAGAGTCATTGCAAACGGCACCTTTTCAATTGGACACCAGCCCAATCTGTTGTCCATAGTGTATTGGCAGCAAATGCTTCTGAAATTACCTGTTTGAGTTCCGCCTGCACCTCTGACTTGTTCGCATCTGTTATAGAGCCAAGGCATTTCGCTACCCATTCCCTGTAAATTATAATTAATAATAATCTTGTATATCAGAGAGTAGTGACATGCTTCAGTTGTGGTGGCCAAGATTCTGACATATTGAGGCAAATATATTCGTTAGTATTAAGAAGGTAGGGGACTCGATGAAATGAGGATGGGGATTATGGAAGACTGAGGACAAGGGGTTGTCTGCTTGCTGCTCAGGCCCGCTATGACAGCCGACACATCGGAGTTTTATTTTCCGGCAAACTCCGATCTCGCGAGTAAGTAACTCCGCATCACAATGCTCGTGCTGAGTAGCAGTCGTGCCTTCGACTCGCCGACTCATTCCACTCACATTCACGACTTTCAAACGTTCTACAGACTCAGACCAACCTACTGTGCCAAAATGAGCATTCTTAGACCATTCAAAGCCACCGACATGTTCAAATTCAATAATATGTACGTATTAATAGTATATTTGTTGTGCAAAGTAAACTGATTCAAACGGTAGTAATTTGGACATTTGGACAGAAACAGTGCGTATATCTCGAAGAAATAAAGCATATACCAACTTATTTCACTTTTCCAGTATGGAATTGGCTTCTACTTAAACTACCTCTCTCGCTGGCCGGACCTGTGCTGCGTCCAGGAAGCACCCAGTGGGCGAATGATGGGTTATGGTACGTTTATTCTCCTCCCGATCATAATAAATGCCCACTCATCTGCCCAGTCCTCGGAAAGGCAGAAGGCTCAGGTGCTGAATGGCACGGTCACGTCACTGCCATCACCGTCGCCCCAGAGTACAGGCGTTTGTCACTGGCACGCAAGATGATGTCCCTTCTAGAGATGGTTTCCGAAGAGATCTATAAAGGATTTTTCGTCGACCTTTATGTGCGGTGTGCAAACAGTATAGCAATAGACATGTACGAGAAGATGGGCTATAGTGTGTACCGACGGGTAAGAGAATATTACGGGACATTAGGTATTGGGAAAGGCGGAAAGGACGAGGAGGATGCGTTTGGTATGCTTCATTCCAATTTTACGCTTCACTTTACTAAGTGGATCTACCAGATATGCGCAAACCCCTGCCCCGAGATGTCAATCGCCGTTCAGTACGACCAAACGGCAGGGATATCATTATCAGCGCACATGATGCAACTTAAACGTCTGCAAAAGTATTTCCGAGTCTCTATTTCATAGATTAATACATAGATTTATTCAAATAACCAGTGGCGGCGGCTCCTCCATTATTGGAGGTATAGGGGGGAGACTGGCGATTCTTGCGTCGTAGAATGCCTGTAGACGTGGCCCATCTGAGCAAAACTCTGCCATCCTGACCCTCAGGTTCTCCGCTGCGATAGCTGGGAGATGGTCTTTATTCTTTATGGCAGACCCCATTCTTCCGGGTCCCATGAGCCGATTAGTCAAGAATACGAAGCCCCGACAACCACCAAGGACTTGAACGAAGGCTACTCCAGACCGATGGACAAACTGTGAATATTTGTAGGGTGACCGGCGGTATGAGTAAACAACATCCACTTGATCTGGGTATAGGTCTTCGGCTTCAACGTCAACAATGAACCCAAACGCCTGAAGGAGAGAATATTCAAAGAAGTTGACCGCTTGAGTACCTTCCGGAAGACGTCGTTCCAGGTCGGGTATTACAGGCGGGGCACGCGCTAATCGCATAGGATAACATGATTGGAAGGCATTGCGTTCCCTAATGTCGCTGATTTCTGTAACATAGGCTTCGACGAGCTTCAATCCGTATCGCTCGATACTCCGATTCCAGACCCGTAGCTGATCTTCGATCAATCGAGCAGTGGTTCCGATCCATTGAAGTTCAAAGTGGAATACCGTGGCAGGATTGTGAATAATATCGTGGTGAAGGATGACCGACTCCGCTTGGTCGCTTCTCTGTTCAACACGAAAAGGTCAATGACTGTAGAAAAGAAAGATACTATAGCGAACCTTATGAGGGTCAATATCAATAACCATTGTCTGACTCAGAATAAGTCTCTTCTTATTTCTCCTTGAACCTGGTGTCGAGATTACTTTAGGAAGGTTTTTCAGAGAACTGCTGGAAGAATGATGCGGCGAAGGGCGTCCATCTTCTGTATATCGCCTAAACCAATTCTTCGGGGTAAGATGCAACGAATATTCACCCTTGAGCCGGTAGTAATAATGCCCATCGAGGAAATTATGATACCCTCTACAGTGCTCGAACAAGCCCTGTTCCTGGAGCTTTACACCCCATTCGGTAGCTTGCGCCCTTGTTGAAACGTCTCGGAACTCTCTGACTAACCATGAAACGAAGTCATATCCAATGAAAGAATCTGGATACTGGGAACGATGCCATTGGTAAAACTTAATAGGTACACCATCCTCTTCCCGCATAGCTTTTGCGATTTGTCCCAACGACATCTCAGCCAGTTCGCGTTCGCTTTTCATCTTCTTCCGAAGGGGACCCTGAGCATGGATCTGGTCCAGTTGGTCCATCAAGGCTTCGTCCAAGACGGACATAGCAGGATCAAGCGTGGTAGGTAGAAAGCGCACAGGAGGATGCACTAGTTTCTCTTCTGGAGGTTGCCAACGAAGTTTGGTGAATTGCTCCGCAAGTTTCTCTATGCCAAGAATACGTGCTTCTTCGTCGTTCAATGTCTCGCCGGATGGACCTGTCGTTAAATGAGGTTTCTCTGCGGTGGGGATGACAACGAAGCGTGTTCTCCAATAACGTAGGGATTCATTGAAGTGATGTTCATACCCCGCTACCAACATGTCTAACCTGTTCAAGAATTTTTCAGTATTATGTTCATCCCAAACCAACTATTTAGTTCACCTATTCCAACCATAATTCTCTAAACCATGCGAGCGGAATTCAGTAGACACTTCGGTGTATCCCCCTGTTCCAAAATTAATTGATACATAAGGAAAATAAACTATGTTTCTCACCTCCAAGCTTGGGCCATATCAGACACTGATACTTGAATGGTCTCGTAGCATTCAACCGTCGAACATATCGCTTGACCTGAATAGCCTCACCAGTGTACGAAATCCGATGAATTTCATTCGACATGCTCAAGTAAACAGGATGGGTACTCGCAGCCAACACTTCTGCAGCACCCGAAGGCCACGACTCGATGTCCTCGTCGCCCATGAACGACTTGGTCTTGCGGAAATTGGGACGATCTTCCTCTCCGGGTATCTTTTCAGGTCTCAATATGAACTGAAACCCCTGCGCCAGCCTCACTGCTGACATCCCTCGCATGACGACCAGAGCCCAGGCGCGTCGCAAATCCTCTGCGGTTCCCTTTACGATTGGAGGCTTGACAAGGAAAGACCGCATTTCCCCTGGATCGATGATAAATTCATAAGAGAATACGTCGTAAGATGATTCTAACTCTGTGCTTGATGGTATATGCTCCACGGTCAAGGGTAAGCATCCAGGAGTAACAATGGATTTCCAATGAAGGTCATATTTGTAAGAAGGATGGGGGTATATGTGTTGCCATCGACGTGCCAACGAAGCTTCGGGGTACGCCACGGATGATTGGGGACGTGTAGGATTGATAACGGGAACAGGAGAGGAAGAAGGGAAAGAGTGTGCAAGTGCGCTGCCGCTCCGCCGTTTGTTAGACAAAATCTCATCCCTCGGCGGAGTGTTAATCGGGGAACGACGTAAAAAGGAAGCACGGTGAGGAACGAGGGTTTCCTCTTCGTACGTCCGACTCAGACTCGACCTGCTAATTGTTTTACTCTTGATAGCGACAGGTTGGATTTGTTGTGAAGATGCCACAGTAGGTTTAGCAGTAGACATTCGGATAGGAGACGAAGGGATCGTAGATGAAACGGAAGAAGATTTGGATGGTTTCTCGCTAGTAGATGAGGTGGGAGAAGATGAAGCTGAAGCTGAAGCTGAAACCTGTGTGGTTTGTGGCTCGCTCGGTCCACTTCTGAAACGATTGAAGAGCCACGATGGTGCCAACTTCGAGGCAATGGATGCGCTTGCGGCTCGCGTTGGTGGAGCTTTAGACGAAGTTGATTGCTCAGACTTGCTCGACTTTATTGAAGGAGAAGGCGAAGTACTAGGCACAATAACAGAAGGAGCGCTAATTTCGCTGTTAGGAAGACCCTCCGAAGGCAGATCCCTATGTATGCGCTGCCGTGGACTTTCCTCAATCGTGTCTATCCGAGCGGTAGAGTACCTATGTGAAGGTCGCTTTTCGAGGCTCGGACGGGGAGTGGGAGTCGTTCCACTTGTTGGGATCACGACGGAATTACTGTTATAGCTCGAAGTAAGCGCAAATACATCCAAGTCAAACTTGTCTGCTTCAGTTCTTGAAACACCAATAAATCCCATCGTGTCTACAGGGCCGGTAGACTGATCGCCCTTGATCTCCATATACGGAACTTCAATACTCGACAGAACATCATGTTCAAGAAGCCCAAGCATCTGTATTTCGTGCATCTTTGCCCGTGCTAAAAACCTGTCATATAAAATGCATTAGTGCTTCAAGAAGAGATGTGGTATGTGAATACAAAAACCACCTATCCTGTCTAAAAGGCAAATCCATTTGTTTGTCCCAAAAAGTCGTCGATATCCAAAATGGCTCCCACCAAAACGTCTTCAACCTTCTCGAATCTCCCTTCAAATCATCATCACCTCCCCATAGAGGGTCCATCAGGAGCGGGTCCGACATTCTCTCTTTGTCGTATTTACTACCGGGATCCATTATATCTTTATCGTACCTAGACACAACCTCCGTGCCTTGGAAGCTAAAGATTGGACTCTGGTGCAGTGGCTGTTTATTAAGGACAATAAGATCCAGCACAAATCCCTGGTCGAGCATACGAGTTGTAGTCAACCTGAGGAGCTGTTTCGATACTCGGAAATACCCAGTACCAGGTGAAATAAGAAGAGTACTAGCACCGGTCAGATTGAGTGAGCGGTCCACGTAGTGAGTCTCGGTTGGGTTAAGACCAAGATTGATAGCCTCCAGTATAGGACCATCCTGTGCGTAAGACAATTGACCCACAAGACGGACTTGCGAGGGCGCACCGACGCCCGCGTCAAGCGTAGCCCGATGATAATGATGGGTGAGTAGAATATCGCGCTGAAAATCCCAAAACGAGTTCTTCAAGCTCACAAGCGTCGGTTTCCACTCGTGCAATACCTCGAGGTCAGTGATGACCTTGAAAAAGTCCTTGTACCAATTTCCTCGCTCGTCTTGCCTCAGAGGTCCAGCAGCATAGTCAATCTCCGACTCATCGTACATGACTCGAGATATTAGCACAATCGTAATAGTATGGTTCGTCCCTGCTTCTCGCCACTTCGCGATGAGGTCAGGAAGAAACGAGTGCACAATCTTCTCGTAGTATCTTTCGCCGTCTCCGGCAAATTCCCATAGCTCCCGGCAGACCTGGATGAAGATCGTAATTTTGGCGGAGAATGAGCGATAAATCGCTTTGGTTGAAGAAGTCATGTAAGCCGAAGAAACCTGGCAACGTTTTTCAGCAAAAGAAAGGAAATCAGTCACCAAAACATACCTTCTTCCCTTTGATATAAATGTTCTGAATCTTGGCCGCAATACCACCTATGAACGACACCTCCTGGTCTTTGTATATGCAATGCCCTGACAAATATTTCCCCAACCGCCACATTTCACTTCTTCCGAGGTACTGGTCCTGAAACGTGAACTCGACGTAGTCGGCATAACAGCTAGCCTTATCGACCTTGGTCAACGTCACTTCACTATTATTGCGCAACCCAAAGACATCAGCAATCGGTCTTTGGACCGATATCTAGAAGAATCCTTTTAATATCTTATCCAGGAGAAACAAAAACACGTACCTGTAGCTGAGGCTTCGCGCAATAATCGTCCCTCGGTACTATAAACAAAAAAGCAGAGTCCTCGTCGTCCGCAGAACTGCTAGAAACGCGCAACAAATCTCCCTCCTTCACCCCTGGCCACCACGACTGGTTGAGTAATACGGCATGGCTATCCTTCACATCGTGTACCCATGCATTCAGAACCTTTGAATCGCCAACTACAAGGGGTGCTGCTGGAGGATGAACAGGCAGTGCTCTGAAGCTTGATTGGCCCGTATTAGATCTTCGCCGTGAATATTGTGAATGTTCCCTAGAGGCCATGAGCCGCCAGTTATCATAGAACGCGTGCTACAGTGAGAAGCGCGTTGATGAGAGATATTCAAAGACGACGGTGGTAATTGAAAATCATATTCGAGGTCAACAGTAGACGTTGACCTCGTCGAGCAAGTCTTCATTAATGCGTTACATAAGCGGCTTATGGTATCAGAAATTACGGGTATGTTCGTTCACTCTTTCTATTATTATTCGAAAAGTACGACGGGCTCCATTGTCATCTACAGCTAGT
>Ga0247779_1000535_pt1 | contig 23307 bp, 24 predicted proteins | sample UWRJL221509R5_FD_179925 | JGI IMG/M metagenome (GOLD analysis project Ga0247779, IMG submission 179925) | Plant litter microbial communities from Arlington Agricultural Research Station in Wisconsin, United States - UWRJ-L221-509R-5 | ecosystem: Environmental > Terrestrial > Plant litter >... | reverse complement strand
GCATGGGACCAACCCATTTGCCTGCAAGTTCCCGTGCGAGCTTTCTCTCCGTGACACCAGCAGCTGGTTGAGAATAAGCGTTATGAAGAGAGCCTTGCATGGTGTGCTTTCGCGGGGATCCTCCTTGCGGTTGTTTGAGGGAGTCGAACGCAGGATTTAGAGAGCTACCATGGGAGATGAGCGACGAAGGCATGGTGGCAGAAGATGAGACTTACAGAGTACAGCCTATCCAGATTTATAGAATTCCAGATAAATCAAAGGTCCGTGTTTTTTCCTCTGCCTTCCCAAACTAAGCGAGAACAGAACTAGAAGCAATCTTGCAATTGCTGATCGTCTGATATATTGATATGTGTAAAAAAAGACTCTTAGCTGAGCCGAAAACATTTCCTAATGGAATGGATTACGCACCAACTTGTATGTCTCCGAGTACCTCAGCTGGTCGGCAGTTCTGGTACGAAAGAGGATTGCTTGTCCTCAGAGATGGATACTATGAGTGAGTCACGCTGTGCATATAGAGAGGGTAATATTGCAAGTTCCTGAGGAATAGAGAGTCAAATTCCGATTATCCGACCAGCTCGTGGCAGGACACAAAGTGAGTGTGGCAACGTCAAAGTACTTACTACTTACCGAATAAAGAATTGCATCCGCGGTGGTAAACGTCACGGGAGCAGTTTAGGGTAGGTGGGTTCGCGTCAAATTGATGTTTTTTCCTCTCTAAGGGGATGTTTTCTGACACTCCACAAGAATCAGTTGGACTTGATTGTTCTCGCTAAAGTTGACGATTGGAAACAAGGAACCAAACGCTTAGTCTAAATATTTGGTAATGCGCGATAAAACGTGGTAGGTACTTGTTCCACTTTGTGCAAGACAAACTGAAGTGCGGACGTTCAGAAACTTCTCCAGATCGGCTCTGTTCCAAGGAATGAATGTTTGGTAGGCGAACGTACTACGATTTATTATCCGAGACCTCATGGTTTTCCCATATACGGATGTCAGATTGGAGACGGCTATCCTGTTGATGGCGATAATCAGTGCTTCTGCGACAGCAAAGCAGACCGAAGACATAAGAACTTCTAAAACTGTAAGTCTAACTCTCACCCGGCTTAAGACAAACCAGAAGATTTCCCGCAACGTGAGAGATCATTGAAACGGCTTTGGTAAAAGTATGTCAAAAAATCTGTAGCGGATAGTCGAATTGATAAAGCGATATTTTTAATTGCATCTTAGAAACCAACAGAAAACAAGAAGATTCGGAACCTAAATGGCAAGCAAGGGTCATCGTTGACCCACCCGAGAATCGTCCTTCTACGTGTGCCAGGCTAGATATACTCATTCTTATGGTGGATGAATAGCATAATAGGACTTGCATTACCGACTGAAGTTGAACTCTCAAAATATGATTCCACATTTGGTAATTACTACCGTATGCGGTATACAGGAACGATGTTGGTTTTTACCATCGAGTAGACCTGTTGAAATGATTACCAAGTTTCGCGCTCTTTGGTGGCGAATCTGACCAGCACCATCGCTTATGCGCGACATGAAGTTATGAAATGCGCTAATTATGGCACAAAATGCCCATATCGGGTCCTTTGAGAGGCACGTTGTTGGGCATTTCAGGATAGATAGGACTGCTTGAGGAAAGAAACATTGCCATCGCCACCGTGGCTTTGGCCATGTCGAGTTTTGCTTTGAAAAAAAATTATGTTTATAACTTGCTGTTGGTCTTCAATTTCGACGTCATAGCCAACATAGCGTATGATACTGTACAATAGAACCAGAAAGAGTGACTCCAGGTCCTCCTGCAAGGTCTGCATTTTTTCTTGCATCGACAGCAGATGGTCAGCCATGTATGACCATGTGCCCTAAAGGATTCGAAACACAATTCTGGCGTATCCAGCCAGCTGACCCCTGCATCTCATTCGTTGTTCTTCTGATGGCTCGAAGGTATACACGGGAGGAGCTAGCGTGGGGTCCAAGTTTGATCCACCACTGTCAGCTTTTGTAGTGCCAGAAGCTGCAGAAGTGGATGTGATAGATGTACCGGCTGGTGTCGAGGCCGTGGCTGAGTCAGGAGAGTCTTCGAACGGGTCAACAGCCTCAACATCGTCAGATAGCATCGTCTTAATTTCCAGTATAAGCTCGGCTTCTTCAAACTGAGTAGGCCGCGTGCGAGTGTCAAGATCCTTCCAATAAAGCGTCAAGTCTGGATAATTTTTCATCCCAGAGTAACTCTCCACATCTGGGTGCGTAGACGTATCGACGACTTTCAACGACGATAAAGCTTCAGAGCCTGTGATAATTTTCATCTGGCCGCCAAATCAGTATTTATAACGGCTACAGAAGCTGGACAGAATATCGTACCACATGGTCGTACATATCAGGTTGAGACCGGCACTCGGGGAATTTCGTCAACGAGAAATAATTCTTCCATTTAGCAGCTTTTGCGGGTTTGGGGTAACGAGGAGCATCAGGCATCGGAAGAAAAGTATCGAAAAAGACTGGAACCGGCATAGGACCAACCCATCTCCCTGCAACTTCTCGTGCGAGCTTTCGCTCCGTGGAAGTAGCAAGTGGCTGAGAGTAAGCATTGTCCAGAACGCCTTGCATGGTGTGCTTTTGCGTGAATACTCCTTTAGCTGTTATGATTCAAGCCGCCGTAATTTCCTAACGTATTACGCACAACTTGTATTTCTCCGAGTACCAAAAAAGATTCAGCCGGTCGGCAGTTCTAGTACGAAAGAGGATTGGCAGTAACTTATTCTCAGAGATCAATACTACTATGAGTGAGCCACGAGAATCTAATTCTGATCATCCGACCAGCTTGTGGCAGGAGACGAAGTGGGTGTGTGTGTTGAACAGTGTTGAACGTTAACATTATGTACTACCAAATATAGAATTGCATCCTCACGGGATGAGTTTAGGGTAGGTGAGTTCGCGTCGGGGCTTTCAACTTCCCCACCCTCAGTAACTTTTCGATGACCTGTAAAATTGATGTTTTTTCTTCTTCTTCTCGGCTTTGTAAAACATTAGTGAGTTCAAATGACAAATACTTACATTTGATATCGTAAGTTCCTGACAATCCATATTATGATTTAAAAATCACTTGCCGTTGTACCAGAATTGGACATCCGAGCAATAGGTTTTGATGATGATTGTTCTCGCTTACGCTTATGATTGATAACAGCGAACTAAACCCTTCTGAATATTTGGTAAATAAATGATAAAAACGTGATAGGTACATACCTGTTCAACTTTGTGCAGGACAACTGAGGTACGGATATCCCGTAGAGCAGTGGTCGAGAAACTTCTCGAGACCGGCTCTGTTTCAAAGAATGGTCACTGGACGAATGTAGGATTTATTCACCCAGACCCAAGTCGCATTATGCGCGACCTCGTGGTATTCCCATGCCACCTTCAATTACGAATGTCAGATAGAAGACCGCTATCGGGTTCATGGCGATAATCAGTGCTTCTGCGAGAGACCGAAGACAGATATGAACTTCTAAAACTGTAAGTCCAGCTCTCACCAGGCTTAAGAGAGTATCTGTGCTTCGTTAATATGATATGGATTCACTTCCTCATTTTCCTAGACTGAGTCGGATTGATAAAGCGATATTTCTAGTTCCATCTTAGAAACCAACAATAAACAAGATTCGGAAACTGAATGGCAAGCAAGGGTCCCCGTTGACCCACCTGGTAATCGTCCGTCTATTTGTGCTAGGATAATTATACTCACTATCATGATGGATGAATGGCATAACTTAGAAATATACGACTTCCACCGACTGAAGTTGATCTTGATCAAACTCTCAATATACGAATTAGTTCTACATTTGGTAATTACTACCATATGTGGTATAGAGGAACGGTGTTGGTCTTTATGCGCAACATGAAGTTATGAAATGCGCGAATTAGGGCACCAAAATTCCCATATATCGGGTCGTTTAAAAGGAACGTTGTTGGGCAATTCGGGATAGACAAGACTGTGGCTGAGGAAAGATTCGACGGCACTGCCCACATAGCGCATGGTACTGTACAACATATCCCGGAAGAAAAACTCTAGGTCGTCCTGCAAGGTCTGCATTTTTTTTGGCATCGACAGCAGATGAGCAGCCATGTGTGACCATGTACCGTAAACAAAGTCATAAGAAAAGAAATGGATATGAGATTAATCACAGAGCATTGTTGTCGGACGCAATTATTCTTCATATCCACTACGAGGTCGCAGTCGCTGAAAAGCCTTCACTTTCATCAGCAGTAGTCAGGATGATTTCAACGCTGATATTGCCCTGAAATATCGTGCATGACCACCAGAATTTTTGAGGAGGAGAATGAGTATAGTGGAATACACAATTCAGCCCTCGCAATTTTCGGTGTGCTGTTTTAGCCCAATGGGTCTCGCTGATCCACCTTGAGATTAATGTCGTTGCTATCCACTGTAAACGTCAAGGAGGGTGCCCACATCATCGACAAGTATGGCTTGCAAATCAATTCTATATCTTGATAATATGCGAGTTGGTTGTCTACCCACGGATGCGTGTTCTGAACTCCTGCGAGATAGCAGGATTTCGCTGATGAGCATCCGATAAACTGCCAGCGCATGCGGTAGGAAATTAGTAGGGCTGCTACGAAAAAACTCATGTCGCGCAATGGAATTATATCGTCGGTGGATTTCGAATGAAAATGAAGCGAATTCCAAATGAAGGACGAAGAATTGCATCCGCGAAGATTAGGGCAGTATTTTCGCGTTATTTCTCAGCTACTCGGCAAATATTCCTGATGGCCAATTCGCCGTAAACAGGGTCGTATTCCTGACGACAGACCAATGAGAGAGCCAAGCAGCTGGTAAATCGTGAACAAATCCACTCTTTCGATTGCCTCAAACAAGCCCAGAGAAGTTAAAACGCCAAAGGAAACGGAGACTGGGAGAGGACAGCCGTGGAATTGGGGTAACTATTAATAACATGTGTGCAGTGATGAGGAGGAAAGAGAAAGGATTGAATAACTAGCCTGCCCAGTTCTTCGCTTTTGACTCCATTCTACACGATTCGACAATTTGTCAGACCTAGTCGAGGTTTTTTTTCGACCCTTTGGATCTGTTACCCTTAAGCCTCTTCGCGGCCATCCCTCCTTCTTTTGCGTATTCGATTTCTGCAAGTTTGCGCTTCGACAAGGCTTTCGCATAGTGATCAAAGGCTTTATCATCCTTGGGCCATTTTTTGTGCGACAATGCATTCGTAAATAACGTCTCTATCGCATCGTAATTGCGGATCTCAAGTCGTTGAAAATCATCATTAAGTTTCATGGAGGCCGCTCGTATACCATCCGGGATGTTGACATTTTCATTGTCGAACATGATCAAACCAAATTCATGGTTCATTCTCTCCATGAAGTGATGAAAGTGTTGAATCATGCGACGAAAGTTCGACAACAAGTCGGTCAGGGGGACGTTATCAGGGATCACAAATTTGGAAAGGTGGTAGCCCATGAAGTCCCGCTTGCCAGCGCCACCATGACTTTCGCCATTTCGAGTTGTATGTTGAAAGAAAATATTGACTATATCTTGCAGTCGGTGTTCAAGTTCGACCTTATACCCCATATAGCGCATGATAACGTATAAGACAACCCAAAAAATAGATTCTAGGTCATCCTGTAGAGTATGCATCTTGCATGGCATTGATAACAGATGGGCGGACATGAATGCCCATGTGCCCTAGAAGAGATTGTGAGCAAAATGACGACCAAAAAGCGAATATGAAGCTACTCACAGAGCGTTGTGGCTGTCGAGCACCTTTCTGCAAGTCATCCACGTTACGTGCGAGATCCCAATCATTGAGAAACCCTCCATCTTTATCGCGATTGATCAGGATATTTGCAACACTGATATCTCTATGAAGTATCCTGCAACGTTCGAATGCGTCCTTGTGGGCTGGGTAAAGTATAATCGTAAAAATGAGCAGCATATATACATATAAATATGATCCACCAACCTATCAACGCGTCACATATGGCAGTCACCATAGTCTTCGACCTCGAAAATGAGCCCAGAGGAAACCCTACTTTATCCGTCGCGAATCGGATATGTTGCCGTTGCTGGAAGGCCTCCGCGACTCCGCCAATGTTCCACGACTCGTTCGAGTAGGCATGAGTGACGGTCTGTTGCCATTGACCTTGGATGTCGTCACCACAAAGAAGTATAGGTACATTTCTCACAGAGGCGTCATTGAGAATGCGAAGTGTCTCTGTTTCCTTCTGGATATCAAGAGCAAGTGGACGCCACGCATCCTTCACGAGCACGATTCGGTCCGAATCAGGATCGTATCCTGGATATACACGAGTAGCTTTTCCTCTGACCGACTCGGGCTCTGCAAAGGGGGCCCATACCAAGACTCGCATAATCTTCGTCAATAAGATGCGAGGCTTATGTTCATCTAAGGCTTCATGACGGCTCTCGTTGCCATTGGTTGTATCATCGTTGTCCAAGTCTTCAAGCGGCCAATCTTTACCAGAAACGTCATAAGAGGTGTCACTGATGGTCATCTCATACACGACGCGAACCTTGGCTTCTTTGGGCATCCATTTAGACAGCTTCTGCTGTGCTAAGGCTGAATCTTCTGGGCCGGCTCGTCGGACGCTCGGATCCTTTCCTCTAGAAACGTCACTAGCAGTCGAATACCGCCAAAGAAATTCGAGAAGCAAGTCACTTCGTTCACGATAATTAAAACGGGCGGAGACAATGCCGCCATCCCGGTCCATTCGAATAAGACGAGCCCAAGGGTCTCCCATCCAGACGACGAAACAGTGGGTTCGATGCTGTCTCGCAAGAATCATATTGGCGTAGTAGACGATTTGATACCGACATTGTTTTCCGGATTTTGCGGGGGCTTCAAATTGAAATACAGTCAACTGTTCGGATTCCTCAGTTTCCGAGACCGCCCCTTGGAATTGTCCGTCATTTTTTTCGGAGTTCTGGTCGTTTCCCTCTGTCCCGTCTTGGTCTTCTTCATCCTCGTCCTCATCATCCTCATCTCCATATTCTTCCTCGCTTCCGTCTTGTTCTTCGTCGTCATCCTCTGCTGATCCTTTGGAGTCTTCGCATTCCTCATGATCCGAGTCCTGGAAGGGGTCGCAGGATTCTCCAAACGGCCTGATTTCAAAGGCAATTTCTGCCTCTTCAAATTGATTAGAATTCGTCTTTGTGTCTATGCCATATCTATAGGTCATTAAATCAGGTCTCTTCTTCCGATCATTTGCTTTGTCCAGCTCAGCCGACGACGTGTTGAAAATCTTGAAGCCTGGAATTGACCCAGAAGCGCTGATAGATTCAGCCTGCAAGGTAGGATGGTGTCAACAAAAGAATAAGATGTGTTCAATATCTCACAAATGCTTGCCATGGAATCATTCGCATCGGTCTCTTCGGTGTACCTTTGCAATGAGTCAAAGTAAGTTTTACAGAATTGGGGTTTATCTGTTTGTGCACTCGATGAAAGTGGAAAGAATGCATCCGTGAATCCTTTGACTGGCATGGGGCCAACCCAACAGCCTGTGAAATCCTCAGGCATATCAAGGTATGTTGCCTCAGCGTGTTTCTTGTTGGATAATCGCGAGGCTCAGAATCTTATGTTGTATTCTTGCGATGAGCACTGCCACTACCGATCGATGAGTGAGCTAAAGTATCCTCGTAAAAAGTCGCAGCCGATATATTGTAATGGTTAGAAGACCTTCGAACCGTGGTAGGAGAGAAAGAACAAGACTAAAAAAGACCGCGGCGAATAATTTAACGATCACGGGAAAGAACGCCTAAGGGCAGGCGAACTCGCGTGATGCTTCCAGGAACTGCCAACTGGACATCTAGGTAGTTCAAAATTCTAAGAAAACCATTCGTCAGTCTATAGCGTCTCTCCTGGGCCAGACATTATCAAAACCCACTCGGTTCAAGGATGAAGTCAAAATGAATTTTACATACCTCGCACGCTCACAGCCACTTCACGTTCAAGACATCCATTCCATCCCACAAAATTCGAATCGTATTTTCAAATTTCCGAGTCCCTATTAAACGGAATCATGAATTGATTGGGCTAATCGAAAAAATTATCTGCTCTCTAACGGATATCTTTGTCTTCTGCATTATGAGAAGCCGGTATGTCCCTTGTGTGTCCCTCTGCTACTGTTATGCTGCTTATGCTCATGTTTCCAGCTATAAATCTGCCGGACATTACTTCAACATCTTTCACCCCGTGGAACATCGAATGCATCCCGCATGTCGAAAACTGTCTCCCTTCTGGCGAAAGTGCTGTGAAACTACCTCCTCTTATGGTAATATCCTCGGCCTTCTCGAACATAGAGTGTTTACTCCTCATCGCGATATTAGGTTCGGGTTCGACGGGGTTTCTCGTATCTGCTTGGAAGTCCTATATGAATTAATCAAGTCTTTGCTTCTGATACAAAGGCGTACACCCACATCCATCGGCGGAACGCACTGGACTATTCGCTGCGCCAGGAGGTGGGTTTGGCATTGTGTGATTGTATAAACACACTGATAAGAGGATTTGTGGTTCAGACACTGCAAATAAAGCCCAAACGATATCACAAACCTCCTGTATTTCCTATTCGACAACCATCCCTCGAGGTAGACAGGAACAGCGACCCAGCGATCATGGTGCCACCACTAATTTGAAAATTCTGTGCATTGCTAAACATGCTATGACTATGTGCATGCGGGATTCGCTGCCCATGATGTCCTGGAGGTGTCTCAGTCTCAACGTCTCCGGCGAGTAGAAAACAATCTTGCAGTCTCGATGTCGGGTTGGTTCTAGGTTGCGAATGCCTTGCTGAATCGTTCGCCAGTCTATGGATATCGTCGATGGGATTCTGTCCCTGAACGTCTTCTCTAGGCCCTTGTGCAGGCATCTGGTTACCTCTAAGCGGTCGATTATGCGTAGGAATGGGAAGGTGCACACTGCAAACCGAAAACCCTTCACCAATCACTTCATTGTTTGGCCAACTACAGGTGTATTCGTTCCGGTCCCGCCTTCAATTTTGTGAAATGATTACGTAACGGACAATTCCACACTCGCCGATATTTCTCTCAGGTATATACCACACTCCTGGAACGCAAGCGTCTCATTTGCCTATGAAGCTCTCAGGCGGGCCAGAAGACTGATATCGATTTGATACTGGAGACGCTAATCGTATTCGGGCCTGTCTACAGTCTGTCTTTCTGCCAACTTGACAGTCTATATGATTTAGAATATTCAGGTCCCAGGAACCCACCCATTCAGACACGGATGGTGGCCTTTCCGTGCTTCTTGTGATCCAGTAGTACTTCATATGGTACTTAACTTCGGACGCATTAGCTTTAGCTCGCACCTCTAAGACTTCACTCAGCTTTTTTCATGTAACGGTCGTCCTACGATTACTCTGCGATTAGAGCGTGCTGTTTGAATTGTATTGCACCACTCTAGGCATATTGATTGAGCTAACCTTTATGATCAGCGCACAGACACTTTCAACGAGACTTTATGGAGGTCAGCAGGCCACCCCAGAAGACTGATCCACCTCAAAAATACCTCGCAAAGCATCCAAGTAATGCTCTTCTCTTCGGTTGAATGACTTTAGACGACCTATGCTCGGTGTCTCTGTGAAGTATCTTCCGTTTCAAGTTCAGGAGTGAAATCTGTGTCAGGTACTCTTTCCGGGGCTGGGGTATAAAGGCTTGCTTTAGCTCCACTCTGTATTTACTCAGAATCAAAGTCTACATTCGATTTCCCAATACCTTCTAGTAATAAAAAAAAACATAGATAATGTCGAATTTTCGTCCTTGGATCAAGCACCAACTGTCAATTGTCTAGCCCACCCTTACCCTTGCTGTGCTGATCTTACATGATTTACACCCAGACTCTCTGGATAGGTTGCTCTGATGCTAGAGTTCCTGAGGCCAGAATCATCCCAGGAACTGAAATATTTGTCCACCGAAACATAGCAAAGTAAGTATACACTTCAACTTATAATCCAGGTCATATCGAGGACGCTGATGCCATCTTCTGCTCTCTAGTCAATTCTCCGCATCGGACCCCAACGCAACAGCCTGCCTTGCCTTCGTGCTCAACCTCCCATCGGTTGAAGAGGTTATCGTTGTTGGCCATAGCCTTTGCGGCGGCGTCAAAGCATGTCACGATACGGCACTTGGCAATCCCCCAAATATTCATTCCGCTGTCGTTCGGTGGTTAACGTCACTCCAGGAACTCGCCAACTCACTTGTAAAACCGGATACTCCATTGAACTTTCTCATCAGGGAGAATGTTTACAGACAAGTGAGCAACGTTCGTCAATTCTTGGCTACCTTACCGCTGGGAGGTCGACAATTGCGTGTGAGGGGCGCTATCTACCACATAGAAAACCAGCACCTTGAATATATCATATAATAGTCGCGTTTTTGGCTGCGCGTACGTTTTTCGTTAGGTTTTTGCCAAGTTGTAAAAAGAAAAGGAGATGGATGATACGGCTTTTGAATGCAGATTGATGTATTGGGTATAAATAGGACGTAGTCAAAAAATATCACCTTTGATTTGTTCTTGCTGATTTTCTCACTTAGGGCGTTTTCGTGGAATCTTCGGAAGAGTAGGCAACATATATCTCGATATCTGGCCAATATGACAGTCCTCGGTGAGTCTAGGCATGCCCTCTCCTAGGCAATATGCACTGTAGTCCAACATTCAGTTTACTTGGAACATTTTGGAAGGCTTTATAGTGCGTATGCTTCGTTGCTGTTAACTTCATTGAGGTAACAAATGTCGTTCTTGTCAGCTTTCTTGGGACGTTCGTCCGGCGTAGTTGTGCCTTGGAGACTTAAGGCAGTTTATCATCTTGTAATCTGCAAAATTGACATGCATCAAGGACGACGACAAGAAGATTGAGAGTGAGTGACCATTCAATTCGAAAGGTAAAATATACGCTTCCCTGCGAGTGTAATTCTTGTACCGATGATATATTGCAGGGAAGCCTTAACTTTGAGGTGCACGGTCGTGTTTTTGCCGCAAACTGTCGTGATCCGTCAAAGCACAAGTTGCGGTGGAAAGCAACACCGAACATTCGGATTTGAGCAGCGATGATGCAAGCAAGAACTTGTTCAAGATAATTGATACAAGTTTCTGACCTAATAACGACTTCGGTTAGGACAACGTTCCTTGCGCAGAATTCATCCCCTTTTTCCAAAAATCCCTATGAGCTTTCCGAAGAACTTGTTTAGTACAGGAAAAGATTTAACTCTGACTGGCAGAATACAATTTGAGGGCAGCTTGGAATCTTCTCCATCCTGAAGGCCTTGACTCAACCCACTAGAAATATAGATCTTTCCATTCGAGTCTCTTTTCGAGGCTACTCTCCCTTTTACTGATACTTACGGTTAGTATCACTGCACCGATTATGTCTGACCGCTCCAGGACAACTTCCCCTTAAGTGGAGGTATACCAATCAGAATCTTCTCGGATCTAGAAACTGACATCCTCTTCTCTCTTAACATGATGGAATAATTAGAACCTAGATAATCTACATGGGTATAGAATGCGGGATACATGTATGAAGAAGTTGAATTGGTTCGGTAAATGAGATAGTCCCATGCTGTATGTTAACGAAACCGAACATGGCGTAAAGTTTTATTGACCCTCGCCATTCTTGTGACATATAGGACACCCATGACTAATTCGTGCCTTGATCATGGATTCCCTGAAATCAATAAAAACATTATGTTAGCGCTCAAGTTGACTCAACTTGGGTCATGAAAACTCACAAAGCTATGTTTCCACTGATACCTCGAGCTGTTGAATCCATGAAGAATGCATCAGCAGTTGAGAGTGGTAAGTTCTCGGCACCGTCCACGCACGACGCGTGCACGACATGTCGACACAAGAAAAGGAGTGTCAAAGAGGAGTCATGTAGCGTCCGTGAGCATATCTTGCACATGGTTGAAGCTGAACAAAAACAATATCAACTACTGGTCACGTAAAATTGGCAACTAAGCACTGACGAGAAAGGAAGAATCCGCTTGACTGATTGTGTTGTAATTTTTTCGAAAGATCGGAGCTGTCACCATTCAGAATTATCTGACAACCTTCCAGAAGCGATATTTGGAGGTGGAAATCTTGCAAGATTTTTATTAAGGCTTCTTTCAGACCTGGGATTTCAAGGCCATTCTTTATTCGCCGGATGAGACGAATAGGGCTAATTTCCACGCCAATATTCTCAAGTAGGCCACGAATAAACGCTACAGAAATTTGAAATAAAATTAGATCAGCATGCATGCATCATAGTTGATTTCTCCGCTTACCTGGTCTCGTCTCAGAATATTTCAGCAAGTCTTCCCAAAGATCATCATCACTTTGCTCTTTTGCAAAATCGATAGCCCGGTGGACATCTCCCAATCGTTCAATAATGAGAGTCAACGCCTTCTTGTTATTCCCCATACGGCCTAAGAGGAAGACCATTTCCGGTACCAAATCTCGCTCTTGGCATTCTTTATACGCCTAAAAGTCAGTAAGTAAAGTCGACATGTCAAGAAATTTTAATAACAGGTTTACCATCTCCAGATTGTATGAGCTACTTGCTCGAAGAAAATCGATCAACCGAGAGGTGGCATATTCCGCATACATTTTGACCTGAACGATTGGTCAGGGTAACTCGGAAGACAGAAAAGAAAGATACCTGAAGATCGGCGAACTCGGTCACCAGTTGAGCATCCTTATGTACAAGTGCGTCTAGGTACAGGAAAAGATAGTATGGTCGTTGTTGCAGTTGTTGGACCACTCTAACGATCTATAGAAATATCAGGTAGATGCTCGTAATAAGATGGAAAGACATACAGGAATAGAATGAATGTTGTCGACCAGTAAATTGATGGCATCACTTTCGACCTCTTCATTTCTATCTGAAGCCGCCTTTCGTTTTTCCATTAATTCGTGATCAAATTCCACCAGTAATAATACTTGATCCTGAACGTCGGTAAAAAGATTGTTGTCGCGGATGAAGTCGAATACATCTGGTCGTCGAAGACGAATGCAATAAGGTAAGGCCTTTCCATACTGGCGATTTGCGGTATACCTTTGGTAAATAAATCAATAAAGATTTGAAACGAGAAAGAAAGAAATTTTTTTACAGTTCAACGAGACATTCCATAAGGATAGTTGAACTACCGCTGGAAGAAATCGTCGATGAAGTTGAAGCTACGTTATCCAATTCAGCCTTGACAGCGATGATAACAGCAGATATGTCGTATATCTGCCTTGGCCATTCTTTAATTGTTCTAAGAAGTGTCTAAACCTCATGAGTGTGATAATGCAATTTTTGTAAGGAAGACGTACTTGTCTGTCGTGTATTAAAAAGTGGGCTAAGATCATCTCGTAGATGACATGGTCTAATCGGGGGCTTTCCTTGGGAACGTAAGGGATGATAGCCTATGATACACGATAAGACTCGAGACAGGCATCTGCGATGGACAGGTTGACACCGACCTGAAGTTCTTTGCGTTGCGCAAAAACGAATATCCAGTGTTCCCATTTCGTTGCATCATGACCACAGACCTTTGGGCATAACTGTCCAGCTCTAACAAAGTCGCCTGTATGTGGAGTTCAAAATAGTTAAACGCAGTTCCAAGATCATGTCGGGCACATACCTTCATGTACAAGATGCTCGATGAACTTCTGTCCGATAGCCCTTGAGTCAAGAAGCACCCTCCCATTCTTGTCAATGTCCGGTGATGGGACACCAGTGACCGCTTCTTCCGCCTCCAATTTTTCGACTTCAGCCAATGCTTCTTCATAGCGACCTTTCTCGACGAGCCATTCAACGTGGTCTCGTCTGTCTCTAGGCATGACGCGGACCAAGTCTCTTGGGCTCATTACCACATAAGATCTGTCCTCATCATGTAATATGGGATCATCAGAGTTCGATACTTCGACAACTGTATAGTCGTTACAGCCCCAGCGATGATAGTCTAAAATGGTCAGAGCATCCGACGCAAGTTCTTCGCCAGCACGCGATATAATTCGCATCTCTGGTCTTTCAGCCTGCTTCCGTGCCTGACGCCTGCGGTCGTCCGTCATTTCGTCAGTGTCGTCAAAAGCTTCCGGAGGAGTGTACGCGACAATCAAGAATGAGGTAAGAGTTTGTCTTTGCTGAAGTTTTGGCCCATCTTGTTTTAATGATTCAGGAAGACCATCGATGAGGTTGGACGCTAAAACAGGCGTAGGATGCGGTACAATGCCTGCCACCATACAATCGAGCTTAAAGACAGCAGTCACTTCAACCAGAAGTGAAGGTGAGCCAGTTGCACCTGGAACATTATTTGGCCGTGCACGTATACGAGCTACTCTGATATAGTCGGCCCACGCGATTAAAAGGGTGGAATCGTCTTGCCAATGGAGAGTACATTTAAAGAGATCGGCGCGTGGACCATCTTTTCCTCTATCGATAAAGGCTACTCGTTGTTGTGCAGTGTGATCGTAGATTTTAACGCCCTGATTGACGAATGGCAATGACGCGTTAGAAGCAGAAACTGTCACATTGGAAAAGACTGACAAGATCATTTGCCCACGCAATGAATCTTCCTCGCCACCTGACCTGCCAAATTGGACCTTCATTCGAGTGGATTGTTGTCTCTTTATGTCCTAGCCAACCTTTTTCCCGCAGAACCAAGGAACCAGACAAGCCGCCACAAACGAACGATCTAGTGCCTTTCTTTGAAAAGTTGGGTTCCATTGCGACTGTACGAATTGGTCGCTTCATATCAAAGGAGTAATGCTCAGGTGTTGACAGCGAATGGACGACGACCTGTCCTAAGCGAGAGAATCTGTGAATACAATTCATGTCTTGAAACGAAACGGAGCTGACCGTCTATAGATGCTGTAGCGACAAAGTCGGCCGTCGCGTCAAGTGAAATGTCCACTACTGAAGCCATATGAGGTTTGTAGGACTTTATCCGGTTGCCAGATAAGTCAAGGATATGTATAATGCCTGCATGGGTTCCTAAAGCCTATGATGACAACATCATTCAGTCAGCGACGCGTTTTGGAAATGTATATTGGGTTTATACCATTATTTTATTTGAAACAGCCAATGCAGACGCCGAGTCCTTCTTGAATAGATCAGGGATAGCTCCTATGATTCTCGAATATTTCAAAGAAGGTTCCTCCTCTTCGTATTCTTCCTCCTCCTCCTCCCCCTCCTCGTCTTCTTCATCTCCCTCATCATCTTGCGATGCTGTGGTACCTTCATCTCCTTCGCTTTCGTCCCCCTCCGAGTTTGCAACGTTGTCATCTTCACCAGAGAATTCGGTAAGCGGTGTCGGACTTTCTGTGAATCGCGCAGGTTCCTCTACTTTCCCTTCAGGATGAACACCATTACCCTCCTTTTTGCCGGGAGATGTGCTACTTGACGCCTCAGGCATAGGGATGCTAAATAAACTCCTATGAACAGGTGTAGGAGACAAAAATGCGGATGCAAGCTATAGCCTTGTGCCAGTAAGGAGCATGGAAGTCGGGAAATAGGATTGAGTACCGGCTCGCGGCACGAGCAAGTTGCAAAGAATGTGGGAAAGTATTGCCTTTTCACGACATGCCTGATGAAATATTTGGCAAACCAGTTAAAGTATCAGATAGGGGTACAAATCAATTATAAAAACACCCTTTGTAACCAAAGTAGAGCAACAGTAATGATGTATACGTATACGTAGAGTAGAATGATTAATTCCCATAAATTAGCTAGGAATAAGCTCATAAGCTCTAATTCAGTGGAATATCCACGGTATCCCCAACTTCATCTTCACCAGAATCATCAAGTGAAATTCGACTCAACGGAACCTCTTTCTCCATGGGCGGAGGCGCCGGTACTTCTATATTTGCAGGATTGATCACGGTTGATTGCCTATTCTCGCTCTTGGTCACAGACCGTTCCTCTTTTGAAGGTGCTTGAGATGAAGTGGAATTATTGGCAGACTCTTCCATATCTCCCTCTTGGGTAGTGCTGGTCTCCGTAGCAGGCACGGCCGAAGGGGAAGGAGGGGGGAACTTGAATTCTTTGTTCATGCTTCCCATTCTGCTTTTTCTATTTTCCTGCCGTGTACTTGAGCTGGCGGACGTGGCACTCGTGGTCCTCTCGAGTTGTACGGTCTCCGTGTCCGGATCTTCTTCCCTTTCCTCCACTGTAGGCTCAAACTGTCTCGGCCGGTTCTCTCCAGCAGAAGGCGGTTGGTTGACAAATGAAGATGCAAGAGCTGGGGATGCTTCTGACCTGGAAGGTGGTGGCATGGATGAGCGATATGATGCAGGAGTTGACCGATTGTTTGGCGGTGGGCTTGCAGGAGAAAATGGCAATGATGCTTGTGACATAGATTGAGGGCGATTGAACGTAGACGTCGCTGGAGTATTTGATGTAGCTCCGAGGTAGAAAGAAGCGATAGGAACCATTCTAATACATTGATGGTGAGTGTGCATACTTTCGGCAGGGTTTGGTCGACATACCTTTTATTGGCATGACAGGCTAAAATCCAGTGGGGCTGAACGACAGGTATACTAAGCTGCAGTGCTCGTTGGTAGGCGACACCAGGCGCGCCACTGGTGCTGCCCGTCGCATTTGCACCGGTGGGCGTTGCCGCGGGGGTGGTACAGACGAAATGGGAAGTGTCAATTTGAATCGAATCGGTCCACTTGGCGCCCATTTCTCTAAGAGCAAGTTTCGCATTCTCCAACAACACGGGATCTTGGACATTTCCAAAGCATACACATATGCCGGAGGTGTCCGACATTGTATGTGTCCTGACATTGAGAACGTTTGATGGGAAGGTGCCCGCAGTCGTGCGAAGGATTAATTGGAAGGTGTAATCCGTGTCTATATCCATCCCAGAATGTTTCGTAGTAGTGTTTGTCAAAGGTGAAGGGATCGCTGAGAGACGTTCTCCGTTTCTGTAAATGTCTAAGGAACGAAGCTTCGCCTTAGCTAGTTTGATTGTGGGCCATTCCAGCGTCACAGAGGTTTGGGTAATATTTCGAACCTTTAATGTCTGTTGGCAAGAAACGTGTTACTAGAATACTAGGGTACTCACTGTAAGCTTAGGTGCCTCAGGCGTTTCCTGGCCAAACTCATTCAAAATATCCTCTTGAAGGTTCCAGAACTCCATTTCGCGCTTCTTCTCTTCAGAATGATTTTGATGTACGGCAATATTCACAATCGATCCTGTAGTCGCACCGGGCGGTAGAAGAACTGAAGGAAATTCTATGAGATGTGCTCGTTCTCCAAGCAAAATCTAACAAAGAATGAATAGACTGTCGCCCAGTGAATACATGTGCACTGCATACCGCCATCCCAGCATCTGTAGGAATATTTTGATGAGCAGTCAAAAGTCAAAAGTTTCAATTTTGCATACCAAGCTTTCCGACAGTAAAAGTGAAGCTATCTGGAGACTTCTGAAGAGACATTTTGGAATGATACGGGTATAGCAGCCAGACTCGGTCGCGCTAGAGTAGCACTGCCAGAGGCCCGCGTCACTCACTACAAATGATAAGTTCCCACGGTCACAACTATTCGAAAGGCTTGAAATGATAAGATAAAGTTTTGAACATTTCAACTTTCCTGAGACTCGCTTTCGTCGCCCCGGAAAACCCCCTAGAAAGAGGGAGGGACGGAGAGAACAACTCGCGATCGTATTTTCTCTTCTTTTTAAGCATTTTCATCTTCTCACACCTGAGGTTACTTCCTCTGCTTGGGTGATGACATATTTTATTTAGCCTGGTACATTCGCCCAACATTCGCTTACATGAATGAAGGAAAAGTTGGACATCATGATGAAAAATGGAAAAAGCAAAGAATATTCCTAAACAATGTTATACAGCTTTGATGTTTATATCTAATACAATTTGAATGAATTCCGATACAGTTAAGATTGAATCGTAATGCGTTATGTTTTAGGTTGTTGCTTTTTCTTCTTTGGCTTGCTCTTGTTCTTCTTTTTAAGGATTTCATAACTTACGCCCACATCCCTAAGCTTGAAGGCCTTTATTGCCATCTCAGCGGCCAAATATTTCGCCTCCTCCTGGCTGGGCTTGCCCCTCCATGGTTCTGTGACCTTGACCTCTTCTTTTCCATCGACCATGATCGCACAACTAACATTGCCTTTCTCCCGTTCGATGACATATTCAATAGTCCTATCGTGCTTCTGAGACCAAAGCGCCAGCCGAGAGACGGGGTGCAGAATATCAACGTCGTCTTTGACAATGTGCTCCAGGAGGGGCATAATACCCAAAGTGGTCAACACTTCCTTGACAACAGGCATGGAGCCTTCTGAATCGAGAAATATAGCACCGATAATGCTTTCAATCATATCGCTAAAAAATTTAGGTGCTTGCAAGCGAGTAAGGGCTGCCCAGGGAAATATAGTCCCATGCATGAGACTTTCCTCGATTTCGTCCTTCCTTTTATGATATCGAGTGAACGTGTTTAGTTGATCCTCAAGAACCTTGGAATTAGAGTGTAGGAGACATCTCCACAGATATATATCCTGGGTTTCCGTTGTTACTTCAATTGCCCCATTTTCGTTAGGATGGGGCATAACAGCGTCGACAATTTTGTGGGTCTTTAAGCAGATGTAGGATAAAATATGACCATTGACGACGGCTGATTTCCGGAGGTGCATGTGTCCTGGGCTGTAATTCTTTCCTGGAGCATGATACAAATAATCCGTAACGATCATATCGAGTACCGAATCGCCGAGAAACTCCATACGTTCATAAGATGGGGTGCGACTATCACTCTGATAGCTACCGTGGGTGAGGGCTTCAATTAAAAGAAGCTTGTGTTTGAAGGTATAGCCAAGCATGCTTTCAACATCGCCTAATTGAGGTGGTAAATTTGCGACCTCTTCATCTGTAAGCCGTTCAACCCGCGCTAGGACCTGATTTATGCGGGATGGGATATGTTCCCACTTTAGTCCTAGACCAAAAAACTTGAGGCATTCATAACCGAATGAAAAGCCACCATGAAGGTAAGCTGCGCCAGTTACTGACTCAACCACATCGGCAAGAACTAGAAAAATGTATATGTGAGTTTACTGCTTGATGGAGAAACGGAGGCAAAGCCGAACCTTTCGTCGACAACTGTTGGTCCTTCTTAGATTTCTTCTTCTTAACAGGCAGATCCTCTTTACCCTGCCCCTGTGAGACCGCAGAGGCGGCCGAAGGTTCCTCTAACGTGGGGGAGGGTACCTGGTCATTTGATTCTCCCTGAACAGCGAAGTATCTCGGCTTCCATTTTTTACCCAACATGATGTCTTTTTACGATGGTGAGTTTATTTTATTTTTAAAATGTAACAAGGTTCGATATTACTTACCCCTTATAATCCACCTGTAAAGACCTTTGGATATGTCCTCTTTCGCAAGCCGCACGTTCGACACAGCATGATCCTTCTTCCTTGTGAGATAACCTTCATGCCAGAGAGGATATTCGGCAAGAAGCTGTACACCTGCGGTAAACTTTAGGACGGCGTCGCCCAGTGTTTCCATTCGTTGATAATTCAGTCTTTCCCCGGATGACGGTGCCGTTATAGCAGTGGTCAGCAATGCAATTGATATGTTTTCAAGAGGAGTGGAGCTAAAGAGATTTTTGCGTAATGAATTGGCAGTTGATGACATAGAAAGAGATCGAAGGATAGAAGGCAATAGGAAGGCATACTCGGTTTCTTCGGGGGACAATAGTACAACGCCAGAAAATCGTGGTAAGAGATAAATCAATGGCGGTGGTTGTACTTCTGAGCTATCATCGCTCTTCGAGGTTGAAGTTGGTATTAGGAAATTAGTCCTTGGAGGGTATGGTTGTACAATCATCAAAGGATAGGTAATTTGAACATCGCTGAAGTGCTTGCCATATCGCTGATTCAGTTCTTCCTCCTCCTCTGGGGATAGAGGATCGTGTTGCCAGCCAATAAATTTGAATGGTCTTCCCATCCCGATGTGCCTATGGACCAGCGTCAGATCAGAAGGATAACCAAATTTCTCTCCAAAATCATTAGCCCTAACCATGAGGTGGTGAGGATAACGTTCTGGTGTTTCTTTCCTGGCATTGATAAGCCAAGATCGACGGATGTCCCAAGTAGTATCAACATCGTCTACAGGGAGAAGCAGGTACGAGAAATCGAGATTATCCCACTCCATGCGGGTATTATTCAGACCCCAAAAAATTCGCCTAGTGTATTTCTGTGCTTTCAGGAGAAGCTGTTCGCTTAAGGTTTGTCGACCGACGTTTACAACGGAGGTTCGAAGAACAGGCAGGCCTGATCGATAAAGTTTCGGACCTTCCTCCAAGTCGAGTGAAATTATTTCTGATCTCGTAAAGAGATATAGCGGAGGTAAACCCTCTATGGTAACTTCAGAACATTGCCAAGAATCGTCTATGGGATCCTCCGGCGCCCATGGGTCGATGCTCATTGTTATTTTAGCGAACCCTGCTCGCTTTTCAACATCAGCTAGCATGGCCTTGACCTCTTCTTCTAGCTCGGGCTCGACAACGCTAGTGATAGGCAATAGATTGTCGTTCAAGAGCCCTGCCTCATATAAGCATTTGTAAGCCATGAAAGCGGCATGTCGATGAGCAGAAATGATGGATTTATAAATTCTTTCAGTACTGAATTGACGCTCGGGAAGTGGCAAGGATCGAGGCAAAGTAACTTTCGATCCATATGGGCCTCTGTATGCTGCTTGAGGTCGGAGGGCTTCCGCAAGCGCATGCCATCCTTCAGGAAACTCAGGTGGGTCAATGTCGTATAATGGTCGGTTATCTGCATGTGCAGTATTTGGGATAACTGCGCAGAAATGTGACAAATGTGAAACAGCAGAATGCAGTGTGAGAAGGGCGCTTTATATAGTTGATCTAAGAGTCAGATCGAATCACCTAAATAAAGTTAACACATACCCTGTCGATTCGACATAGAGTACCATATTGTCGTCTTCTTCGTCATCCTCTTCGACGTCGAAAATGTCGTCTAGCATTAAGGTTGGGTCTCTCGAGGGATCATTATATAAGGCCACCATTTGTTGCTCCAGAATTTCCCATTTCGCGACATCTTGTTGCTGCTTGCTACCTTCCTCAAACATGAGAGTAAAGGTACTCTTCCTTTTCCGCGCTCGACCACGGCTTTGAGCCCAGCTAGCCATGTTGGGAGGAGGATCCCATCGAATAACGCTACAACATGCCTGTATGTCAATACCCTCTTCTGCTACCGAAGTTGAGACAATGAGGTTCTTTTCCCCTGCCTTGAATTCTGAGAGTATTTGTTCTTGTGCGTCCTTGACCATAGTTCGAGTGATATCCATCATAGAATGTCGAAGAGAGCTTTCGGATGATCCAAGCAGTGTTCCAATTTCAAAAACGTTCTTTGTTTTAGGGTGGTGCCTAAGCAATTCAGCTAACGCAATAACTGCATCGCGTCGTTGAACGAAAATTATGCTGCTGTACGCTTCACCTCTCGATTCCACTTCGGCTTTTTCCAAAAGCAAGCATTCGATCAAAGCGCGGGTTTTGTCAGAGCTGTCATCTCCTATGTCGTCCGCATAGTACGACACGGGCGAAGCAAAAACTTTGTTAAGAGTATCGAGGAGATACACTTTCTCCGTACGCTTCCAAGTGGTCATCATGTTGTCGTACGGGTTAGCGGCTTTCTTCGCCCTTTCAATCACATTCCAGACAAACCAGTCCGCTGACCAAGGCCCAAGGTCCTTACATATATCCATGGCGGCGCGTTCAAAGTCCCTTAAACCTTTATGCGTGAAAGAATTCTCTTTCTGAATGACCTTGGATAACTTCTGGTCAATCCTTCCATAATCATAAGAACCAGGCCTCGCCCTCTTAAGTTGCGCGCGAAGTGAGATGACATAGGGGTCTTTTTCAATGTCAAGCGCCTGGATGACCGTTGATAAGGATGCCAGGTTTGTGGAGAAGAAGTTCTCGTCCGGAGAATTATACATGACATGCCTGAATATAGGACGGTGGACATATTTCGCAAGCTCTTCCCGATTACGACGAGGTGCACGAATTGTGCTATCTAAATTGCTTTCTATCTTCCTGTTGGTATTTGTCAACGTTGATTAGGTACAGAACAGGTAATTTTTACTCACTCGAACGCCTTTATAACATTTCCGCCATATATAGGGCTTGCGGTCAATCCCAATATCATAGGCCTAACCGGTCCATCCAAATTATCTTCTGTTCGTGGTGGTAAATCGAAGTAAAACTCCATCATAATGCGATTATAAGGGTGGTTATCCACAGCATGATGTGCTTCATCGAAAACGATGAGACTGATATCGTTGCCCAACGAAATATATCCATGTCGCAATGCATCAAGGAATACTTGTGGCGTCGAAATCATAACACGATGCGTACGAAGTACCCTTTCCCATAACCCTGCGTCCTTCCATTGATCAGGTTCATTCGCTCCGGAAACAATACCGACGGATACAGGTAAATAACTCTTGATAACGTTCTTTTGTTGCTCGCATAGGGCGACTGTAGGCGCAAAGAACCAGGATATCTAGAGCATATAACATGAAAGATCTTATGCCGGTCAGGGAACACAGGCACATACCTTCCTTGGCTCCCTTTCCATTTCGTGCCTTATCCTTAGAACCGCAATCAAGGTCTTGCCAGAACCGGTATCAAGTGCAATGATAATGTTCCTCCGCATACTCTCGTCGAGCATTTCCTGCTGATACCCTCGAGTGGCAGGCATTTTCGAAGTGGTAGGTTGAACCTCATCGGGATTATCGCCCATAGCTCACAGAAAGCGACGTAGTCGCAATGTAAGGATCCTTTATCAGGTTGAGCTTAGACGTCTATCGTTTGATTAGGTGCAAGGTCAGGTGCATATATATGATGGCTCTCGATGATAGTACTCACGATAAGCAAAAGACGATCAATACAATAAAAACATATCGTGACAATACTCTTAATTCTTTGTCTTTCGAGTGGCTTTGCCTTCATGAAGCTCAAATTAAATATTTTGTTGAACCGATGTTGCACAATGCTCGAGAAAGTGGATGTCGAACGTTGAACACAATGATCGATATTGGATGGCTGTTGATTTTGAAAACATTGAAAAAGTAAATGCCATAGAATTTCCGTTACAAATGATTAGTATATGGCAAGTTCATGTAATTCGGATTGAATGTTGAACGTTGGGTGATGATGAACGTTATGGTGAAAGTCTAAAAGCCTCGCGAGTCTCGAGAATCACTGGCAGGGTCCAGACCTTCGCCGATGATCCTTTTA
>Ga0247779_1000534_pt1 | contig 23317 bp, 19 predicted proteins | sample UWRJL221509R5_FD_179925 | JGI IMG/M metagenome (GOLD analysis project Ga0247779, IMG submission 179925) | Plant litter microbial communities from Arlington Agricultural Research Station in Wisconsin, United States - UWRJ-L221-509R-5 | ecosystem: Environmental > Terrestrial > Plant litter >... | reverse complement strand
TCGGCGGCTGCGTGCTGCGGCGGAGGGACCGGGCAATCGCTGACCTATCCTGAGCTGAGTCCCGACGTGGGTCGAAGTTCGGGTCGGGGCTCGGCGATGACGTCGCGCGTTTGCCCCTCGCCGCAGGAGCTGGATGGACGGCATTGCTGTCTGCGTCGTGAACCGAGCGCCCTGCGAGGTGCGCTGCGGGATTGCGATCGCCCCCTCTTTCTTCCTTCTGGGGTTGCCACTCAGCGGCCCGCTTGCACAACGGCGGAGGGTCTCGTGGTCCGATTTTTTCGGGGCACAGGGGCACAGGGGCACGGGCCTGAATTCAAGGGGCCAAACGCCCCCATTCGACCCCGGTTGGCGAAACGCCGGGGCCGGTACTAGAGATCGCCCGTGAGCTCGGCTCCCAGTTCCGGCACGCTGCGCTCGGGTCGCTACGCGATCATCGGGGAGCTCGGCTCGGGCTCGCAGGCCGAGACGCTCGACGCCGTCGACAAGGTCAGCGGCCGCGCGCTGGCCATCAAGCGCTTCCACGTGCGGGGCGCCAAGGGTTGGAAGGACGTGGAGCTGGCCGAGCGCGAGGCGCGCGTGCTGTCCACGCTGTCACACCCGAACTTGCCCGTGTACATCGAGCACTTCGAGGAAGACGGCGCTCTGTACCTGGTGATGGAGAAGATCGAGGGCGAAAGCCTGGCCGCGCTTCGCCGCCGCCGGGCCAACTTGGCGCAGGCGGACGTGGCCCGCTTCCTAGCGGATGCGGACAGTGTGCTCGCGTACCTGCACTCGCGCGTTCCCCCCATCATTCACCGCGACATCAAGCCCGGGAACGTCATCCTGCGGCAGGACGGCAGCTTCGCGTTCGTCGATTTCGGCTCGGTGCGCGATCAGTTGAAACCGGAAGGCGGCAGCACCGTCGTCGGCACGTTCGGCTACATGGCACCCGAGCAATTCCAGGGCCGCGCACTACCGGGTAGCGACGTGTACGCGGTCGGAGCAACGGCATTGGCGCTCGTCACTGGCCGAGAACCGGAGGATTTACCGCACCGTGGCCTGGCGATCGACGTCCGTGCGGCACTCGGCAGCGGCGCCCCACCGTGGCTCGTGCGCGCGTTGAGCGCGATGCTCGAGCCCGATCCGGACAAGCGCGCAACGCGGGTACCGGCACCCGGGTCAGGACGACGACCCGCCCCCGCCCCCGCCCCGTCCACAGCGGGCGATTGGCGTGAGTTGCGTGAACGAGGCCGCGAGCAACGTCAGCACATTCGCGACGAGGGTCGGCGTCTGCGAGAGGAGCTCAAAGAGCAAGTCCGCGATGAGACCCGCCACGCGCGCCGCGCCGCCCGCGGGCAGCGCCGCAGCGAACGCTCGCGCAACTGGCAGTCGCAACGACGCGCCCATGGCCCCGGCGGCCCACCCTTGCTGATACTGGTGGTGCTGGCGCTGAGCGTGGCGCGCTTGGCCAGCTGGGGACTGTTTCGGGTGCTCCTGCCCACGCTTCTGCTCGCGCTGTCACTCCCCTTCGGCCGTCCGCTGCGACGCGCGGCCTGGCGCTGCCGCGAGGTGGGCGTCGAGGTCGATCTCGGACTCCGTCATGCCTCGGACGCGCTACGCGGTCGGCTGACGGGACAGGCAATCGACACCGAGGGCACCGAAATCGACTATTCCGAGCCCGAGCCACCGCCCCGAGCACGCGTCAGCAGCAGCCCGCTGCGCGTCGAGGTCCCGCCCGAAGCCGGAACGGAAGCGGAAAACCATGCCCAGCCAGGGCCGACGCGCCCGCTTCGCGAGTCGCGCTGACTACTCGGACTTGTTGTTCAGCTCGCGCTTCTTCTTGTCGAGCTCGGGCACGACACGCGCAACGCGCTTCTGCACGACCTCTTTGACCATGCGCATCAGGTTGTTTTCGTCGGTCGACTCCGACAAGAGCCCGAGTGGAATTCGGAAGCCGCCCATGTCCGCGCGACCACCACCGTAGGGGCGACCTTGGTTGTCGTCGCCGAAGGCGTTCTGCATGAACAGCGCTGGATCAACGCTGGCGCGACTGGTGCGCAGCGAACCGTCGATGCGATCTTCGACGACCCCGAACACGAGCACGGTGTCGATGTCCTCGCGACGCAAAATGAAATCCGCCGCCATCGGGATGGCATCGCGATTGTTCGCCGACACCCGACCAACGCTCGCGATCGCGAAATCACGCACGACCTCGAGGTCGATCAGCGCGCGACCGACGGCCTCCATCGACTCGGCGGTGAGCGTTCGGCGCCCCACGCGGCTGAGCGTCTCCGAGTCGCAGAACGGCTTCAAATACGCAGCGGCGCGAAAGTCCGCTGGGGTGCCGAAGGCAAAATCGTCAGTGTCGGTTTGGATGCCGAAGAACATGGCCGTGGCCACGGCCGCGTCGTCATTGCCCTCTGCGCCAAAGGGTGCGAGGCCGCGCTCGGCGTACTCTGCGTAAATCGTGCAGGTTGCGCCGACGTCGTGACGAATGTCCACGAACGGCGCCTTCGGCACCGACGGCGGGCGGTGGTGATCCACGACGGTGAGCAGCTTCAGGCTCTCCGGCAGCTTGATGCTCGATTCGCTGGCGCTGGCGTCGACCAACGCCAGGTAGCCGTACTGTTCCAAGTCCGCCATCTCGGATACGCGCACCATCGGCACGTTGAGTAGCTTCACCAATGCGCGATTCTCGGAGCGCGACAGTGGCAGCACGTGTGCGATGGTTGCCGACACGCCCATCCGTTCACACAAGCGCTTGTGCGCGAGCGCGCTGCCGATGCCATCCGGGTCGGGATGACCGCCGAGGAGAATCACGTGCGGCTTATCGACGGCGCTAGCGAGCACGCGTTCGAGCTCTTGACCCTTATCAGGCTGACCCATGGCGACTCCGTAGCTTATGTCTCGACCGCGACGGAAGCCCACACCAGGAAAAGGACTCGGGCTACTCATGAGCGTCCTGACGGCCACTTATACGCCCAGGGTTATCGCCCCGCCCGAAACTTTGAACAACCACAGTAATTTCCAGGTGTTACAGCTCCCAAACCCGGCCCAACCGAAGAAAAGGCTCAATAATCGGAGTTTGTTCGGGGTCGGTGTACTATCCCCGGACGCCGTGCGCCGAATTGCCGTTCTCAGCCTGATCGTCGCGGCCTTCGGCTGCAAACATGAGCCCAAGGTCGACACTGTTGCTCCTAAATCGAGTGTCACTGCAAGTGCGCCCGCCGCGCCCGCCCCGCCCGCCTCGGCAGCGCCCGCAGGCTCTGGCCTTGCTCTCGATGGCGGTCCCGCGAGCACGGCGCCAGCCGACAGCGACGCGGGCAAGCGAAGTGCTGGCCCAGCACCGGATGCTCATCGCTATCGCTGGCTGGCTGCGGACAGTCTGAAGTTCCCAGCGCCGGTCGATTCACTCGAAGCTCGCTTCCCGCCTCCACCCGGCTACCAACGCGTCTCGGTCCAGACGGGCTCGTTCGGTGAGTGGCTACGCGATCTGCCCCTGGCAGCGCCGGGTACGCCCGTGCTGAACAACAGCGGTGACACCGTTTACCCGGGCGACGACCCGTACGTCGCGGCCGTCATCGCCATCGACGTGGGCGCAGGCGATCTGCAGCAGAGCTCGGACGCGGTCACGCGCCTGCACGCCGAGTGGCTATGGGCGAACGACAAGCCCGATGCGATCAGCTATCGCAGCGCTTCGAAGCTCGATATGCCCTTTTCGCGCTGGGCCAAGGGGCAACGCCTCCTGCCCTCCGGGCCGAACGTGTTCTGGGTCGTGAAGGGCAAACCAAAGGATCCGACCTACAACGACTTCCGCCAATACATCGACGCGGTCATGCTGTGGTCGAACAGCGTCTCGCTGGCGATGCGAGCGACGCACGTCTCGGATCCCGCCCAGCTCACCCCCGGGGACTTTTTCCTGCAGTCGCGCGGCAAGGGGCACGCGCTGTTGGTGCTCGACGTGGCGCAGAAACCCACCGGCGAGCGAGTGGCTTTGCTCGGGCAAGCGCTGCAGAGCCCCGCGCAGAGCATGCACGTGATGCAGCTCGGTCATGCCACGGCCTGGTTCAGCATGCGGCCGCCCAATCCCGTGCTCACGCCGCGCGCGGATGAGTTTTCGTGGGCGGATTTGTCGCGCATCGAGCCCCAAAAAGACGAGTAATGGGCCGAGCCCTCAGCTGGTTGAACCAAATTATTCGAATGATCACAACCAGTTAGTGGCATGTATCGGTTTGCCCCGCAAAAACGCACTTGACGAGTTTGCCGCAGAAGAGCAGGTTTCACCCCGTCGATGGCCCCCGCTCACGCCTCCATGACCCCCGTCTCTGCCGTTGGCAGCGACGCGCGCGCGTCTGTCGAGTTTGGCGTTGGCGTCGTCGTCGGTCTCGTCGTAGTCGGACTCGGGCTTATTAGCCCGTGTGCGGTGGCCGGCTGACCTAATACCTCAGCCAAGTCCAAAGGCCCCCGCACCCACCGAGGTACGGGGGTTTTTTAGTTTCAGCCCTCCGATTTCTCACGCAACGAATCGTCACCGCAGCTACCAGGCACCGAGGAGAACAACGTGGCCTCACCGATGAAGAGCATCACCGAACCCCGCGCAGCGACCGCTTCAGCAGAAGCCGAGCTGCAAACCCTGACCGGCTCCCAGATCATCTGGGACACGCTCGTTCACGAAGGGGTCTCGGTCGTCTTCGGCTATCCGGGCGGCGCGATCATGCCCGCCTACGACGCGATGCCGGCCTACCCGATCCGGCACGTGCTGGTGCGCCACGAGCAGGGCGCAGCTCACATGGCCGACGGCTATGCGCGCGCGTCCGGCAAGGTGGGCGTGTGCATCGCCACCTCCGGTCCCGGTGCCACGAACCTGGTGACCGGCATCGCCAACGCGATGATGGATTCGATCCCGATGGTCTGTATCACCGGGCAAGTGTCGTCGCATCTGATCGGCAGCGACGGCTTCCAGGAGGTCGACTTCACCGGCGTGACGCTGCCCATCACCAAGCACAACATCTTGGTCACGCGCACGCAGGACATCATGCCGGCCATTCGCCAGGCATTCTACATCGCGAGCTCGGGCCGCCCGGGACCGGTGGTGGTCGACATCACCAAAGACGCGCAACAAGGCAGCGTCGAGCACCGCTACGACCCCTCGCCCGTGCGCTTGCCTGGCTATCGTCCGGAGCACCACCCCGTGCCGCGCGAGATCGAAAAAGCGGCCGAGATGATCAAGGCTGCCAAGCGGCCAATCGTGTTCTGCGGCCATGGCGTGATCGAGGCCAATGCCACCGCGCAACTGCTGGAATTCGTGCAGAAGACGAACTTCCCGGTGGCGCTGACGCTGCTGGGCTTGGGAGGCTTTCCCGCCACCCATCCGCTGAGCCTGGGCATGATGGGTATGCACGGCGAGGCCTGGGTGAATACGGCGATCCAAGAGGCGGATCTGATCATCGCCATGGGCATGCGCTTCGATGATCGCGTGACCGGCAACTTGAAGACCTACGCCCAGAGCGCGAAGAAGATTCACATCGAGCTCGACCCGGCCGAGATCAACAAGAACGTGAAGGTGGATCTGCCGCTGGTCGGTGACGTGCGCGATATCTTGCGCATGCTGCTGCCGCAAATCGAGAAGCGCAGCTGCGACGACTGGAACGCGCACATCAACGAGCTGAAGGGCAGCAGTGCCGTGCGTGAGATCCAGAGCTTGCCCGACAACGGACGCCTGTTCGCCGCACACGTGCTCAACGACCTGTGGCGCTTCACGCAAGGCAAAGCCTTGGTGGTCACGGACGTGGGCCAGCACCAGATGTGGGAGGCGCAGTACTACAAGCACGACTACCCGCGAAAGCTGCTGACCTCCGGCGGCGCGGGCACGATGGGCTTTGCGCTACCCGCCGCCATGGGCGCACGCATGGCCTGCCCGGACGACGAAATCTGGGTGGTGGTCGGCGACGGTGGCTTTCAGATGACCGCCTGTGAGCTCGCGACCTGCGCGCAAGAGGACATCAAGGTCAACATCGCCATCATCAACAATGGCTTTTTGGGCATGGTGCGGCAGTGGCAGCAGTTTTTCTACGGCGGGCGCTACGTAGCCACGCCCATCAAGAGCCCGGACTTCGTGAAGCTGGCGGACGCTCACGGCCTGAAAGGCCTGCGCGTCACCAAGCGTGAAGAAGTGAAGGCAGCCGTAGAAGCCGCGCGCGCCTTCAAAGAGACGTGCATCATCGACTTCCGCGTCGAGCAGGAAGACAGCGTGTACCCGATGGTCCCCGCTGGCGCCGATCTGGACAACATGATCCGTCGCCCGGTACCCGCCGCCGCCGCGGGCGGTGAACTTCCGTCGGAAGAGCTGCCCGGTGAGGCCGTGAAGGACGTGCCGCCTCACAATCCCATCTTCGAGACCGGTAAGGACAACTGAGAGACATGGCCCAATCCGAATCGCCGACCTTGCGTCACTTCGTCGCCTACGTGGAAGATCAGCCTGGCGTTCTCAATCGCGTCACCTCGCTGTTTCGCCGTCGCTGCTACAACATCGTGTCACTCAACGTCGGGCGTACCCACGAAGCGGGCGTCTCGCGCATGACCTTCGCGGTCGAGGCCGACGAAGATACTGCGCGACGCATCGAAGCCAATTTGTACAAGCTGGTGAACGTCCTGAGCGTCGAGGACATCACGGCCAAGCCCAGCCTGACTCGCGGGCTGGCCTTGATCAAAGTCACCGTTAGCCAGGAAAAGCGCTCGGAAGTGCTGCAATTGGTCGAGGTGTTCCGCGGCCAGGTGATCGATCTCGACCTCGACACCATGATCATCGAGCTCACCGGTCAACAGAGCAAGATCGACACGCTCGTCACCGTGCTGGCCCCGTACGGCATCGCCGAGATGGTTCAGACGGGCGTTGTCGCGATGACCCGCGGTGAAAAGGGTGCTGCCGCTGAAGGCGCCGCCCAACAACCCGCGAGCCTGCGCGGCATCTTCGCGGCCTGATTTTCCGAGAGGATTTTCTTCCCCTCCTTACGTGCGTTGGAGACCCAGCAACTCTCAACCAAGCAACAAGATCATGACTAGCCCAGTTAAAAAGCACACGATCCCCCCTCGAGACTACGTGCGAATCTTCGACGGCCGTCATCGGGGGATTCTCCCCCGCACCCGCTGAAGTGCCCCCCTTCGGGGATCACGAAGCGCGTAATTCAGCGGGGCCCCACCCCCGACCTTTGGGGCCCCAACCCCAAACGATTTTTCCGGAGACCAAGCAACTCTCAACCAAGCAACAAGCCCATGACCAGCCCAGTTAAAAAGCACACGATCCCCCCTCGAGACTACGTGCGAATCTTCGACACTACCCTGCGCGATGGCGAGCAGTGTCCCGGTGCGACGCTTACGTCGGAAGAGAAGCTCGAGGTGGCCCGTGCGCTTTCACGCTTGGGCGTGGACGTGATCGAAGCTGGGTTTCCTTCGGCCTCGCCGGACGACTTCCAGGCGGTGCGTGACATCGCCGAAACCGTCGGCATCGAACCGATCGAGGGTCGCCCGAGCAGCGAGCCGCCGATCGTCTGTGGTCTGGCACGCGCCACGGAGAAGGACATCCAGACTGCCTTCGACGCCATCAAGATCGCCAAATTTCCGAGAATTCACGTATTTTTGGCGACCAGCCCGCTGCACCGCGAGCACAAGCTGCGCATGACCAAAGAACAGGTCGTCGAGCGCGCGCGCGCGATGATCACCTTCGCCAAGACGCTGTGTGACGACATCGAGTTCAGTCCCGAAGATGCCGGCCGGACCGAGCCTGCGTTCTTGCACGAAGTGCTGAGCGCGGTGATCGAGTGCGGCGCGACCACGCTGAACATCCCGGACACGGTAGGTTACACCGTACCTTCGGAGTTCGGCGCGATCATCGACGGCATCGTGAAGAACGTGAAGGGCGTCGAGAACGTGGTCATCTCGGTGCACTGTCACGACGATCTGGGCCTCGCGACCGCCAACGCCTTGGCCGGTATCATGGCCGGCGCGCGACAAGCCGAAGTCACGATCAACGGCATCGGTGAACGCGCCGGCAACACCTCGCTCGAAGAGCTGGTGATGACGCTGCAAACTCGGCAACCCTTGTTCGGCTTGCGCACCGGGATCGACGCCACGCAACTGGTCCGCACCAGCCGCTTGGTCAGCCTGCGCACGGGCATGGTCGTGCCGCCGAACAAGGCGATCGTGGGCGCCAACGCCTTCGCGCACGAGTCGGGCATTCACCAAGACGGCATGCTGAAGCACGCCGGAACCTACGAAATCATGCGCCCCGAAACGGTCGGCGCGAGCAAAACGCTGCTCGTGATGGGCAAGCACTCCGGGCGTCACGCCTTCACCGTGCGCTTGAAGGAGCTCGGGCACGCCCTGGAGGGCGAGGCGCTGGAAGCCGCATTTCAGCGCTTCAAGAGCCTGGCCGACAAGAAAAAGACCATCACCGATGCGGACTTGGAGGCGCTGGCCGCCTCCGAGGTCGGTCGCGGCGTCGAGTACTTCGCGCTCGATGCCGTGCAGGTCACCTGCGGCTCGAACGGCATGCCGACCGCCACGGTACGCCTGCGTTGCCCGGATGGACGCCTGCGCGTTCAAGCCGCCGTGGGCACGGGTCCCGTGCACGCCGCCTTCACCGCGGTCGACGAGATCGTGAACGCGCCGAGCGAGCTGGTCGAATACACGATCAACGCCGTGACCGAGGGCATCGACGCGCTGGGCCACGCAAGCGTGCGCGTGCGCGCCATCGGCAGCAGTGACGGCCGCCTGAACGCGCAACACGGCAGCGGCGGGGTCGCCATCATGCACGGACAAGCCGCAGATTCGGATGTCATCGTGGCCAGCACCAAAGCGTACCTCGGTGCGCTGAATCGCTTGCTCGTGACCCTTGGAACGTACGAAAAACAAGCTGACAAATCGCAAGTGCGAGAACAGACGACGGGAGCCGCAGAGTGAGCATGGCAAAGACGCTTTTCGAAAAGATCTGGAACGACCACGTCGTGGTGGAAGAGCAGGGTCGTCCCGCCGTGCTCTATGTCGATTTGCACCTGATCCACGAGGTCACCTCGCCGCAGGCGTTCTCGGGTCTGCGCGCACGCGGGCTCAAAGTACGTCGCCCGGAGCGCACGGTCGCGACCATGGATCACTCGACGCCCACCTTGCCCAAGGCGCTGCAGGTGATCGACGACCAAGCGCGCGCTCAGCTCTCGCAGCTGGAGAAGAACTGCGCGGAGTTCGGCATTCGCTTGTTCGCGCTGGGCGACGACAAGAACGGCATCGTGCACGTGGTCGGCCCGGAGCGCGGCTTCACGCAGCCGGGCATGACCATCGTCTGCGGTGACAGCCACACCTCGACGCACGGTGCGTTCGGCTCGCTCGCGTTCGGCATCGGCACGAGCGAAGTGGAGCACGTGCTGGCCTCGCAGTGCTTGCTGCAATCCAAGCCGAAAACGATGGAAGTGCGCATCGACGGCACGCTCTCGCCGCTGGTCACGGCCAAGGACATCATCTTGGCCGTGATCGCCAAGATCGGCACCGGTGGCGGCACCGGCTACGTGATCGAGTACACCGGCAGCGCGATTCGCGCGCTCGACATGGAAGCACGCATGACCGTGTGCAACATGAGCATCGAAGCCGGCGCCCGCGCTGGTCTGATCGCGCCCGACGAGAAGACCTTCGAGTACGTGAAGGGCCGCGAGTTTGCGCCGCAGGGCGCGGCCTGGGACGCAGCGGTCGAACGCTGGAAGAAGCTGCCCACGGACGCGGGGGCGACGTACGACACGCTGGTCACCCTCGACGCCAACAAGATCGAGCCGATGATCACCTACGGCACGCACCCCGGCATGGCCGTCCCGGTCACGCAGGCACTGCCCGCGGCGGCCGATTTCAGCGCCGGCTCCGAGCGGCAAGCCTTCGAAAAGGCCATGGTTTACATGGGCTTGGAGGGTGGTCGCTCGCTCGTCGGACAGAAGGTGGACGTGGTGTTCGTGGGCTCCTGCACGAACGGCCGCATCAGTGATCTCAGGCTCGCCGCCTCGGTGCTCAAGGGCCGCCACGTGGCCGCCGGCGTGCGCGCGCTGATCGTGCCGGGCTCGCAAGAAGTGAAGCGCCAAGCCGAGGCCGAAGGCCTCGACCGCATCTTCACGGACGCGGGCGCCGAATGGCGCGAAGCCGGCTGCTCGATGTGCATCGCCATGAACGGCGATCAACTCTCGCCCGGCCAATACGCGGTCAGCACCTCCAACCGCAACTTCGAGGGTCGCCAAGGTAAGGGCGGACGGACCTTCCTCGCCTCCCCCGCCACCGCAGCCGCCTCCGCCGTCACCGGCAAAGTCACCGACGTACGCACGCTCGTTTGATTTCAGGAACTTACAAACCATGGCAAGCTTTACGAAGATCACGTCACACGCCGTCGTCATCACTTCCGAAAATATCGATACCGATCAGATCATCCCTGCGCGCTTCTTGAAGGTGATCGACAAGGACGGGCTCGGTAAAAGCCTGTTCTGCGATTGGCGCTACAACGCCGATGGCACGGACAAGGCGGACTTTCCGCTCAACTTCCCGGCCTCGCAGGGCGCGCAGATCTTGCTCGCGGGCGACAACTTCGGCTGCGGCTCCTCGCGCGAGCACGCGCCTTGGGCGCTCGTCGGTTGGGGCTTGCGCGTGGTCATCTCGACCTCGTTCGCCGACATCTTCAAGGGCAATTCGCTGAAAAATGGCCTGTTGCCCGTGGTGGTGAGCCAGGACGTGTATCAGAAGCTGCTCACAGCGCAGAAAGCCGATCCCAAGGCTCAGATCACGGTCGACCTGACGCAAAAGCTGCTCACCTTGCCGGACGGTTCGACCAGCAGCTTCCCTGTCGATCCGTTCGCCCAGCATTGCTTGCTGAACGGCATCGATCAGCTCGGTTACATCCTGTCCTTCGACGACAAGATCAAAGGCTACGAGACGGCCCACACTTATTCGAACTGAGTCTCTCTCAGCAACGGAACAGCAAATGAACGCGAATCCTCCAGTCAACGCCGAGCCAGAGCTCGTCGAAGTTTACGATACGACCTTGCGCGATGGCACACAGCGCGAGGGCATTTCGTACACGCTGGAGGATAAGCTGCGGATTGCCGAGCACCTGGATGCGTTCGGCGTCAGTTTCATCGAGGGCGGCTGGCCTGGCTCGAATCCGAAGGACGAAGAGTTCTTTGCGCGCGCGCGCGACCGGGCCTGGAAACACGCCAAAATCGCGGCATTCGGCGCAACGAGGCGTGCCGGTCTCAGCGCGGCGGATGATCCGAGCCTACGTGCGCTGATCGCGGCCGGCACCGAGGTGTGCACCATCTTCGGCAAGTCCTGGACGTTCCAGGTGACCGAAGTCTTGCGCACCACGCTGGACGAGAATTTGCGCATGATCGAAGACTCGCTGGCCTTCTTGCGCAGCGAAAAGAAGCGCGTCGTGTACGACGCTGAGCACTTCTTCGACGGCTACCGAGCAGATCCGAGTTACGCCGTCGAGACGCTGCGTGCGGCCATCCGTGGCGGCGCCGAGGTCGTGACTTTGTGTGAGACCAACGGCGGCAACATGCCGTGGGACGTGGAGCGCATCGTGGCCGAGGTCGCGCGCCTCGTGAATCACCCGATCGGTATTCACGCGCACGACGACACGGGCTGCGGGGTCGCCAATAGCTTGGCCGCGGTGCGCGCGGGCGCCAGGCACGTGCAGGGCACGATCAACGGCTACGGCGAGCGTTGCGGAAACGCCAATCTGTCGGTGATTATCCCCAATCTCGAGCTCAAGCTCGGCTTTCGGGTGCTCGAGCCCGGGCGCCTTTCGGGCATCAGCGAGCTTTCGCATTTCGTGGCCGAGGTGGCCAACCTCGCTCCAGACGCGCACATGGCCTACGTGGGTCGCAGCGCCTTCGCGCACAAAGGCGGCGTGCACGTCGCCGCACTGCGCCGCAACCCGGACTCGTACCAGCACGTCGCCCCCGAGTTGGTCGGCAACACCATGCGTGTCGTGGTCAGCGAGCTGTCCGGTCGTGGCAACGTCTTGGCCAAGGCCGAAGAGCTGGGCGTCGAAGTCAGCGCCGGCACCGAGCTCGAGGCCCTGCGCGAGATCAAGGAAGCCGAGAATCGGGGACTCTCCTACGAGGGCGCCGAAGCCAGTATCGCGCTGCTCTTGCAACGCAAGGCAGACGACTACGTGCCGCTGTTCCAGGTCATCGATTACCAAGTCCAGGTCGGCAAGCGGCGCGGCACCGAAACGTTTGCCGAGGCGGTGGTCAAGGTCCAGGTCGGAAGTCACACGCTGCACACGGCTGCCGAGGGAAATGGCCCGGTCAGCGCCCTCGACGCGGCCCTGCGCAAGGCGCTCGCCCCCTCGTACCCTGCCGTAAACGAGATCCACCTGGCAGACTACAAAGTCCGTATCCTGGACGGCACCGAAGGCACCGAGGCCATCACCCGAGTGTTGATCGACAGCCAAGACCCGCAGCGAAGCTGGAGCACCGTGGGCGCCTCGTCGAACATCATCGAGGCTTCGATGCACGCCCTGGTCGACTCCATCGAGTATGGTTTGATCCAAGGCCGGTCCGTGCTGCCGGACGGGCACGCGCTGAATCGCCCGGTCCGCGCGAGCGGCGTCGCGGCGACGTCCAAAGCGGCCGCCGAGGTCTAGCGCTCTCTTTTCATCGCGCGCGCCTCACACTAAAAGGCGCGCATGCTTTTCGCTCGGTCGCAGCTCGCCCTGTTGGTGGCGAGCTTGGTCTCGTGCGCGTGTGGGAGTGCTTCCCGCAACGGGCCGGCCTTCGAACCACTGCCTGCGCCCAAGTCCCACTATGACAGCGAGACCGCGCAGGTGTTCGTCAAAGATGCGCGAAAGGGCGTGTCGAGCCAGCGCACGTTCGACACGCCCTTCTTCAGCTTCCCCGGTGACGGCGAAACCAAAGCCCTTTCGCCATCTTCGGAGTCGCACGCGGCGATGGCTGCGCTGCTCCGACGCGCGGTGCCGCGCCTGGGCAGTGATCAGCTGTACTTCGAAGTCCATGTGCAGCGGGCAGACGCCGGCTGGGCCGCCCATTGGTTCAGTGAAGACGCCCAAGCCAACGTGGATCTGCGCATTTGCGCGATCGACGGCACGGACCAAAGCGTATTGTTTGCGGGCAGCTCGCGCAGCTCGGCCGAGGCCTCGAGCGCCGATATCACCGATGGCGAGCCAGCGCAGCTGCTGGACGCAGCCCTGCTGAATGCTTGGGGACGCTGGCTGCAAAATGACCGGGTGATCGCTGCCGTCAATCAAGCACTGGCGGAGAAGCGCCGCTGGGGCAAGTTGTTGCACCCAGTGTCGTGCCAACCCTGAGCGCGCCGGGCCATTTCGCGATCTGCGTGCTGGTTTCTGCGCGCGTTTGCACTAAAGTGGCCCAGTTTTTGGGCCTGAGCCCGAACGGAACATCGAGAGATCGCCATGAAAGCTAAAATCGTTCTTCTCCCCGGTGATGGTGTCGGCCCCGAGGTGACGGGCCAGGCACGCGCAGTGCTCGAAGCCGTCGCCAAGAGCGGCGGGCACGAGCTCTCGTTCGAGACGCAGCTGATCGGCGGCATCGCCATCGACGAGACGGGCGACCCGCTGCCACCAGCCACACTGAGCGCATGCAAGGCCGCGAACGCGATCATGCTGGGCGCCGTCGGTGGTCCGAAGTGGGACAACCCGGACGCCAAGACCCGCCCGGAGAAGGGCCTGCTAGCGATTCGCAAAGGGCTCGGCTTGTTCGCCAACCTGCGCCCGGTGCGCAGCTACCCGGAGCTGGTGGACTCGTCGCCGCTCAAGCTCGATCGCATTCAGGGCTGCAACATGCTCATCCTGCGCGAATTGACCGGCGGCCTGTACTTCGGCAAGCAAGGTCGTGAGCAAACCGAGCGCGGCCTGCGCGTCTTCGACACGCTCGAGTACATGGACTTCGAAATCGAGCGCATCGTGCGCTTGGCGTTCAATTTGGCCCGCGGTCGTTCCAAGAAGCTGACCTCGGTGGACAAGGCCAACGTCATCGAATCCTCGCGGGTTTGGCGTCAGATCGCGACGCAGGTCAAGGCGGACTTCCCGGACGTGACGCTCGAGCACCAGTTGGTCGATTCGTGCGCCATGCGCCTCGTCACCGCGCCGACCAGCTTCGACGTGATCGTGACCGAGAACATGTTCGGCGACATTTTGTCGGACGAAGCCGCGGTGCTCACCGGCTCGCTCGGCATGTTGCCCAGCGCCTCACTGGGTGAAGGCACGCTCGGCCTGTACGAGCCGATTCACGGCTCGGCACCGGACATCGCGGGCAAGGGCATCGCCAATCCCGTGGGCACGATTTTGAGCGCCGCGATGTTGCTGCGTCACAGCCTCGGCCTGGAGAAGGAAGCCGCGTCGGTGGAGCGCGCGGTGGAAGCGGCGTTGGCTGCAGGCGCACGCACGGCCGACCTCGGTGGCGGCAGCAAGTCGCTCTCGACCAGCGGCATGGGCGAAGCGATCATCTCGAAATTGAGCTGAAACAACGCGAGCTGAGTCGAACGAAGCTCGACTCAGCTCGCTTGCCGTCACGGTGCTCGTCGGCCTACAGGCTCGAGCGAACCTCGGCCGTGCGCGTGATCTCGCCCATCTTTCCGCTTTGGTAGTCGCGGAAAGCTTGCTGGATCTCCTGCTGGGTGTTCATCACGAACGGGCCATAGCGGGCCACCGGTTCCTTCAGAGGCACACCGGCCAGCAACAACAGCCGCGCGTCCTCACTGGCGCGCAGGCGTACACTGTCACCGCCCGCGAGCAGCGCAAGTTGCCCATCGGCCACGGGCGACCCCTGATCGCCGACACGCGCACTGCCCTCGAATACATAGACCAACGCTTGTTGCTCGGGCGAAAGTGGCACGGTCACGTCCGCACCCGCCTTCAGCGACCAATCCTGATACACGATGGGTGTCAGGGTATCGATCAGCGCGCGGGCTCCCAGCGCTTCGCCTGCGATCACGCGCACGCGAGCCAGGCTGTCCGCGCTGACGGCGGTCGGGATTTTTGCCGCCGCGACCTCTTGATAGCGCGGCTGAGTCATCTTCAGGCGGGCCGGGAGATTGACCCAGATCTGAAAGCCGTGCACGCGACCACCCGCGTCACGCACGGCGCGTGAGGGCATCTCGGAATGCACGACACCCGCGCCAGCGGTCATCCATTGCACGTCGCCCGAGCGAAGCACGCCGCGGTGGCCGGCGGAGTCTTCATGCTCGAACTCACCGCTCAGCACGTAGGTTACCGTTTCGAAGCCGCGGTGCGGATGATCGGGAGCGCCCACCGCTTCACCCGGGGCGTAATCGACCGGGCCCATCTCGTCGATCAGCAGGAACGGATCGGCGACCGTCAGACTCATCGACGGCAGCGGCCGTCGCACGATGAAGCCCGCACCCTCCTCCTGGCGGTGCGCGGTAACCACGCGACTGACTTCTCGAACTTGGCTCATCTAGGACTCCTTGGAAGCCAAAAACATAAGGCCGGGCGGGCGACGGACAATGACGACCGGCGCAACGGATTGTTGCGCAGAAGCGCACAATCTGGCGCTTGCTCAGCGTTTGGCGCTAGAGCGCAATGCCGGCGCAGGCCTCGGGCAGGAGTCGGGCGAAACGCCTGGCCCACGCTTCCTGACCGCTTTCATCCCCCAGCAAGTCTTGGCGGATCTCGATCTCGACGTGCGGAATGCCGCGGCGTTCACCGTACACGACGACGCCGTAATCGCTCAGATCACTGACCGCGTACGGCTCGTTGTCCCCCACCACCAGCTCCGGCTCGCGACGTAGCAGCTCACTCAGCTTGCGCCCGAGGCGTACATCGCGGTTGTACAGCATGCCTGTGTGCCACGGCCGAGAGACGCCCATGAACGTGGGTGTGAAGCTGTGCATCGCAATCAACACGCTCGGTTGAGCAGCGTGCGCGCGCCGCGCGAATTCGCTCAGGATACGCGCGTGATACGGATGAAAGATGGCGCGCGCGCGCTCGGCGGAAAGCGCCGGCGACAGCTCCTGGTTGCCAGGGATCGAGGTATTTTCGCTGAGTTTTGCGATCGAGCTGGGCGCGTCGAGCGGACGGTTGCAGTCGATCACGAGCCGCGAGTACGTCTGCAGGATGGCGAACGCACCCAGCTCGCGCGCGAGCAAACGCGTCACCTGGGCCGCGCCCAGATCCCAAGCGATGTGACGGTCGAGCTCGCTCGCGGGCAAGCCGAGCGTGCCCAGCGCACGTGGCAGGCGTTTTCCCGCGTGATCGCAGGTGATCAGGAACGGCGAGCGCAGCCGGTCCTCGATCACTTCGAACGCCGCGGGCTCGTCGGCCGCGAGCAGCGGGGGTACCTGGGTCGGTTCCGAATCGGCGGTCATGGTCTCCAAACGCGAGTCAGTACCCGCGCGGGCGCCGCGTCAAACCCTCGCCAACCTGCCCGCGCTTTGCGAGTAGTCGCGGTTCCCTGCTAATGAAGTGGCGCGATGAACGGACCGAGCGTGGTGGTCTTCGACATGGGCGGCGTTTTGTACGACTTTCAGGGCGCTCGCTTGATCGCCAGCAGCAGCCGCCGCCCGCGCCGCTTTCGCAGCGAGGAAGTGCAGGCACTCTGGGCGCCGATTTCGCGCGGCTTCGAGACCGGCCTGGAGAGTGAGGCGGATTTCGCCTTGGCGGTCGTGCAAGCGTTCGACCTCTCGCTCACGCCAAGCGAGTTTTTGAGTGAGTTTCAGCGAGCGGCTGTCGGCTTCTACGAGGGCGCGCTGAGCTTGGTGGCGGAGCTCCGCGAGCGGCACCACGTGCTCAGCTTGAGCAACACCAATCCCGTGCAGTGGCAGAAGCTGCTGACTGATCTCGGCGCAAGCGACCCATTCCACGCTCACCACCCATCGCACGTGTCAGGCTTCCACAAGCCAGATACGCGGGCGTTCGCGGCGATTTCGAGCGGGCTGTCAGCCCACAGCGAGTGCCACTTTTTCGACGACCGCACTGAAAACGTGGAGGCTGCCAGAAAATTCGGCTGGCGCGCTCAGCGCGTGCGCGGCGTGGCCGAGGCCCGCGCAGCCTGCCGCGAAGCGTCGTTGCTCCCTTAGCGCTAGGCGCTGGGACGGGGCTCGAGCACCTTCGGCACGAAACCGAAGCGCCTGTTGGCGCGCGCGATTGCGCGAAACACGTGCACGCGCCAATTCACCTCGAAACGATCGACGCCGAAGCCTGCGAGCAGCGAGGTAATCGCGGCGCGCAGCGAGAGCCAGTCGCTCGGCGACATCAATACGTCCACGAATTCCGGAGTGTAGAAGCCTTTGACGAAGCGCCGGTAGGTGGCGATGTTTTTTTGCGCCTCACGCTCGTAGCCGATGAAGCGCGCGCGCTCGAACTTGCCCGAGCGCAGCGCCGCGTCCGCGACCTCGGCCGCTCGAAACGCGCCCACTAGCCCCAAATATACCCCGGTCGAAAACACGGGGTCGATGAACGCGGCCGCGTCGCCCACGAGCAAGAAGCGATCGCCGACCAGCTTCTTGCTGACGTACGAATAGTCCGAAACGCTGCGCACCGGCGCGACCCGGGTGGCCCCAGACAGGCGCTCGCGTACGACTGGGGTATTGGCGATTTGCGCGTCGAAATAGGCTTCATCCGGCTTTTGCCCGCGCAAATTGCGCGACGGCCCGACGAGCCCCACGCTGGTCCGGTTGTGTCTCAGCGGGATCACCCACCACCAACCGCCCGGCACCAGCACCACGCTGATGTCGCCCTCTTCTTCACCGCTCGCGCGAGCAGCGCCTTCGTAGTGGGAGAACACCGCGAAATTTTTGAGCTCCTGATCCATCTCGCGTAGACCCAAGCGACCGGCGAGCATGGAAGCTTGCCCGCTCGCGTCGATCAGCATCGCAGCCTGGAAGCTGGTTTCAGTGCCGTCGTCCAAACGCGCGACGACCGAGACGCCTGGCTTGGCGTCGAGATCGAAGCGAATCACCTGGGCGCCTTGGCGGACATCCACGCCTTGCTCGGCGGCGTTGTCGAGTAGCAGTTTGTCGAATTCGCTGCGCTCGACTTCGTAGGCCGACGGCGCGCCTTGAACCAAGCCGTCTCGGAACGAATAGCGGCGCTTCAGCGAGCCGTCCGCAGTCACGAACTCAGCCGCATATTTGGGCAAGAAGTCGGCGGCCTTCAGGCGCGGCATCGCCCCCAGCTGTTCGATCAGGGGCATCGAGCACGGGAGCATCGATTCTCCAATGTGAAAGCGTGGAAATTGCTCCTTTTCCAAGAGCAAGATGCGGTGCCCCCGCTGCGCGAGCCGAGTTGCTGCCGCAGAACCGGCAGGCCCGCCACCGATCACGATCACGTCGAACCCACTGCTTCCGTTGCCAGACATGGAAAATGTGTCTAGCACGCTCCCGGGCAGCGGTTGAGTGACTGCTAAATCCAAGTAAGCTTCGAGCCGTGCGCTACGTCGTCTACGATCCCAAGGACCCGCGCAAAGGTCAGACCCTCGCGGATCCCGTGCTCGGACAAATCGTGCTCAGTCAGGGCCCGACCATCACCAAGGCGCTGGCTGCGGCGAGCACGACTGCCCCACTGCCCTCGGGCGCGGTGGTTTGGGACCGACAGCAAGCGAGGGTCGCCTACCGCGTGCCGTGACTTTGCGCGGCCGAGCAGGTCGTGAGCCTGGGGCTGACGGAAACCGCGGCCTCCGAGCGCGCAGCGCGAGTAGCGCTGCGCCCAAATCGGAGACCGCTCACCAGGCCTGTTCCGCGGGGCGACTCGCCCCGTGCCCCGATTACATGTCGAGGATGTAGGCCGCTACCAGCGGGAACACGATCGTCGCGTCCGATTCGATCACGAAGCGCGGCGTATCGACGGCCAACTTACCCCAAGTGATCTTCTCACCGGGCGGCGCGCCGCTGTACGAACCGTACGAGGGGGTCGAATCCGAGATCTGGCAAAAGTAGCTCCAAACTTTCACCTTCTGCTGCAGATCTTGATCGATCAGCGGCACCACACAGATCGGGAAATCACCCGAGATGCCGCCGCCGATTTGGAAGAAGCCAATCTCGTGCTTGGCGTCGAGCTCCTTGTACCAGTTGATCAACGCGCCCATGTATTCGGTACCGCCGCGCATGATGGTGTAGTCGTACTCACCACGGATGACACCGGCGACGAACATGTTGCCCAGCGTCGAGTCTTCCCAGCCAGGGACGAACAGCGGCAGGTTCTTCTCACAGGCAGCCAAGAGCCAGGAGTTCTTGGGGTCGATCTCGTACTCCGGCTCGAGCTCCTTGGTCTTCAGCAATTGATAGAAGTACTCGTGCGGCAAGAAGCGCTGATTGTTCTTTTGGGCGCGTTCCCAGAGCGCGAGCATCTTCTTCTCGATCTTGCGCATCGCCTCGTGTTCGGGGATGCACGTGTCGGTCACGCGGTTGAGTCCCTTTTCGAGCAGCGCGGCTTCGTCGTGCGGGCCAAGCTCCCGGTAGTTCGGCACGCGGCGGTAGCTATTGTGCGCGACCAGGTTGAATACGTCTTCTTCCAGGTTCGCCCCGGTCAGCGAGATGGCGTGGATCTTGTCTTTGCGGATCAGCTCGGCAATGACCAAGCCCATCTCGCCGGTGCTCATCGCGCCGCCCATCGTGAGCAGCATCTTGCCGCCCTTTTGCAGATGCGTTTCCCAGCCTTTGGCTGCATCGATCAGGGCGGCAGCGTTGAAGTGACGGTAGTGGTGAACGATGAAATTTTTGACGGCGCCCATTTTGGTCTCGCAAACTGAAAGAGGTGGGGGAACCGCTTCCTCGAGCGAGGAAAACGCGGAACACGCGCTCGACAGCGAGCGCGCGCCGCCAAAAAAGAACCGTTTCTGGCGGGCGTCAAGCGTGGAGCCCCGTTTTCGAAGCTCGCGCCAGCGCCTGTTGCGCGGAGGCGCAGCCACGCCGGATTTCCGTGGTAACCTCGCAGCTTGGAGAGGCTCGGCCGTCACCCGGGCGAGCGCCAATCGATGTCGGATCGTCACTCAAGCGCGTCGGGGCCCGGGTCACTGAGCGGGCAGATCGTCGAGTCGGAGTTTCAGCCGGGGGTCAGCTATCGGCTGGAGCGGCGCATCGGCGAAGGTGGAATGGGCCAGGCGTTTCTCGCGCTGCGCCAAGCGCCCGAAGGCATCTCCCCGGTCGTGGTCAAAATGATCCGGCCGACCGTCGAGTCCGGCGCACAGAGCTCGGCCGGCATCCTGGTACAGAAGGAAGCCGTCGCGCTGGGTCGCCTGAACGAGCGCATTCCTCCCTGCCCGTTCGTGGTTCGCTTGGTCGACACCGGCCTGACGTACCTGAGCGGGCCAGCGCGGCCGCCCACCCCCTGGCTCGCGGTCGAGTACGTGCATGGCGGCGTCGAGGGCACGACGCTGGAAGAGCGCGTGCGGGGTTCGATCGAACGCACCGGCGTCGCCTTCGACTCCGCACGCGCCGCACACGCGCTGAAGTGCTTGGCCGCGGGCCTGCACGCAATTCACGGCGTGGGCGTGGTGCACCGCGATCTCACGCCCGGCAATATCCTGTGCTGCGGCTTTGGCGAGGCCGAGATCTTGAAGATCTCGGATTTCGGCATCGCCCGTCCGCAAGGGCTCGCTGCCACGTTTGGCGCCATTCCGGTGGGCACGCTCGGCTACGCGGCACCCGAGCAGTGCCTGCCCGAGTCGAGCGGCACCGGGACCTATACCGACATTTTCGCGCTCGCGTGCGTGCTCTATTTTACGCTCACCGGGGAGACGCTGTTCGAAGCAGACACGCTGCTCAAGAACATGTTGGCGATTCGCGACGCCAAGCGCCGCTCACTGCTCGATTGCCAAGCGCTGGTTCCGGAGCTTCGCCAGCGCAGCGATGCCTGTCGCGCGATCGACATCGCGATCGCCCGCGCCACGTCGCTCGATCCCGCCCAGCGCCCACAAGAGGGCCCGGAGTTCGCGGCCAGCGTGGTGCCCTGGCTGACCGAGACTCCCACGCCGCCCAAGCCCAGCCGACGTTTCATCAATAGCTTGATCAATCTGTCCCCGCCGGGGGACCTGACGCGCTGGGAGTGGACGGTGCGGCATCCCGGCGGGGAACGCATCATCCAAAGCGCAGCCTGGGATGTGGACGGGCATTGTCTAGCGTTCACGACGGACGGCCCGGCATTCTGGAACGGGCAGACCTGGGTTTCGGCGCCGGAAATCGCGCGCAGTCTGCCGCCGGGCATGGCCTTCGCGCGGCGCATCGAGGCCGGTGGCTGGCTGATCGGCGGAGCGGGCGGACAACTGGTGGTGTACGCGAGCGATGGCGTGCGCGAGGTCGTGCGCGCGCCGCACGCTGATGTCACGTTCACGCACGCGAGTGGCCGCTTCGACGATCTGCTCGCGGCGGTGAGTCAACGCCAAGGTGAGCCCCCTGCGCTGTGGGCGATGGCTGCACGACGCTGGATGAAGCCAATGCCGCTCGAGGGCGTGGCTTACGTAGCCGGCTTATTGCGCCTCGACGATTCGCGCTGGCTGATCTGCGGCAGGCTTTCCCAAGGCCACGGCTTCGCCGCGATCTATTCGCCGATGCAGTGGGAAGTGAGCTACCTGCAAGTCCCACACACGCGCTCCTTCGTGGCTGGCGCATCGCATGCAGACCGCGGCCTCGGCCTGATCGTCGGCAGCCATGGCGTGGCAGTGCGCGTGGAGGGCCTTTCGGCGGCCGTCTCGGTCGCCGAAAGCAGCCCGGACTTGACCGCGGCCGCGATGGACGTCTTGGATCGCGAGTGGATCGCCAGCCTCGGGCGCCTGTGGGTGCGCGACCCAGCGCGTGACCTCAACTGGCGCGGCGTGTGGATGGACCCCAATTGGCAAGCGCCGTTCGTCAGCATCATGGCCGACGCCGGCATGCTCGTGGCAATGAGCGCGGACGGCGGGATCTTGGAGGGCCGCGCGAGCTGGCGCTCGCCCGACCGTTCGCGTTAGTGGCTCAAAACGCCAGGTCCAGGTTCGCGTTGGCCAGGCCCACTTGCTGAGCATAGTGCCCGCTGGCATCGGGCGAACGGCTCGGCGGCGCGTATTCGGCGAGCTGACCGTGCACGTCACGCGGCACGAATACGAAGTGCGTGTACGAAAGCGCTGCGTGCATGCGCTTGCCGATCGCGATCCGCCCACCGAGCGCAAACGAAGCGCCGGCCCAGTCCGGTAGGCCGGGCTCCATGGTGCTGTCGGGCACTGCGCTCGAGTCGTAGCCCAGCCCGGAAAAGAATTCGAAGCTCGCGCTGGTCCATACGCTCAGGCCCAAGCGAACGCCCACGCTGTCCCGGTAGTCGCGCGGCACGTTCTGCAACACCTGGGCGCCAGTGATTTGACCGCCATCGGCCGTCAGCTCACAAGCCGTACCGCTGACCACTGCGCACTGCTTCTCGAACGCGGAGAAGCGGGTGTAGTCACCGAACGCGCGCAGCTCCAAGTTGGCGCGCGGGCGGTAGCGCGCGCCCCAGCGAATGATATCGGGCAAATCGTAGAGCACGTCTACGTTCGAGCTGCTCGGCCCGCCAATGTCATTTTCGAGCGCTCCATGCAGGCGCATGCCGCCGCTCACGTTCGGCCGCGATTGGTAGGAAAGGCCAAGCCAGAGCACGTTCCGCCGGACCTCGTACAAGCCGCCGACGCCGAAGCCGACGGAGTAGCCGCTGACGTCGATCAGCGAGCGCCCCTCGTGTGTCACGTCGTTGCCGCCGCTGCTCCAAGCCCGCACGTCGCTGATCCAGGAACGCATCACGTTCACGCTCAGGCCTAGGCTGAGGCCGGTATCGGCAACGCGCAGCGCTCCGCCCACGGAGAATTGGCTGCTGATGAATTCGCCCTCGATCGATTGAAAGCGCGTGACCCCGTCCACGATGCCCGGGTAACGCGAGCCCGAGAATTCGGGGCGCAAGCCCCAGCTCACCGAGCCGCCAAACGGCGTAAAAAAGCCCGCCCCCAGGCTCAAATTCCCGATCTTGAACGAGGCCGCCAAGACCGGATTGAAGAGCGGGTTGACGAGCAGCGCACGCCCGACGTTGGCGCCGGCGGCGTCCGGCGGGTCCGGCGCATCGCTCGCGGCCCGGCTGCGGTCATAGCTCACCCGCCGCAGGGCAACGCTGAAGTCGACGAACAGGTGGAGACCGTCCGCCTGGCTCAGGGCGGCAGGATTGAAGTACAGCGCGGTCGGGTTCGAGGTGGTGGGGTGTCCGTGCTCGCCCGAGAAGCGCGCTACGGAAAAGCCGCTCGCGTGCGCGGGCAAAGGCAAAAGGACGCTCGCGAAGCCGAGGCCGACTAGAAATGACGCGCGAAGCATCCGAGCGGCACGC
>Ga0247779_1000533_pt1 | contig 23352 bp, 20 predicted proteins | sample UWRJL221509R5_FD_179925 | JGI IMG/M metagenome (GOLD analysis project Ga0247779, IMG submission 179925) | Plant litter microbial communities from Arlington Agricultural Research Station in Wisconsin, United States - UWRJ-L221-509R-5 | ecosystem: Environmental > Terrestrial > Plant litter >... | reverse complement strand
AAACTTACAAGGAAAGCGAAGTCTTTGTTTTCCCTTTGGCCTGATTTTGGCCTTGTTCCGAAAATGGCACACTTCACGCGCGCGTTTCTATCACGTGGTCGCGAAATCGCTTACCAGTCTAAATAAGGTTGGCCCCGGGGTTTTCGGGGTCTTCGGTCGAAAATATCTAAGAGCTATTGCAACTATATGGTCCTCTTGAGATAGTAGTAATTTCTACGTATCTGAGCTATGCTCGTTGGGAGAGATGTCGCCTTGCGACATTACAATGCAAACTTCTTCACTTCACTCCCAGTCCAAGGAACCTCCTCTTCCCAGTGCGTGATGACAATCACAGCTTGATCCTTAGTCAGACCCTCTTCTGAGCGAAGGTATCGTCTGGCAGAAGCAATCATGTCTTCGTCCATCCCGCTCCATACCTCATCTAGCAAGACGAGCGGCGGTCGACCAACCAAGGCCCGCATAAGAAGCACTAATCGTTGTTCACCAGCAGAAAGTGAGCTGAAGTTTTGCTTTGCGAAGTTCATCGCGCTGTCACGGCCGTTCCATGCCTCTGGACCAAGAGCTTTTAGTACCTCCCAGCACCTAGCAATTCTCCAATGCTTGTGTTTTTCTCTGATAACTTCAGCATTTGTTGATTCGAGTCCCAAGCCAAGTTCCTCGTCAGAAACGTCTACATAGCCTACACCGCCTTGTCTTCTCTGCTCTAGACTTGCATCTCGGGTCCGAGGAACGAAACCTCCGTCGAAACCTGTCGTTACCGCTTCCCATACGCTCATTCCTGGATGACGACGGGGGAATGCATCAAACATTTCCGGAGAAACAACACCTATTACTTGGCGGAGATGTGCAGTCGGAATGCGTTTGCGAGGTCGAAGTAAAGGATTATCTGGCGACGAAGGAAGTGCAGGGAGTTGCAAATGTTTTTGGGTAAATGATTGAGGGTGATCGCCTGTCAGAAGAGCTAGAAGGGTCGTTTTGCCAGATCCTGAGGTCGATTTAGCCGTGTGACTTTTAATTATCCAAGAAATTGATTACCATTGGAGCCTTGTAAATGCCATCTTTCTCCTTGTCTTATTTGCCAGTTGATATTTTTGAGGACCTAGCCAGAGTCAGACCAGGTTTCAACCAGTTGTAAGTAAGAGGTATTACCTTGCGGTCTCCATACGTGACATTGACATCCTGCATATCAACCAACAACTTCCCAACTTTACGCTCAATATCTTTTCTGGGCTCTTCGCGCAATGACTTGAATGTGAGTCCAGCAGCCTGGGTAACACTTCGCGGCATAGCCGCGCGTCCATTGATCTCCAACACATGAGTGATCCACGAAGGTATATCTTCTCCTTTCCTCAAACCAAGGATAATACGTGGAGAACGATCATGATGCAGTTGCTGCAGTGCTTCCGACATTGCCTTCCGTGATGAAGCATCAAGTCCGGCGAGCGGTTCGTCAAGCAACAAGAGTTCCGGTTGATCGAGGATGGATTTGACCACTCTAGCGCGCCTCGTTTGGCCATTACTGAGTGTAACAAGTGGTAAATCAAGCAGAGGCTTCAGGCCAAGCTGCTCGGTCAATTTTTCGAATAACGAGTGCTCGTTAGGACCGAGTGACGCTTCGAGAGAGTCGCGTAAAGTTATCTTGTCTTCTTCCTCTCTCATTGCCCCATACCTTGCAGTATAGTCAAAGAACGCGCCTGATTCGGCACCTGTACGCTGTCGGAAGGAAACGTAAGATATCCTAGTGTAAGGGTCGATAGGCGAGGATAAAAGAAAAGGATAAAGCCCTCCCGAGCTGGCCCACTGTCCTTGTATTTCAGGTGTTAGCGCCGCTAATCTTGTATGTCCCAGCAGCGTCTAAGCTATCCCCAGGACAAGATAAGATACATTCTAGCTCAGTACAAAGATACATGCCTTAAATATGACACCTTTTCCACCTCCAGTACCTGATACAACGGCCCAAGCTTGACCTTCCTCCACTTGCCACGATATGGAGGATATCAGCGGTATTTTTGACTGAGAGGGCGATCCAAAAGCATAGATATTCGAGTTAGGAGGTATAGAAATTATTGCAGAGCTATATCTTCGGATTGCTGTCGCTCGAAGCATGCTCCAGAGTGGAAACAGAAGAGACTTTCTCTGGAAGTCGCCGTTTAAGGTCAGGACTCTTCAGAAGCTTGAGTTGACGCGGCAATTGCAAGTTACAAATGGGGGTCGGCAATCTCCGGTTAGTGACTGTACCGAGATTAGCACACGTGACACATCTGATTGCTCAAGAAAAGTGACCCACACCCCGCATCGCGCGTATAATACTTGTGTACACAATTTGACAGTTTGAGAGTGTAGTAATATGTCTTGAGAATGTAATGAGCCATATAAATAAGAAATAAAATGAGTTGATCATCTTAAATTGTGGTTATAGGCATCTTCCCTGCCAAAATTGGTGCACTTTTGGCGGGGAAACATCGAAACAGATAGAACTTGACAGGAAGTCAGTTCTGCGACTACCTTTAGTGAGACAAAATGCTTATCCATGTATTAACTGCAGTTTACTTGGTATAGAATGTTTATCACCGTGTCCAATCTTGAGATCATGCAAAAAAAGCGCTGATCTCTTTAAACCCATCGATAAAAAACGGATCTGTAGCCAACAAAAGTTTAATTTTAAAATATAAAAATATAATATCAGTGAAAGAACTGAGAGAAATGCGATCTCATGGCGTCTATAAGCAAATATCTCCTGGGGCGCTAAAAACACATATGTGAAGGTTTTATAACACAATACACTTGTATTCTACTGTATTAGAGGTATAATTGCGTGCTACACACTGTCTCCTTGCTGCCAATATTTTATTTAGATTTTTTTCTTGTGTTGCCGCACCTGAGCGTTCTTTGCACACTCGAAGATCCTAACTTCGATTAGATGTGACTGGAATTCCCACGGTAACTACAACTAGTGAATTAAGGTGTTGTAGGATATAAAGGTCATTATTTCAATTATATGGCAGCAGCAGAAATTTGTTTTGGCTCCTATCTTACTGGACTAGATTTGCTACACAAAACAAAGTTTTCTACGTCAGAAGGAACAGAATTTGCAAATAATTGTGTGAGATACGGGCAGGACAATTTGTGTGCCACTTTTTAGGCCGTGCGTTGTGACATTTTGTTTTTTTTGTCACCACGAGCCTGTGTGACGTTGTCGAACCCCATTACAAATCACGTGACTCCGTAAGAACCGCGTTCCACGACGACGCGTCGTAAATTCAGTGCTGTTACAAGACCAAATTTTAGAATTTTTATGTAGTAGAAAAATTAACTATAACAGTAAAGAATCAGATGAATATCGGTGGCCATGAGTAATAATCTGGGTGGCAGTCAAGAAGTTGAATGCCAGTAATAAGTTTCGACAGCGATCTAGAATGCAATCGCGTTGCTGAATGATCTGGTATAAGAGACGTATAAAAGAGAGGAGCATGCAGACTCACGATTTGACTGTGAAATATAAGCGAGAGACTGCATATTGTACAGAACCCAATGAAGTTGGTCCAGAGCTGACTTAGATTTTAAAAGAGGTTCCCAGCTTTTTAGAATTTTCTCTGCAAGGAGTGAAACTTGCTTGTTAGGATAGTAGGTGCAATGGAATGTAGCACTGTAGACTCCCGAAATCTGGAAAGACGCAATTGGACACGTGCTCTTTTATACTTTCATGACTGAAGTCGCGACTCACGATGATTTCTTTGGATGTTTTCACTTTGTAGGCATTGACTTTCCGCAATAAAGATGTTATTTTCCGCCGACTCGAGCGTTTATTCTCTCCATTAAACGGTCGTGTCACAGAAGATGCAGTAATTAACTGTCGTCCCAGCTCAATTAACTCCTGAAGATATTGAGAGTCTGCGCTCCAATCATGAACCTGTTCCGCGTAGTTTCTTGGGACATAATTATCGAAGTGAATATAGACAATTAGCATGCAGTGCTCCAGGTGCTCCATATCATTATTCTCTTCTGTAGGGATATTCTGCGGCAGATCGCAGCGTAATTTGGCAAAGATATTTATTTGTCGGATCACTTCGCCTGTTAATGGAAACTCCTCGGAAGCAATAAACTCACAGACTTGAAGGCAAGGAGCAAGACTTGCATCTGTTGAGAGTAATTCCAAATCTTCAATAGGAGGCGTGGTGACATTGAGGTGAGTCAAGAACGGTGCGAGCCGAATGAGAGCAACAAGTTCCAAGGTAGCCGAGTATCCCGGGGACCTCAAATATAAGCGCCTCAACGTGGTAGATGGGAAATGGGATCGCTGTAAAATTGATGACACTGATGCTGTAAGGAGGGGGTTGTGGGCCGATATTTCGATTTCTTCAATACATGGAAGAGTAAGGGCATCTAGGTACCAGCCAAGCCACGTTACATGATTGAATTGAATCTGCAAATAAACCAAATTATTCAATGAAATATTGGGCCAAGGATTATCTGGATCAAAGTTTGTGATCGAAAGACGTGTCAACGAGTCGAATGAAGAGACTCCAGGCTGGAAGAGTCCTAGGGCAAGATGTGTCTGCAACGGGTGGCAATATTCTTGTTGGTATTCCACAAGTTGGTATGATTGTGGTAAGGCAAAAATTTTGGCACGCGCCCCGTGTATATATGCTCGACAAAGCGAAGGTGCGTCGCGGAAGAAAGTGATGGTTTCAGGAAAACCTTCGTCTCTCACACAGTACGTGGGTACAATATGTATTATCAAACCCTCCAACAGTGGAAGACGATTTTCGACCGAACGCAAAGCGTGGAAAGAAGAAAGACTCAACGAAATTCGAGCTCCCCTCCATCTATGTGAATGAGCGAGTAGTAAATCAAGGGCGGGGTGATCTATGGGACCGTCACACTTTGCGCTAGAAAAATAAACACATATCGGTCCATCTCCTGTTCTTTCCATAATTCTTTTCAAAATATCGACAAAATCTGGTTTATAAGTGGACCTTTTATCGAGGTGGATGTGGGGAAGCCGGCGCCATAAAGAAGGGCAGTGCGTGGCCGCTGACCTCCAAAACTTGGATACTTGAGAAAAAGACCATGACGGTATGTCACCTTGCAAGTCTAGGTGGAGGCTGTTATACCCTTCGTAAGACGTATGTGGTATCATGTGCAAGAATATCTCCTGCAGTAATTCGAGCGGAACTCGTCTTACGGCGGACAATACTGCTCTGTGACTTTCCACGGTGTTGGCGATATACCTCAGTTCTGAGGAACGAGTCCCTGAGGCCTCTTTGATCAGACGTGCGTTTTCAAGTTCCAATCGAGCGTGTTGAATGAATTGCACAATAAGGAGTGTCTCATCCTCGGAGGGTGGGACATTACTTTGTAGAAGATGAGGCACGGGAGAGGTGGCTGCGTTTACGTGTGGTGGTCGTAAGTATATTCCTCCTGTGCTATCTTGATTTGTCGTTACTGCGTCTTTTTGGGAGTTGTTTTCTCTGACCGTAAATCTTCGGATGAACTTTGTTGCCTTTCCAACGTTTAGTTCAGAACAGACGGCATCAACAGCTAGTGAAAAGAAGGTACCTTCCCCTTGAAATAATTAGGCTTTTGCCAAGTTTGTTGCATGTGGTTATTCATATCTGAGATGGCGTTGTTTGTATTTCGAGTGGATTTCCCCTCACTGTTTGACATTACTTACTGGACCCGCGTAAAGTTTCGTTCCTCTAAACAACAAAGATAAATATGAGCACAATAATTTTGAGTTGGTATTATGTATATACTGTATTTTGAATGAACGAAAAATAAAAGCTCCTGAAGATCATTGTAGTGCAGGTTTTAGAATAAACCAACTAAACTATCATCATCCAACTCCTTAATTAAGTCTCTAGCTTCTCTCGCTGGCCGTGCGATAAATGCTTTGTCGTTGGCTGCGCTTTCAAGTACCTTTTGGGTCACACTGCGCATGACTTTCAATTTTTGGAAGAGATTGGGTTCATTTGCTTGAGCGGAATCTTCATCTGGGTTAAGAACCGCTAAAATGACCTGGGAAGATATAATGGATGGCAGAGTCCCCGCCACAAGATGTGATCTAGAGAAAGATGATGGTGTTAGCTGATTTGGAAGATCTACAGAACTGAAAATTACACTGACTCTACAATTGGCTTCAATAATTCTGGCTTGTCCGACATGGACGATACCAGAGATCCAATTGCTTCGCAGTAATGTTCTGTATTTTCGAGAGAGAAGATCAGCAAAAAAAAACAATCGAAGGCACACAATTAATTGCTTACCGCTATGTGACTCCCGGAAGGCGTCGGAAACGAGTTCCAGACATGATTCGCGAGCTTTTTCACCGACATTCTGAGAACCACTTTGAATGACATACGACAACGCAAGAATAAAGCTCGTCGCAATAGAATCATCGTTCCCTCTTGCACCAGCAACCAATTCGGTGATTACTGGATCTACACGGGGCTGATTCCTCATCAATACTCCCAATGCTTCAGCAGCCTTAGTTCGCACTGCGCTGCTGGCCAGGTCGCTAGTGCTCTTGACAAAGGTTCGCTGCAGTTGAGGGAAGAAAGGCTTGACAAATGCTGGGATATGTTCTAACATAGATGTTAAAGCACTGAGGATAGCGATTTTAACTCCAGGAGGATAGGCCATTGCCTGCGTAGCTACGCGAATCAAAGGTCCAGTGAACGGTACGACGAAAGGTTTCATGGCATTTTCATTCGTTCTCTCCACAAGATCGCCGATTGCATAGGCAGCTTGTTCTCTTTGTTCGTTACTTCCGGTAGTTAGACCAGCGATGATAATGGGTACGGTAGGCGCAATACCCTTAGGAAGGTCGAACCCTGGTACGGTTCTGCCAGGAGCTCCCGAAGATTCGATAGTGCGGCGGAGTGGTACCACCAAAGGCTCCAATTCATCCTTCGGTACAGATTTCACGAAAGAATCAAAGGCATTCCAGGCTGCAGTGTGCACAGGAACTTGAGGGTCATCAAGCAATGAAACAAGCTGACGAACCCAGTCAACGCGGTATAGAGAGTCATCCAATTCGGAAGTGTCACAAAACACGACAAAGAGTCTGCATGCAGTAACTCTGCGTCTCGGTGAATCATTTTTTGACCTAAGAAGGCGTAAATAAAGGCCAGAAAGAGGAACAAAACGAATTCAATCTCACCATCCCATCAAAAGCATCATGACTGTATTTAATCCCTCAGTGTCATTAACGGAAGAGAACAGGGCTTCTATTGCTTCGTCGACGGCTTCACGAAGCTCTTCGTCGATGTCGTCTTCAGACACTTTTACTAGGGCAGTTAATATAACAGTCAGGCGTTTGCTTAACGCATTTCCGGCTACTGTTACTAGTGATGCGAGGGCACGAGCATTAAAGACAGTCATGGGTATGGCGGTGAGAGTTGGTATCAGCACAGGGAACACTGTCGAAGCTCGGACCTAGAATAAAATGAGTCACGATATCAATGTATAAAGCATCGTACTTACATTCATAACTTCTTTCAAGGCCTGTAAGGCGGTACCAGAACCCTTTCCAGGTTGACGAAGGGCTTCCAACAATGTAGGGATCGTCTGATCAATAGCCTTAACGCCAAGTTCTTCTTGAAGAACATCAAATGCTTGAGCGGCTGCTGCCCGAACATTTGCCTCATCATCGACGAGAGCCGCACGAACGATGGATATGATTTCGTCTTCGTGGTCTTCTCTTTGAGCTTCAGTTGAATTTTGCCTGATCAGGGTTTAATAATTTGCTCCATGTAGAGATATGCAATCACTCACATAACGTGACTAATTGTGAGGGAAACTCCTTCACGAGTTCTGGGATCGGAAGAACTTGCTTTGCTCTTAAGAATTGGCATGATTTCTCCCACAATTCTTTCACCGAATTTGCGACAAAGCTCCGCGACGGTGCGGCCTGCAGTCTATCATAATTTGAGTAAAGGTCATTAAGTAAGTAGTGTGCGAGCGCCTACCTCTTGTTGTTCAAACTCATCAGAAGAGATAAGGAAGATGATTTGCGTAATAAGTTCGGAGAGAATTTCACGGACTAAAACAACCACTTAAATGAGGAATTTCAAGCAGAACGGAGAACCTACCGGTTCGAGGAGTATTGTTGACAAGGGCCTTCCAGATTTGGATAGATGCTTGCCGTACAACCACAACGCCGTCCTGACGGACGAGATACAGTGCAGCAAGAATCCTATCTCTTCTTTCAGCTCCAAGTACCTCGAGTAGCGCGCGTCGTGAAGACTCTGCTGTTGAGGCTTCCGCGCCTAGATCTTCTTCGTCAAACTCGGCGGCCTTGCCCGAGATACCGGACACTTTGAACAACAATTCACCGACAAGAGTAATAGAGGATTGCTAAAGAAGTGTATCATGTATCATTGAGTTCCTTTATAGACAAAATCAAAGAAAGAAGGAAGAAACTTACTCGAATACGCCAACCAGGATCGAACATTCCACTTTCAAGTTCTGGAAGTAAGAGATCTATAGCCTTACTCGAATAGTTGGTGACAACCATTCGTCCTGCACGCATAGCTGCCTCGCGAACGTATTCTTCGGTGTCAGACAAACCAAGAAGAATCGGTGATATGATTTTTGGAAGATGGGGCTGGAAGCGACTGCCAAATGTAGCAGGTAGATAAACTAAAAGTGACATGAATCCTTCACGGACGGTAGCACGAGGCGAACGAGCATTTGCGATAATGTCCGGTAGTAAACCTTCAAGACGCTCCATACCGAGGCCAGAAAGCACCTCACTCAAGCCTTGAGCAGCACCCTGTCTATCAACGCCTGATGTGTCCGTCTTCAGTGTCCTGAGCAATCCAGGAACAAGATCTGGGAAATGTATTTCTCCCAGTCGTTCGACCAGCGTTCCAAGTGCTTTGGCAGCAGTAGCGCGAGCTTCCGGAACAGGATCCACAAGGACCTGATGTACCATAGGCAAGAGTTCGTCCAGGTACGGTACAAAATCCTTAGCATCAGTAAGAGAAGCAAGATTGCCTACAATCTGTGCAGCTTTCTTCTTTGTGTCAGCTCCTCGTTCTTTCAGACCTCTCTCAAGAATAGGAACAACCTAAATGAAATAAGTTGTGGGTCTGAATAAATTTCGATGAAATCAAATTACTTACCAATGCCAGAGATGAGTGATCGATATAATGCATAAACGACATCTTGAGCAACGATGACAACGCATTGGGTGTTTTCGCGGGATCAACAAGAGCTTTGAGCAATACCGGTACAAGCGACTGGATTTCGGGATTACTGATAACTTCTCCAAATTGTTTCAAGCTCTTGTTAGCCGCTGTACGCACTTGCGCATGCGAATCAGTCAGTACACCGGTTAATCTAGGAATGACAATGGGCAGCGATATTGATAGTTGACGTGGTGAACAGTAAGCCATCATACCCAACAATTCAATGGAACCCTTTTTAGAGCGCCATTGTTTTTCGTCTAAACCCTCCAATAGAGTAGGTAAGATAAGCTTGACTCCGTAACCGGACAGGTTGCCCATGATGATTCTGGCGGCATCTTGAGTGGCTTCTCGAACGTCTGCCGTAGCATCACCGAACGACGTCAATAACAAAGGAAGGACGTAGATGATATACGGCTCGAAGAGTCGACCTAGTGTAGATGATAACGTTTCGAATGCGAACATGACACCTTGACGTGGTTCATAGCGTTTCTTCTCCTCTGCGGCTGCCTTTAACCTGCTGATCACGTCGAACTCTTTCATGCCGCTGATTCCGGTTCCTTTGATGACACCAGCAAGGCCGTATGCCGCTCCACGACGGCTTGCATACTTCGGTGCGTTGAACAAGTCTTCGAAGAGAGTGTCTACCAATACCGGTAGTGTTGGCCGCATCAACGTGACCAAAGGTGATAAACATTCAGAGACGGCGATTTGAACTTGCTCCGACGGTGTTTTCAGCGCATCAACGAGCCTATCAACAATTTCTGGTATCCTAGAATCGGATGCATCCAGATGCCTTGCGACACGACCAAATAAGATGACTACAGCTTCTTTGATGTAGTCATCGCTTTCAGACGAAGCCGTTGATTCTTCTAATCGACTTTCAAACATCTTGATCAGTATAGGCAGTCGGCTTTTGCCATGCAAATCAATGACAGTAGTGCCCGCCGACAACATTCCTCGACGAACATCAGGTGTACGGTCGCCAAGGGCCTCATCTTCAATGAGAAACCTGAAGAATGGCTCCACTTCAGCTTCGGTGAATGATGGAGCGAGGTGCCTAAATGTCTGCGCCACTGCGAGACGAGCAGGCCATGGATCCGAGCGATCGAGACTGGAGGCAATGACCATTCCCTGGGTATCAACTTTTAGTATACAGCTTTGGCACTTCAATATATCACGACTCACGTATTGATCAAATTCAGGTGCAAGAACTTTAGCCTGAAGTACTTGTTATTAACATTGTAACCCGGACGGAAAGAGAGTCACCAACTTTGTCACGATAATAATCCTCTAACGTGAGCACAGACTTCGAAATTGTTTGTGGCCACTGAACAACGGCTTCTGCGATCGCGGCCGCCACGCTCGAGCGAACGTACACATTATCATGCCCTATCCGATCGTCAAAATCAGTTCCATCCAATTCAATATGTGATTATCATACCAAGGAAGTTCAACAAATCAGCCAGGAAGGCCTCAGGAACGTCAAGACCATTGTCGTCCCACACATGCCTCGCTAATCTTGCGTTTTGTTCGTCGTCATCATGAGATGCGATCAACAACTCAGGAGACCAGTCCATGTCTGTCAAATCAAATGGCTGAGGAAATAATCTCAGAGGCAACGAAAAGCAATAACTGGTCAACGAACTCACTTGAATTGTTTGCAGACATGAGTTGCGGACATATGACTCCTGAAAGAGGGTACCATACAGCAAGGCAGAAATCTCTTCCGGAATTGCGGAAGCGGAGATCGCTTCCCCAAGGTCGATCAAAGAAGAAGACGCCTCTTTGCCTAGGTTAGGCTGTTGTCTGATGACATGAATGAGGTTTTGGATTGTCGCCAATCGTGGGAATGCGGGATTCGAGACTGTAAATGGAAGCTGTTTAGCATCAACTCTATAATTTTGTACGCAAGCTTACATTCGCCGCAATGGAACTTGATTATTTCCAGTACCAGAGCCACTTGCTCAAGAGGATCATCGTCTTCCTCATAGCCTTTTATTCCTCCCCCAGTGAGAATTTGACTGAATAAGGGGAATGCATACGAAAATGTAGCAGCGTCGAAAGGTGCCTTTTCAGATAAGAAGCGAAGTCGGTAAAGAACGCGGATAACAAGCACTATATGCGGTATAAGTCTAATGAGATAGCAACAGGAATTCAAAACTAAACATACTGTGCAGCGGTTCTTCTTGAAGTTCTTCTGGAACAGAACCGATCTTCAAACATCTGAGGGATGCGATGCCGATCCAACGTCCGATAGTGTCGAGACGGTCCGATGTACTTTTCGCGAGATCCTAAAGATTGCTTTCAGAAACGCGGGTGGGACTGTTGTGGATTTATAATACCAAATATGTTTCGAACGCTTCGGGACCAGCTAAAAATGAACCTCTATCCAAGGCACCTTTCAGCAGTAGCGACACAACGAAGGACATTTGCGAGTGGAATTCTTCTACGCCAGAAGCAACAATGCTCTTGACTAGATTTAGCCCTCTAACAAGATGAGCTTGGACTGTTTGAACATGAAGCCTTATTTTTGCTTCTTTTTCCAACTGCGTTTGTACGAGAGCCTGCTGCTGCCTAGTCAGCGTTGCAGGTGTTGCTTTCTTCGCGGCGAGCGATTTCCGGACTTCCGCTTCCCATTTTGCGATTTCATAATCCTTTCCTTTGTCGGGTTTAGCCTCTGCCTTGGAGGAAGATAACACTAATGAGAAACAATTAGTCATAATATACAAATGGTAGACGACCTGTTCAACAAACCATCGACAAATGTAGTGCCTTCGGGTGTGGCCCAGATAGCAAGGTCATCATCCGATACGGCATATAGAACTTTGGGATCAAGATCTGCGTTCAACTGACTCATAACCTGAGACAGTACTAGGTCAGGAGAAATAAAGGTCAACGTGGTCACTGCGCTGTAGGCGGCATCGGCGAAACCGTACTGAAGGAAAGTAAGAAAAATTAAACACAAGTATAGCGCACAAGCAATATGTTATAAATACCTTCGAGAAGGCAACAGTGGCCTCCAAAATTAATCGTATCAAGTTATCAATGTGTTTTTCCACAACTTCCCGTGGATCCAAGCCAGCTCTCTGACAAATATCAATCCATAACTGACGATCGGTTCCGCCTAAACAATACTTATCATTAGAGTTATCATTCAGCAGAGATAATTATGACGTACGAACATATGAGATGATGGTGAGCTAGAACTACTAGTTCTACAACAACATTTTCTCGCAGGTTCGATCCTACGTCTTCGCTGTACGAAACAGTACTTAGAAGAAGAGCAGACAGGCGTGCATGTTTGTTCCACGGTTGCACTTGTTCATCTGCGCTAGCAGGCGCTTTTTGGGATGGAGGTCCGCGAGCAACGAAACTCGATAAAGCTTCGCGGATGACACGATCACTCAGTTGTGGGCTCCAAGAAGTCGCTTCAACGATCGAAGCATTGACCTGTTTCCGAATAGCGGAGTGCTGGCTGTTTGTGCTAAGATGTACGTAAACTAGACCTAGTTGCGAGCTTCACGAATAGGCATTCATGAGACCATCTGGTTTAAATTCTTCAAATTGAGATGCACCTACCGCAAACTTTCGTTCTTCGAGAGTTCTGTAGCAAAATATTGGAATGAAGCATCGCATGCTCTCAAAAGCCACCTCTCGTCTTCTTCTTCGGTGACTTTCTGGTATACCTTGTCCCATAGTAAGAATGACTGCTTGGCACCACTGCTGGTAATAGTGGAGATTGTTGGGTTTTGCGCGATACTAGTCTCTAGATATCAAAGTCATTTGGCATAGTACGAAAAATAAAATTTGCATCACTTACCGAAGTCTTTAGATTTTGCCATAGACCCCAAAAGGACGCTTACTGCAACATAACCTTCGTATGGACCTCCCGGAGAATTAATTGGACTGGCGGTGACAGTTTTGAGGCAATTTTCGAACGATGGAAAAAGTCCTTTGGCAAAAGAAAGCCCGTTGTCGGTCTCCAGAATATTCTTCTCGGACAGAAACACAGCTCCAGCTAAACCGATAAAAGCTTTACGAACGGCGGGTTTACTTGATCCCATTTCCTTAGCAATGAACTGGATTGTCCCTGTAGGCAATGTACCCTCGTGTAGTAGGAAGGCCACATGGGATGGTAATGCGTTCGCCAGGCAGGCTGTCGCACCTTCGTGAGGTTCCTTTGGGAACAGAGCGGTCGTTGATTCTACAATTATTGACGAAACTCCAGAAGCGGGAGTCAGCAATGCGAGCATCGAGTATAATGCCACCCGGTGATCTGGTCCTGCTGATTTGCCTGATTTAGGAAGATTTAAAAGTTCGGGTGCAGCAATACGTGATAGGGCATGGGGATCTGCTGGATCGCTTAGAGAAACCAATGCTTTGAATAACTGAATAGAGTAAGTCCTGATGACGACGTTGCTTGATTTAGCGCTGCCAATAATTTGGACGAGTAAACGCTGGAATGAGTCAACAACCAGCGGTTGTTTGTAGGAGGAGAAGAATTGTGCAACGGCTTTCAGAATGATAAGAAAAGGGGCGTCAAGAGGGAGATAAAAATTTACCTGGAAGAGAGTATTCAGGGGACCGCAACAACGCTTTCTCTATAGTTGGCAATATCGTCTGAGAGAAATCGTCGGCGGAGATGTATGTAGATATAAAATCATTCAGAGCTATCTGAATGAAAGTCATACATATCAATTGTATGTTTGTTTTTTTTGAGAAAAAAAGAGTACCTACCAAAGTATGTTCAAATAGAGATGATTTTGTCATCAGAATGGAGGATGTATAAACCCCAATAATGCCGTTCTATAAACTTATATTAATGTATACCGGAACCTGAATTTGGCAGAAACATACTTTCAAGTCAATTGACAATCTTTGAAGAGGTTCGTCGGTGACATTTTTCAATCGAATGAGAACGCTGACAGAAACACCGAGCAAAGTGACAAATTTAGTAGGCGTTTGACTGGTTTTGGTAAGTGCAAGCAAGGTAGAAATGACTTCGGGGATTTTTTGGCCGGCCTAAATTCAGATTAGGTTGGATTATAATATATATTCGATTTTATAATATACCGATCTGAGAGCACGCCGCGTTCGTACAAGAGCACCCTTTTTCAGTGATGGCTTTGCTTTCGAAGATTCAGAAATCATGTCAAGGAGCAAAGCCAATGATCCGACAAGGACACGCCAGGCGTTGGAAACGGAGAAATGTGGATTATTCTTGACGCAGACTGTATATAAGCCGCATGACCAATTCAAGAGCACAAACAAGTCAGACGCCGCGTACGAACTTGATCACCATAAATCAGATACAGAAAGTTGAAACGTCATTCTGAACTCACTCTGCATGGCCTTTCCTCGACAATCTCCCAACTTCATTTGAAAGCCAACCCAGTATTTGCTCAGCTACCCCAAGCCTGACTTCATCTGCCGCACCTCCCTCCGTCCCTCGTAGTTCATCCCTTCGCACCAATTCAATTCCAATAGTTTCTACAGCATCGCGTGAGGGTGAATCCGAGTATATCGGGTAGGTCAGTGTTAACAGCTTGAAGACGTCGAGAATCTGGGATAATGTCATGTCTGCGTTTCTTCCATGTCATTAAAAGTACAGATCCATATCCAAATGTCCGAACCTCCGTGTTTTGCAAGTGATAAAATTTCGTCTTGAAGGAAGATGATTCTATCCTTGGTTTTCGCGTTCAATAGAACATTTTGCGCGTATTCCACTGATTTCGGCCAGTCATTTAGTACACGATCCCTCTGCCAGACTTGCTCTTGTTGATCATCGGACATATCGCCAACACTGGCAGTAGCGACCCACGAGTGTATTTCGGATTTGCTGATTGCGGCTGTACCAGGCTCCTTGGCCTTTAGCTTCGCAAAGGAGAGCTTTGGAGGCACCTTGAACAAATCTGATAACAGACAAGTTATGCGAAAGTAAAAGTTATATACAAGTTGGAACCAATAACAAAGGTACATCAATTGACTTTTTATCTGACCGTGGGAATAATTTATTAAGTCAATCTCAATCTCCGAAGGCAAGTTGTTCTCAAATTTTATCAGGTTATCCTCTCCGGCGTCCGCTGCATAGACCACTGATCAGAATCTGCGTAAAACATTGTCCCGCGACAAACTTACAATTCAATAAGACCAGACAGTTCTATTTTGACAAAGCAAATAACAAGTAATTTCAAATGTTGGGTTGCATGCAGACAACTCAATTTGAGTCTCGATCCAGCATGTTAAACCAATCTATGGCAGTAAAAGCTTCAATGAATTTATTGTCATTGAGAGGGAAAAGACCCGGCAAGTCTAAATAGCTTGATTCTCACTCCTTCCACACTCAACGAATCAAATCCCAGTCTGTTTGGAACAAACACGGCATTTCTCGGGCTCTTTTACTCGCCACGATCTACCACTGACAGGAATACGCGTTCTGGAACTGGGGCAACTGATTGCAGGACCATTTGCAGGACAGCTGCTAGGGTAGGCAAACCACAGCCAAGATATTTGATACCTTTCACGCATGGGAGTAGGCAATACGGTGCTGAAGTCATAAAAATTGAACCACCAAACGGTGGAGATCCATTGCGCATCTGGCGCGAACTTGATGTAGACGGAACTAGCCCATGGTTCAGAAGTATTGGAAGAAATAAAAAGAGTGTCGGAGTAGATCTACGCAAACCAGAGGGCCGGGAGTGAGTGCCATGTCTTCGAGCCGAGCAATAGTTTGATTGGTTGGCTCCTAGAATTGTCAAAAAGCTCGCTATAAAGAGTGACGTTATATTAGAGAACTTCAAGCCTGGCAGTAGGTATCCTTAACCTGTCCTTCATCCATCATTTGACATCATTGTAGCGCTTGAGAAATGGGGATTAGGGCCTGACGAACTACGTCCCCACAACCCTTCTTTGATTTTCACTCGTGTCAGCGGCTACGGACAAACCGGTCCTTGGTCCCAGCGCCCTGGGTACGCCGCTGTTTGCGAAGCAGAAGCAGGATTTAGGTTTATCAACGGTTATCCTGACCCTGAAACTGGTCGTTTATCGGGTCCCCCCGTCCGACCAAATATGAGTCTAGGAGATACTGTAGCAGGACTTCACGCAGCATTTGGGACAGTAAGTGTTACATATCATAAACCAACCAAAGGCACAAACCTAGAGAACCAGTGATTAATTAGGTCCTCGCGCTTCTTTCGCAACAACGGTCTTCGCAACCTGTGGGCAAAGTAGTAGATGTTAGCATCATGGAAAGGTACGTTACTTCCCATTCCGTTATCTCGATCAACCTGTTTAGAATTTGCTTCCTTATAACAGCATGCTTAATTTAATGGAAGGTATTATACCTGAATATGATAGAAAAGGCAAAGTAAGCATTAACATCTATTACGGCTGAAAACAGTCGTCTGATTCTCATGCAAGATACGAGGTCCATCCGGCTCCTCAGTCACGGGAATTGTACCTACAAATGCTTATCCTTGTCGCCCCGATCCTGCCTCGCAGGTTATGCCTGAGTATGTGGTTATTGGAGGAAATGGAGACACGATATATACCCGGTTGATGTCTGCCATTGGTCGCCTTGACCTCGTCGGCCCAAACTACAAGAACAACCAGGATCGCGTGGCTAGGCAGGAGGAGATAGAAGATGCGATATGTTCCTGGACAAACCAGCGTCCCGCGGAGGATGTCATCACTGCTATGAACCAAGCTGGCGTGCCAGTTGGACGAGTTGTGAGCGTGAGAGAAGTTGTAGAAAACGAACATCTTCAAGAAAGAGGAGCAGTCAGGGATGTTCCCGTCAAAGGATGGTCCGTCAAAATGCCGGGAACTTTTCCGGTCATTGATGGCGTTGAATCTCAGCCCCAGTGGGCAGGGCCCGACTTAGGCCAGCATACAGATGAAGTCTTAACGGAACATTTGGGTCTATCGAGCGATGAGCTTAACGCCCTACGACAGTGTGGAATAATAATTTAAAACAACTGAATCTAATTCATGTCGTATTCATCACACGAAAGAAACCCAGCAAAGACTGCAATCTTGAGGCATCATTCACTCACTTGGGGGAACTCGCAATTGATCATAAATGAAATCCATTCCGATTCGCTCATCTCAAAAATATAATCGTTGTTGGCACCAAATCAGAACGCGAAAAGATCTCTTGTATACATCCACCTATGCACACACTGTCAAAGCCATAAAAATCCCGTCGGGGCTTCGACTGAATCATTGGAAGCGATTGCCTTCAATGACTTTCCGCCGTTGATCCGTTCAAACACCTTGACGCCGCCACCGCGTGCTCCTCCAGCGACCAAAAATTTATCGTCTGGTCCACCAAATACCATACCGCGAAGATGTTTTAAACCAGACCTTACTTCAGCGATGAGTTCGAGACTATCTGGTCCTTCGATTGCAAATATTGAGATGATGTCACCCTCTGCTGACGGATCATTGCGATTGGAAAGATAAAGATAGGGCGTCGGGAATGACGCATTGGTCTTCGGGATGATAATTTCAGCTCCGAGCATTTCATTTGGAGTTGGTGGTGGATGCGACATGGTCGACTTCGACTTGATCAATTTCGGGAAGGCTGGTAATGGAGGAAGTTGGTGCCGTACGACCTTGTTTCCAAGCTCAAGAATCGTGAATAGATCGCCATCTGTTCAAATCTCTAAGAACACCTTTTTTTATTTATTTGAGCGACGCGACACGTACTGTAAAACGCGACATGGCGTGGCCCGCCCCCGAGTTCGATGCCTATATGGCCCCCCAACTTCCACGATCCATCTTCAGCTTTCTTGAGTCTTCGAACCACATCCGCCCCTAAATCTGGTACGAATAGTTCTTGATATTCTTCATGAAGAATAACTTGGTGGGGATGGGAAGATTCCTGTCGCGATTTATTCGGACCCGTACCCTGCAGCTGAACCGAAGTCGGGGCGGTATCTTTAGGTGGCTGATCCTTGAATATAGGAAGAGAGGCAATATTTCCCGAGGAGTACTAATAACAATTCAGCTTCTCGTCAAATGCGTTGTCTTTCGTCATTGAATACAACGTACATTGGCGACCAAAATTTCCTCCGTCGTTACCAACAATGAACAGGGGTCATCTCCTAGACTCGATGTCTTCGACAACAATGATAACTTTCCATCGGAATCGTGAGATAAAGCGAGGATCTTTCCGTTCGCTTGTTCGAGTCCAGTCCATACGACCTGAGGTTGAGAAGGATGGGATGTTATCCAAGATGGATGCGTTCCGACGGTGAGACTGCAAGTTTTCTCGAGAGTAGAATTCAAGGAATCGAACGTCAAAGTGACGATGTCATTGGTATACGACGCCACGAGAATATGAGACACCATCGTAGCGCAATGGACGAAACGATAACTTGAGCCATCTAATCCAAGGTCCGTTTATATAACGCGATCTGCTTATGGAAGTCCGATAATTCCCCGTTTCGGCAGGAGATCGCTATGCGAGGCGCACAGCGAAGAAAGATCAGCGCTCCTTTACGCTGCGGCATTTCCAGGACGCTCTTGGACACAGTTTCTCAGAAAGAGAGCAAGGATAGAACGTCGAAGTCGGAAGCGACTACAACGAAACTTCGACGGCCGAATAATCTCCTTCAATCACGTGGTTTCTACGGAGATAAAGGAAATTGATTGGGATGCATTCATACCAACCAAGAAGCTGAATTGAAAGAGGATCTATATCCCTTATTTGAAAGCCGGAGTTTCTCCTTGACCGTCGTTGAAGAAATAAAAGACGTGTTATGTCGTGGCACAAAGTTTCGATATCTGGTGGCCGCCGCCTTGACACTTGTTCCATATGCAAGGACGCAATAACCCAACGATAACCTGTTATGGAATCAGTGTTGCATCCATGTCGCGTTCCAAAGTATCTTTCCTCCATGGATCTCATCTGGACCACAAGTTGGCAGAAACCATGGAATTTCGCCGATGAAGCGTGGCATATTCTTTGCTACGATTGTGGCCAAAGTAATACCAGAAGGCTTCCAAATGCACCGTCGATTTGGGAATCGACGTGGTCGCTGGAGCAAGGTCATGATTTAAGATACTCCAACGTCGAATGTCGGCGTGTTCAGCATGCGGCCATCTGCCTTTGGAGGTATAATTAAAGTTGACAGTGTAAGCTCGCGAATTATTGAAAGCGGAGATTCGCGTTCGAATCCCATCAGATTCTAACTGGCAATGTCATACATATGTCGCCATGCAAAGATTAGCAGCGAATAACCTAGAGTAAGGGCACGAATCAAATCCATACAATCAAGAAGCCTGAGTTGGTACGCCGAAGAACAGACGGAGATTTATTGTGGACTTAACGATCTTCTCTTCCAAATAAGACATGACTGCACCTAGTTTGGACTGTGGATCTGAAAATAGGTTTTCCACGAAAGTCCCATAATTGTCTTTTAATTTTGCAAGGCTTGGTGAGCCCGAGCAAGAAGATATCATTCTGCTTCGGAATATCGGTCAGAAAAATCATAATTGGCGAGCAAGGAACTCGCCCTTACTGTTATTCTAGAAGGTTGCTTGGTCACTATCTGATAGGGACCATAAAGTGATAAGAACATGAACCGAATTCCAGAAGAGTAAAACCCACGCATTCAGCTATACGCAATCGCTAGTGCCATACGAGGCCTTTCATCAGACGTCTACCGGTTCGTATGACCTTGGCACTTTTCACATCTCCTTCGCTCCCAAATTCCGCACCAACATCGACGAGGCCGCCCGGGTGGCGAATTCGAATGAGGTCAGCACTTTCAGGAGAACCGGAGGCGATATTCCACGCAATAGTTCCCTCAACCTTCGAAGCAACTCCCAAGCAAAGTCCAACGGTCATCGGGACAGCTTTATGGAGCACCCCCATAGAAAGTGCGTAGATCACTATGTTGACTTCCTGAGTCTTGTCGTCGTCTGTGTGTGGCGCTCGCAAGATTGCTATCTTCGGCTGTGCTTGAGCGGTTGGGTCAAGTCCCATCGCTTTGGCTCCTTCTTGACGTATGTTTTCGAGAACACGACCTACTTCCTCCGTAGCTGGATTGGCGTTGCCGTTTATGTAGTCATCCATTGATAAAAACTCGTTGAGTTCTGCATAGTTTGCGAAAACCGCCGGGTTCGTGGCATCTGCTAAAGACACCTTGACTTGACGTCCAGATGAGATGCTGATAACGTCAATTGGATTTCCTGTAGGAAGAAGTTTCCCAGTTCTTGCACCAGCTGGGTCAACGAAGTCCAGAACAATCTTGGAAGCTTTCCCGGGCACACCCGCCATCGTTACTTGAGGTAAATCAAGAACCGGAATGCCTTTTTCAGAGACGGGAAATGTGGTATCGATAACCTTCTGGGTGTTGGTGTTGAACAGTCTAATCGTGGCTTGACCACCTTTAGCTTTCGGTGGATCGCAAATCCCTTCATCAACAGCGTACACCCCTATCATACTGGTTAGGTTGCCACAATTTCCTGTGTAATCGATCACAGAGTCGCGAATCCCGACTTGAGCAAAGGTGTATTCGGCTTCAATCCCTTTAGCTTTCTGTTCCTCCGTCGGCGAAGCTACGACCATTATTTTTGAAAGGCTCGAAACTCCACCTCCCATCCCATTCAATTGTCTTCCGTACTCAGCATCAGGAGAGCCCATGATTCCAAGAAATATTGGGGTCCATTCAGAGCGGTCTGCAGGAAGTACCGCTTTATTCAAGAAGATTCCTTTGGATGTGCCCCCACGGAGAAATGCGGCAGGTAACGGATTGGCAATCGAGCTCATCGCACGCTTGATGATAGACGACAGTTTGATTGACTCCAGGTGTCGCAGCATTACTCTATCCCAGGGTTATTAATACAATGTTGTCAGGAATGAACAAAATAGCACGGCGCGCGCACTTACACCATTGAAAACCGAAAATGCCAGGTTACAGGTATTTTGTTTCTAAAAATGAGTTCATGGATATCGTATAACGTCGCGATACCCAGAATACGGAATATGCCGCAGTTTCACGAAGTTACCTGTCTAGTTTGTGTCAAGGTAATGAACAAAGTCGCTGTCGAAACATGAAAGCGGCTTAGTTAGGAATTTGGGTATTTCCCATGCTCGAGATTCGGCTACTGATGATGCCGGTTTGGCCATACGAGGCGCCGATCATTGCGTCGGCGTCTAAGTGAACTTGTAAGCAGTCCGCGGAAATGAAGCAGAAAGATTGAGTATTGAATCGTCGCAATTCAGCTTATAATTAATTTACCTTGCGCTGTATCGTGGCGTTACTCTGAATTACAGTCCCCAGATTACTTCGAATCATGTTTTTTCCGACTTTCCATGGGAGCTACACCTCTTTCGCTATACAGGATGTCGTTTTTCAATTGGATTGAGGTGTATTTCAAAGCTAATAACTCGGATGACCTGATCGGCATCTGGAGCAAAATTTGGGTGTTTTAAATTGAATAAAGAACAGAGTAAAATTCATGACAGCAGAGAGCGGTTTGGTCTCCACCAATAAGATTTACTTTGGATAGACTCCACCTCCGCGCGACAATGTCAGATAGTGATCCAAAATTTCAAAAGCAATCGAGAGAAACTTTAGCTAGCACAAGATATAGGTTTGGAGTTGATATAAATTCTCAACAATTTAGCATATCTCAGGTACGGCCCCGAGGTATGTGGTAATTACGCCACAAACTTTGATTTTGCTTGTCTGGTTGTTATTGACCCTGACAGTGGACCCTCACGAGTCCCAACGACGCCCACTGTTAAGCATCAGGCACGATCGTCATTCTTTTTTTTGGTCATTTGTTTGCCGAGAATCCGGTATCACGTGGGTCTGGGGAATCAAATTTGAACATTCCGTCGTTGATCTGTCGGGACTGTACCCCTGGACGTTGTGGTTGCTTATGCCAGTTGACACTGTTCCGTGTCCTTGACGGCAACTGTTGGACGTCTTCGACTACTCAGGAGGCTTCAAGTTATTATTTAAGGCTATTTATCTCAGGCAGGTGCAAATATAACTGCAGCAATTGTTGGTGAGCATTGGTGCCGACGTTTTGAATGATGACGGGAAGTTAAACGAGGTTCTAGTGTCAGGCCCGCATTCTTTATTTCAACCACGACATCGCTGGGGCTTCTCGTCTTTCCCGTCTTTGTCCCCATTACCCACCAATTCCTAGAGTACGTGTTTGGACGCCACTCTTTTCGTCCAGGCAAACGACTTTAAAATCATTCTACCTGTGTAATAACCAATTAGAACGAGGTTGGTACTTTTCCGACAAGTTCCAAAGAAATTAATGACCTAAGGTTGTTAATCGTAAAGGGTGCAGTATTACGCGTCATGTCCTCATCAACGACGTCGACATTTCCAGCTGCTGCTACCTCCTCGTCGAGGGTAGATGCAACCCCTAAGACGGATCACCGAATGCTGGCGGTCGTCGTCGTGCTAGGAATATCCGGAGCTTTCCTCATTGCCTTTATCATCTGGCTTACACTACGCGTCAAACGACGAGAGAGCAGTGGAGCGAATTTGGGTCCTTACCAGGGATCTTTGATCCAGGAGACTCATCCTGCAGCAGACATTATACCATTTGGAGCAGTTGGGCATAATATAGGGGCGAAAGGACCTCGATATAGTGCGTTTTATGATATTTGATCCTCTCGTCTCCGCATCTCATCGAAATATAGAACATAATCCTGGAGAGGACATGCGTATAGCAGTTCGTCGTCCTGACGGAGCTTGGCACTTTGCTGATTCACGGACTCCATTCACCCCCGTTGGGGTTAAGGAAATCGATGTCACTCCTTCCCCTATATCGTCCTCCACAAGTCTAGTCTCCTTCAACTCCCGCTTTCCTGCTACAAATAACAATCGCACGGCCGAGTTCAAGGCTAATCCGGACTTCAGTATAGCTCCCCCTCCCCCTGCTTTCCCTCGTGAACCTTGTAGGGAACATTTCGACGACCGACGCTGACTATTCATGGACATTTCCCATTATCTATATCTCATTCTCAGGGGGCTTCAGTTGTTTCACTACCGCATTTTTATTTGTTTTTTTTTTCGCATTTGACACGCATTGTATTCGTTCTTATCAACTACAACACCTCACAGGCTCTAGTACTTTTAGACCGTCCACAATCTGGTCGTATGACACATGATTGATATCT
>Ga0247779_1000532_pt1 | contig 23510 bp, 16 predicted proteins | sample UWRJL221509R5_FD_179925 | JGI IMG/M metagenome (GOLD analysis project Ga0247779, IMG submission 179925) | Plant litter microbial communities from Arlington Agricultural Research Station in Wisconsin, United States - UWRJ-L221-509R-5 | ecosystem: Environmental > Terrestrial > Plant litter >... | reverse complement strand
ACCCACAGCGCCATCGGTCACCTGCCGCCGCTGGCGTTCAAACGACGATGGCAGCAGCGGGAGTTTCCAGAAAAGACTGGACTCGGGTAAGGGGGATTGACCTCTCCGCTGGACATCAAACTTCGGTCTGACACACTCGGTAAGTCCGTGCTGTTTGTCGGATACAGTTTGAGGGATATCAATATTCGTCTGCTCTTCTACAAGCTGGCTAACCTGTGGAAGCGGGAACGAGTCGCTGAGCAACCTGCGTCCTTCATCTTTGCTCCTCGCCCAAATCCGATTCAGCGGGCGACCCTTGAGCAGTGGAACATTAAGATGATTTCTCCTCGTACCGACGATAGCTCCAAAGAGTTAGAAGATCTACTTGAAGCACTCGCTCGTCGCTGAAATGGCCACCCTCGCCCGCGCAAGCTTTCGAAATGGTCTTAACGCTTGTGTTCGCGCGCAGACTCAGAATCGTCTCTGACAGCTTCGCTCAGGGCCGCCCTCAAAACCAAAGGATGTCTCGTCCGTTGATTCATTCGTAAAACTGCCGATGCTACGCGTACTTATCGTCCGATCCGGCTCTTCGATGCCGGTTCGGTGCCTGATGTTCCTCAACGGTCGCGCAAAGATCGCGCGAGTGGGTCGAATCGTTCGCGCGCTACGCATTCCCGCAACGCATGCATGCGCAATGAGCGCCGCTCATCGCCTAAGCCGTCAGTGCAGATGTGTAAACAGCAACGCGATATACAAACCGACCGTGAGCGTCCCGAACAACGCAAGAAACGCGTGATAGCGCGCATTGCCGATCGTCGCGCCGCTGAGTCCGATGGCGATGAAGAGGCCGTGGAAGGCGAAGTCGAGCGGGCGCGGCAGCTCGCCGTCGACGATCAGTTGCTTGACCAGGCTGGTGACGATCAGGATCGCGAGCAGCGAGAAGAACCAGCGGCGGTGGCCGTAGTAATGATCGCGCAGGTTGACCGCGGCATCGCCGAAGAAGTCCGGCAGCACCAGCGCGGCGAGCAGGTACAGCACGATGGTCTGCATCAGCACGCCGGAGAACTGCAGGAAGGTCCAGTCGGTGTGATGGCGCAGGCCGAACATCGACCACCACGATTGCACCGAGATCACCACGATCAGGATCGCCCACAGCACACTCGGCCAGTAGCCGACGAGGCGCGTGCGCGATTGCATCAGGCCGCGCACGCCCTTCAGCACCTGGGTGATCGCAAGGCCGAGGATCAGCGAGATCAGGACGGACAGGTAATTGAAGGCATCCATGGCAGGCCGCTGCGTGGCGTCGCCTGATGGACGACGACACGCACGGTGCACGATTGCGGGCGCAGTTCGCAACCACTCCGGATGACGAGCGCTGCATTGGCGACACTACGACGCGACGCGGCGACGGCATCAGCGCCGTCGCGCACGCAGGCGAACACGCGCAGCTTCATCCCGCGTCAGTCGAACCCGTCCGCGAAGATCTGGTCAACGCTCAGACGCGCGACATACATGTCGATGCCGCCCGGCACGTAGCCGATGCCGCTGACGACAATCTGCGTTCCCTGAAGTACCAGGTTGCGGATCAACTGCTGATCCATGCTGGCGCCGAATCCGAAGTCGTAGGTCAGCTTGCCGAGCACGCCGAATGAGCTGTCCGGCGTGCCGTCGCTGTCGAGGCGAACCGCCGCGCCGAGTGTGACCGCTGCGTTCAATGCGGCGCCGACGATCACGAGTTTGCCGTTGCTCTGTTCGGCGACGGCGATGCCGAGGTCGGCACCGTTCGGCTCCAGATCGAACGGCACCAGGGTGCGGCCGCCGATGCCGAAGCTCGCGTCGAGCGAGCCGTCCGCGAGCAGGCGCGCAAGCGCGACGTCGTTGTTCGCCGTGGTCGAGGTGGAACTGTTGGCGGCCCCGACGAGAACGATCTTGCCGTCGCGCTGAATCGTCAACCCGTACGACGCGGCGTTGCTCAGCCCGTTACCCGGATCGAACGGCACCGCCACGCGACCGCTGGCGTGAAAATCCGCATCGAGCTGGCCGTTCGGGCGAACGCGCGCGACGGCGAACTGGTTGATCACGCCGTCCGGGCCGGTGTAACTGGCGGTGCCGCTGACGAGGATGCGATTGGCGGAGTCGATGACGATGGCGAAGGCGTTGTCGGTCTCGTCGAAGGTCGTGGAAGCGCCGAAGCTGAAATTGACCTTGCCGGTGAGATTGAACGCGGAATCGCGCGAGCCGTCTGCGCTGAGCCGGACGAGCGCGACATTGCTGCCGGTGGCGGTGACAGCGGTTCCGGCGATGACGATCTTGCCGTCCGCCTGGATCGCCAGTGAGGTCGCGCTGTCGGTGGCGCCCGTCGGCGTCAGATCGATCGGGATCACGGCCTTGCCGGTGCCGGCGCCGAAACTGCTGTCGAGGGTGCCGTCCGGGTTGAGCCGCGCGACGGCGAAGTCGCTGCCGTCCGAGGTCGCTGTCGAGGTGACGCCGACGACCACGATCTTGCCGTCGGCCTGCACGGCAATCGCGCTGCAGATATCGCCGCCGGCGCTGCCGCCGGTACCGCCGTCGAAGTCGATCGTGGTGGTACCGTCGAAACTGAAACTGTCATCGGGCACGCCGTCGGCGCTGAAGCGGGCGACGAAAAAATCCGCGCCGGAAGCGCCGTTGTCGGTGATGCCGTTGCAGACCAGGATCTTTCCATCCGCTTGCAACACCGGGCCGCCATTGAGCGTGTTCGAGGTATTGGTGATGCCCGCCAGCGCCACGCCGCCGTTGCCGAAGGTGAGATCGAGTTGCCCGTCGTTTGCCGACGCGACCGCGGCCCATGCACAACCGACCGCGAATGCGACCGCTGGAATATGCTTCATGACGTCCCCTGCTCGAAGAATGCCGTTGTCGACTGTCTTCAGAGGAACGTTGTTTTGGCGCGGACTATGACACCGTGTTCAAGAGCAGATCACGGCGGCCCGTTGCACGAATGACCAGCGCGCGCGGCGCGTGCTCGGCAGCTGAGTTCACACGATGCGCTGCCGTCGAATGCGTGCACGCGATCCGCGCGACCGCGAATGAATCCGCGGCGCGCTCAGCTTCGCGCCGACGCGTTCGCATGCCCGTTGAAGAATCGCAGCATCTCGCGGCTTGCATCCGGCCCGCGCGGCTCGACGAACGAACCGTTTGGACTGCCGCCGGACCAGGCGTGTCCGGCGCCGTGCAAGGTCCATTGTTCGAGCACGATGCGACCGTCATCGGCCGTTTCGACGCCGACCGAATATGCGACGCCGCCAACCGAGCTGCCTGCCTTCGTCTGCCGCGTCGTGTGCGCGCCGCCCTTGGCATCGAGCGCGACCTGTTCGGCATTCAGCGGATTGACCGTGGTGTCCGCATCGCCGTGGAAGATGATCGTCGGCGTGCTGTGCGCGTTCGACCGCGTCGCCGGCACGCCGCCGTTGCGCATCGCCGCGAAAGCCGACGGAATATCGCTCGCGGCGCCGCGCGCGAGGCCCGAGTGCACGCCGATCGCCGCGTACAGATCCGGATACGTCGCGCCGAGAATCGCCGCCATCGCGCCGCCGGCGGAAAGACCCGCCACGTAGACGCGACGCGGATCGATCGCGAAGTCGCGCAGGATCTCGCGCGTGATGCCGGCAATCAGCGCGGGTTCGCCGCGGTCGCGTTGTTGATCGTCGGCGTTGAACCAGTTCCAGCACTTCGATGCATTTGCCGTTTGCGATTGCGCCGGATACGCGACGAGAAATCCCTGCTCTTCGGCGAGTTCGTTCATGCGCGTGCCGCGCGCGAAGTCATCCGGCGTCTGCGTGCAGCCGTGCAGCATCACGAGCAGCGGCATCGGCGTGCCGTCGTATGCCGCCGGAACGTAGAGCCTGTAATCGCGGCTGTCGCCGGCGTTGGCGTAGCTGCGTTCTTCCCAGCGTGCGCCGGATGGAAGCTCGACGCTCGGCGACATGGCCGAAGCACCGACGCGCATGCGCGGTTTCAGCACGCGATCGAGTGTCGCGCGCTGCGTCGATGCCGGCGCGGGCGGCGGCGATGCTGGCGTCGCGGTCGAACTCTCGCGCACAGGCGGCGCTGTCCATGCACCACCGTTTGCCGCGGAAGGCGGCTGCATGTCGATGATCGATGGCGTCGCGTCCGCGCCAGCGCCGGACTGGCTCGATTCGTCCGACGAGGATTGCTTCGTCAACGCATCCGCGTCGCGCTCGCCGCGCAGCAGGCGCATCGCCTCGTCGAGACGGCCTTCGCGGGTCAGGCGGGTGACTTCTGCCATGTCGATGGTCGGGAACGCTTTCATGATGGATTCCGGTTGTGGATGCACGACGCAGCTGCATCGCGATCGAAGCTGTTGGTGCGTGCGCCGAAGCGTCAACGCATGCGGTCGGCCAGCGCGGCCTTCACGTTCGCGGCGGCTTGCAGTGCGCCGAGCACATGCAGCGAGCCGATCGTGTCGCGCGCAAGTTTCGGGGTGACGTCGGCGGCGATCGCGACGAGGCCGAGCACCTGGATGTGCAGGATCTCGCCGGCCGCCTTCACCGCTTCCAGATCCTTGCGCGTGTAGCGGCGCAAGCCGAGATCGAGCCGGTGCCGCGCGACGGATTTGCTCATAGCTTCGTCGTGTCGCGCGAGCTGGTTGCGGATCGCGGTGCGGATGAAATCAGTGCGATTGGAATAGAACCCTTCGCGCACGAGCAGATCGACATGACCGAGATCGACGTAGCCGAGATTGATCGTGATCTTTTCGCTTTCGCTCGCCTTGGCGGCGATATCCTGCGTCTTGCGTGCCATTGCATTCCATCCGTGCACCATCCACACGGATGGTATGCGGGCGCGCTGCGCGAATACAAGGGCGCACGGGGATCGATGCGATCGAGTGTGATGCGGGTTCGCGCCGGTGGATCGCGATGACCAGGAACGCGCCATCGCGACGACGCGATCGACGCACGCGCACGTGCCGCTACGACACCTCGCGCATCATCTTCAGATCGCGCACGAACGCCTCGAATGCGCTCTCGCGCTCGCTCGCTTCCGGCAGCCGCAACAGGTACGACGGATGCACGGTCGCGAACGCGCGCGTGCCGTCATCGAGCGCGATCCATTCGCCGCGCTGCTTGAGCAGGCGAAAGCTGCTGCCGAAAATTGCCTGCGCGGCCATCGCACCAAGACAGACGATCGCCCGGGGTTTGATGCGCAACAGCTCGGCCAGCAGCCATTGCCGGCACGCGGCCTGTTCGAGCGCATTCGCGCGCGCGTGCAGGCGGCGCTTGCCGCGCTGCTCGAACTTGAAATGCTTGACCGTATTGGTGACATACAGCGCGTCGCGCGCGACCCCGGCCTGCTCGAGCGCACGATCGAACAACTGCCCGGCCGGACCGACGAAAGGTTTGCCGGCGAGATCCTCCTGATCGCCGGGCTGCTCGCCGATCACCACGATGCGTGCGTCGTCCGGACCTTCGCCGAACACGGTCTGCGTCGCCGGCTCCCACAAGGGACAGGCCTTGCAGTGTTTCGCTTCGCTGCGCAGCTGCGCGATGCTGCCTTCGGGCAAGAGCGCCGTGACGCGTTCGGCCGGCGCAGGAAAATGTTTCTTCGGGGTGACCGGCGTCTTCTTCACCATCGCATCCATCCGTGCCGAAGCGTCGTGGATGAGGCCGGGTATCAGCGCGGCCTCGGGCAGGTTCTTCCAGTAGCGCACCGGCATTTCGCGCTTCATCGCCTGAACCTTCAGGCGCGCGGGATTGAAGATGCTGGCGAAGTAGGTGCGCCAGAGCGCTTCGAGCGTGTCCTTGTCCGGCGCATCGTGCTTGTTCGCGCCGGCGCCGAAGCGCAGTTGCTCGCCGTCCCAATGCGCGCTGCGCACCGGCGTCAGAATCGACCAGCGCATGCCGGCGAAGCGGCGCACAAAAAACGGCGCGACGCGCACGAGGATGTCGTGCGTTGGTTCGAACCAGGCGACGAACACGGCGCCCTGCGGTCCGTCGATTTCGCGAAAACGCACGAAGGCCTTCATCTTGTGCAGGTCGCGCCGCACGGCCTTGGCCGCGAGCTCGGCCCAGGCGACATCGTCGTCGCTGGCGATGCTCAGCAGATGACGTTCGCCATGAGTGAGCCGCCACAGCAGGCGATACAGTACAGCGTGGCGGCGCGGGTCGGCGTTCGCGATGACGGTGTCGGCCAGCGACAGGAATTCGCGCGGCACCGCGCCGGTGCGCGGCGCGCCCTCGCGCACCGGCTGTTCGGTGTCGGCGGGCAGCATGCCCATGTCATCGCCGACCTGCCAATCCACTTCGGCCGGATCGACGCCCTCGCGCAACAACGCGCGTGCACGCTCGCGCCACTCGGCGAAGTCGCCACCGTCGTGCAGGACGACGCGACGCATCAGTGACCGAACAAATCCGTCTGGCGCGGGGCGGCGGTCGGCGGACGCAGCGAATCGCTTTCGTCTTCCGTGCGCGGGCGATAGTCGATGGTTGCGATGAAGGGTGCAATCTTGCGCAGCGGCACGCGCAGTTTCGCCAGATCGTCATAGCGCAGCTTGCGATGCGCGCGCATCTTGAGCATGCGCTGCACGGTGCGCACGCCGAGGCCGGGCACGCGCAGCAGCATTTCCTTCGGCGCCGTATTCAGATCGACCGGAAACTGTTCGCGATGACGCAAGGCCCAGGCCATCTTCGGATCGATCTCGAGATCGAGCATGCCCTGGGTGTCGGCGGTCGACGCGATTTCCTCGACCTCGAATCCGTAGAAACGCAGCAGCCAGTCGGCCTGGTACAGCCGATGCTCACGCACCAGCGGCGGCGCGCGCAGCGGCAACGCCTTCGAAGCATCGGGGATTGGACTGAACGCGGAGTAGTAGACGCGCTTCAGGCGATAGTTCGCGTAGAGATTGGTGCTGGTCGCGAGCACGTCGCGATCACTCGACGCATCCGCGCCGACGATCATCTGCGTGCTCTGCCCGGCCGGTGCGAAACGCGGCGACTTCTTGTCCGCCTTCGCTTCCTCGATCGACAGGCGCAGGCGGCCCATCGCCTGGCGGATGTCGCGGTGATTTTTCTCCGGCGCGAGCGCTTCGAGGCCCGCTGCCGTCGGCATTTCCACATTGATGCTGAGACGATCGGCCCAGCGGCCGGCCTCGGCGAGCAATTCGGGCGAGGCTTCGGGAATCGTCTTCAGATGGATGTAGCCGCCGAAACGGTGTTCCTCGCGCAGGCTGCGCGCGACCTGCACCAGCTGCTCCATCGTGTAATCCGGATCGCGGATGATCCCGGAGGAAAGGAACAAGCCTTCGATGTAATTGCGCCGGTAGAAGTCGAGCGTCAGCTGCACCACTTCCGCGACGCTGAAACGCGCGCGCTGCACATTGCTGCTGCGGCGGTTGATGCAGTAGATGCAGTCGTAGACGCAGAAGTTGGTGAGCAGGATCTTCAGCAGCGAAATGCAGCGGCCATCCGGCGCATAGGCGTGACAAATGCCCATGCCTTCGTTGGAGCCGATGCCGCCGGTACCGCGCGAGTCGCGCTTCTGTCCGCCGCTGGACGAGCACGATGCATCGTACTTGGCGGCGTCCGCGAGCAGGGCAAGTTTCCGGGAGAGTTCCATCGCAGGCCGATGATGCCGCGCAACGCGCAGGCGCACATGAACGGTTCAGGCTGGGGCATGGGAGTCGCAGGCGCTGCGACGGCGAATCGGCGACCGCATACCCACGTCTGCGTCATTCTTCCCGACAGGGTTTGCGAGCGACCTTCGCCCGTTCGTCACAAACGTACAAGGATGTCGCTCAGCAATGAGAACAGGCCGAGCACTGACTGTCACTATTGTTGAATGTCACTCTGTCGAGACCCGGCACATCCGATTATTCTTACGGGTCCGCGCCGGCTGTTGGTCTGTCGCCAAAGTACGTAGCCGCTCGTATGCGTTGATTCACTCGAGGGAGGTGAGTCATTGTTTCGCACGCTGTTTTCGATGCCGAAGCGTTCGCGCAGTCGGTATCTTGGCACTGATTTTGCTGCAATGTGCGGCAGCCGAACTTCTTCATCTATCGCAAGGCCGCGCTGGAATTCCGGCTCGTCAAAGCGACTTGATCGCAATCAATCTGGGAAAGAGGAACTGGGGATGATGCACTTGATGCGGTGGCTTCGCACCGCGCGCGCGGGATTGGTATTGCTTGCTTTAGGCCTCGGTTTGCCGATCGCGCATGCGGACACGTGGCGCTCCGCGGCTGAACTGACTCAGGCTCGGGGAGAGCATACCGCGACCTTGCTGCCGTCCGGTCAGGTGCTCGTCGCCGGCGGCCGTGGCAGCGACGCAACCTTCCTTGCGAACGTCGAGCTTTACGACGCGGATCGCAACATGTGGCATGGCGCGCACGCACTCGCTGCGGCACGCGCAAACCACAGCGCGACGCTGTTGCCTTCGGGCAAGGTGCTTGTGGTGGGCGGACAGAACGCCAGCGGCTATCTCGCAAGCGTCGAACTTTACGATCCCACGAGCGACATCTGGACCTCCGCCGGCAATATCTCATCAGCGCGCGCGTGGCATACGGCAACGCTGCTGGATTCCGGCCGCGTACTGATCGCAGGCGGAGTAGCGGCGAACGGCGCACTTGCAAGCGTGGAACTGTACGATCCCGCCACGAACACGTGGAGCGGCGCGAGCGATCTGGCGACAGCGCGATACGACCACGGCGCCGCACTCTTGCCGACTGGAGAAGTGCTCGTCAGCGCAGGCTATGACGTCAATGCCGCGGCCTTGGCGTCCGCGGAGATTTACGATCCCGTCGAAGATGCGTGGCATTTCGCGAGCGACCTCGGCGCTGCGCGCCATTCGTACACAGCAGCTCTGCTGATTTCGGGGCGGCTGCTCGCGGTCGGCGGTACGGATCTCGGCGCCAGCGCCGAAATCTACGATCCTGTTGCGGACATCTGGAACAACGCAGGTTCGCCAGCGCACGACCGCACATTCCATACCGCGACGCTGCTGCCTTCGGGAAGGCTCCTCGTCACTGGCGGCGCTGAAAATGGAATTGACCTTGCGAGCACTGAAACCTACGACGCGGCGAGCGATACCTGGACGGCTGCAGCGGCACTTGCCACTGGACGAAGGCTGCACACTGCAACCCTTCTGACATCCGGAAAAGTGCTCGTCGCAGGCGGATATTCGTCCGGCGGTTCGCTGGCCAGCGCAGAGATTTACGACCCGGCCAGCGACGGCTGGGCGATCGCCGGCAGCCTCGTGGAGAAACACCAGAACAACAACGCGACGCTGCTCCCGTCGGGTAATGTGCTGCTGATCGCGGGAAGCCGCAATGGTTTCGCGAGCGAAACGGCCGAGCAATACGATGTTGCTGCCGATTCATGGAGTACGGCGGGCAGTTTGGCGATGGGGCGAGTCTCGGCAACGGCGACGTTGCTCATGTCCGGCAAGGTTCTCGTTGCCGGCGGCTATACCGGAAACATCTACCTCGGGAGCGTGGAGCTTTACGATCCTGTCAGTCGAACTTCGAGTCCCGCAGGCAGTCTCGCCAGCGTTCGCGAATACCATACGGCGACCTTGCTTGCGTCGGGCAAGGTCCTGGTGGTCGGCGGCTTCGCCAACGCCGGATACCTCGCCGGCGTGGAAATCTACGATCCGGCGAGCAATACCTGGAGTTCCGCTGCGAGTCTCCCCTCCGCGCGTGGAATGCATACGGCGACGCTTCTGTCTTCGGGCAAGGTTCTCGTTGCTGGTGGAACTGGTAACGGCACCACTGGCGTGCTCGACGCTGAGCTCTACGATCCGTCAACCAACAGCTGGAGCAATGCAGGGCAGCTTGCGATAGGACGCTTCTTCCACACTGCAACCATGCTCGCCTCAGGTAAAGTGCTCGTCGCCGGTGGCAGGGGGCCCGCCTACCGCACGAGTGCCGAGCTCTACGATCCGGCCACCAATACGTGGAGTTCCGCCGGGAACCTCGCGGCCATGCGTTATCTCCATGCGGCCGCCTTGTTACCGACAGGCGAGGTGCTCGTTGTGGGCGGATCGGACAACAATCCCATCGCGAGCACCGAGCTCTACGATCCTGCGAGCAATAGCTGGAGTCTGGCAGGCAATCTTTCTGCTGCACGCGTCGCGCCAAGCGCACTCGCATTGCCGACAGGCGACATCCTGGTCGTTGGCGGTGGAAACAATTCGATTTTCGGTGGACTCACGACTACCGAGCGCTACACCCGGCACGTCGGAATGGACAATGGTCGCAGACCGCTCGTGACGGCCCCGACTAACCCCATCGCACCCGGCGATGTACTCGGGTTGAGCGGGCAAGGCTTCACCGGCGACAGCGAAGGTTCCGGCGGCGGCACCCAAGCCAGCCCCACCAACTCACCACTCGTACAACTGCGCCGAATCGACAGCGATCAGATCGTATGGACATCGCCTGCGTCCAATTCTGATCGATCAGACGTGAGCTACCGCAGTGCGCCACTAAGCGGCTTGCCAGGCGGCCACTATGCAATGACGTTGAGTGTCGATGCGGTACCCAGCTTGTCGCGGGTTATCGAAGTCGCCCCGACATACACCGTCGTTCCGTCCGCGAACGGCGCCGGCCGAATCAGTCCCGATACCACGCAGTTCGTGGCGAGCGGCGTAACGACTGCATTCACCCTGGCTCCTGATATCCATCACCACGCCGAGGTTTCGGGCAGTTGTGGCGGCGCGCTCGCCGGCATGTTGTTCGTCACATCACCAATCAACACTGATTGCACCGTGGTCGCGGATTTCGTGATCGATACGCACACACTGACCTATGTCGCGGAAGCGAATGGCTCGATCGACGGCACCTCACCCCAAACGGTGAGCTATGGGGACAGCGGAACCGCGGTCTCCGCGGTACCCGATACCGGTTATTCGTTCTCACAGTGGAGCGATGGATCGACGGCGAATCCGCGCACCGATGTCGATGTCACTGCAGATGTCAGCGTGTCGGCGACGTTCGCGATCAACACCTACATGCTGACCTACGCGGCAGGCACGGGCGGGTCGATTAGCGGCCTCACACCGCAGACAATCGAATACGGCGCAGACGGCAATCCCGTTGCGGCGGTGCCCGACGCCGGGCATCATTTCGCGCACTGGAGTGATGGGTCAACGAGCAATCCGCGCACCGATGTAGACGTCACTGCGGATATCGACGTGACCGCGGTCTTCGCGCTCGACACCTTTGCCGTGACGGCAACAGCGGGGGCGAACGGCTCGATAACACCGACCGCGCAAAGCGTGGACTACGGCAGCAGCGCGGTCTTCAATGTACTCCCCGACGCCGGCTACACCGCCATCCTGTCCGGCGACACCTGCACGGCTGCGCAAACCGGCGTCTCGTCCTGGGCGAGCAGTCCGATTACCGCCGATTGCGCCATTTCAGCGACCTTCGCCCCCATCGCGGTGCCGCTCGTCGCGATCGAGGTCAGCGACAGCCGGGACTACGTCGGCTACGACGCCGTGCTGGAATACATCGTCACGGTTGCCAATATCGGCACCGGCGAAGCAGCAGGCATCACGCTCACCAACACGCTGCCGGCACAACTTGATGCGGCCAATGCGACATGGGTATGCAACGGCGCTGGAAATGGGGCCGAATGCGACGCGATGGGCACCGGCGCGCTCGATACAGGAAATATCGTCATTCCAGCCGGACGAGCGCTAACGTGGCTCGTCACTGCGCCGGTACTTCGCAACGCGATTGGCACAACGATCGACTATACGGTCGGCGCCAGCCTCGACGACGATGCTGGCGTGAGTGCGACAGATACGAACACGCTGGTAATTTTCAGAGGCGGATTCGACGCGAACGAATAGAGCGAACCGGAACACCGACGTCGGATGCCGATGAGAATTCGACGTCGGCGAGTCGCAGCCATTCGAGCGAGGTCGCATCTGACCCAATGCAGCGTGTCGCCGTTCGTCTGACTGCTCCATCGAGGCGTGCCGCAGATGCAATCGCCGCGCGCAATGGTGCGAGATTCTCGACATGCGCCGTTCTTGGTCTCGACCTTCAAATGCAGCACCCAATCGGCCAGGATGGCGCACTCAAAGAAGGTATCACCACCTCAGTGCGGAAGGACAAACGGCCGCGGTGTTCGTACACCGCAGGTCGTTGTCGCGCCAGCTATCGAGATCGGAAAATCTTCGCCCTGCGAACGTCGCGCAGCGCTTCGACTGACCATGCGACCTGCGCACCATCGGTGGCAGCGTTGACCTTCAGATAGCTTTCGGCGAGCTCCTCAGGATCCGTCGCCGCGATACGACGTGCGCTGAAAAATGACACGACGCTCGCATCTGCCTGCGGCAGATCGAAGACGCATCGGATGTTGCAGGCCGCGATTCGCAATGCCGTGCCTGTCGATCAGGCGATCATCGTCGACTCTGCACGCCGCAAACAGTGCGCACGAAGCGACCCGCAGCGTCCACCGCTCAGCGCGAACGAGTTCCGCGCGGCCGTCCACGCCGCGGCGGCACCGGCGGCTCGCGCACCATGCGCTCGAGGTCGAGTGCTTCGGCTTCGGCGAGCAGGCTCGACAGCGCCACCTGCAAGCCCAGCGCGATGCGCTGCAGGTTCCACAGGGTCGGATTCTGCTTGCTGCGTTCGATGTTGCCGTAATACGTGCGGTGCACGCCGATCACGTCGGCGAAACCTTCCTGACTGAATTGCAGGCGTTCGCGATGACGTCGGATCACGTATCCGAGGCGGAGTTGCAGGGCGTCTGGGCTCATTCCACCACCCTAGGAGCGGGCCCGGGCAACAGCTACATTTTATAAAAGAGTAGTTTATATGATATACATTCCGGCATGGACGAAGACCCTGCATCGAAGCGGTCTGCGCGCAGCGAAAGCGACGCGGTTATCGCCGTGCCTGCACCGGGCGGCGTGGCGATTCCTCTCGCGTTCGCCGACAGCGCACGCTTGCGCGCACAAATCCACAAAGTCGGACTGGTGCCGCTGCAGGCCGACTTCCTGCGTTGCCTCGCGCTCAGTCGCTGGGCCGCGGCGCGACCTTCGCGGCGTGCCGCGCTCGACTTGCCGGCGGATGCGCGCGCGGACGACGGCCTGCTCGTGTGCATGCGCCGTCTCGGCTGGCCGCTGCACAGCCTCGAAGACAGCGCGCTGGATATCTGCTGGGAGCTGCGCTGGGAATTTCGCGCGGCGGGCCGCGCGACGCGAGCCGAGTACCGCATCGCGCCGTCCTATCACGATCGTCTGCGACTGGAGCTGCTGCTCGATGCGTGGGAACGCGTGTCGCGGCGTCCCGCGGGCGATGACATCGTGCTCGACCTGCTCGGCGAAAATCTCGCGCGCGCGAGCGCAGCCTTCGCGGCACGCCTGCAATTGCCGCTCGCCCTGCTGCAACAAGTAGCGGCGGAACGACGCCTGCAGGCGGTTGCAGCGACCGCGCTGTGCGCACGCATCCAGAAGCGTCTCGCCGCCGGCGCGCGCCGCGGCGTGCATCATCTGGCGATCGCCGCCGCGCTGGCCGGCGACCGCGACCTGATCGAAACCGTGCGCGGGCATGGCGATGCCTCGATGCGTGCCGCGCTGAAAATCTTTCTGCTGCGCAATCCGCTGACCGCGCAAACCGAACTCGCACCGCGCATCGCGCGCCTGCGCAGGCATTTGTGGATTCCGCAGCAGCGCGCGCGGCGGCGTCCGGATCCTGCCGCGGCGATGATCGAAGGCGCGGTGGCACTCGAGAGCGCGACGCAGGCTGAGCCGTAGTCGCTCGGCGCGCCTCATTCTTGCGCTTGCATGCCTATGCGCGAGGCCGCGAGAATGGCGCAGCCGCTGGAGTCCCGCGCATGGCCGCCAATCCTCGTATCGACGCCTACATCGCGAACGCTGCACCATTTGCGCAACCGATCCTGGCGCATCTGCGCGCACTCGTGCACGGCGCTTGTCCCGAGGTGGAAGAAACCATCAAGTGGAGTGCGCCGCACTTCCTCTATCAAGGCCGCATGTTCTGCCACATGTGCGCGTTCAAGCAGCACGTCGCCTTCGGTTTCTGGCTCGGCAAGCTGGTTGCCGAGACCGGCATCGAGAATGCCGCGATGGGTCAGTTCGGGCGCATCACCCAGTTGCAAGACCTGCCGCCGAAGAAGACCCTGCTCGCCTTGATCAAGAAGGCGATGGCGCTCAACGAAGTCGGCGCGAAATCGCCGACGCGCGTGAAGGCGGCCAAGCCGAAGCCGGCGCTCGAGGTGCCGGACGATCTCGCCGCCGGATTGAAGAAGAATGCGAAGGCGCGCAAGACCTTCGAGGCTTTCAGTCCGAGCCATCGGCGCGAATACATCGAGTGGATCACCGAGGCGAAGCGCGAGGCAACGCGCGCGACGCGCCTCGCAACCACGCTGGAATGGCTCGCCGAAGGCAAGCCGCGCAACTGGAAGTACATCAACTGCTAAGGCAGCCGCGCCTACGCTTGATCCTCCCGCCACGGAGGAATTCACGACGATGATCCGCAAACTCAAATCCGGCGAATACCGCCTGTATTCGCGCAAGACCGATCCGAAGACCGGCAAGCGCCGCAACCTCGGCACCTTCGCCAATCGCGCGGCCGCCGAAAAACACGAGCGCGAGGTGCAGTACTTCAAGCGCAACGGCTGAGCTTGCACACTCCGTCAGCGCGCATCCGGCAAGCGGCGGTTCATGCGGCGAGCGCAATCGTGCGACGCGAATTCCAGGAGAACACGATGGCCAAGAACGTTCCGGCGCGCCGGGTCGAAGACAGCAGCATGAATCTCGGCGGACGTCTGACCGCAGCCATCTTGGAAATCGCCGGCCGCGTTCCGGACACCGCGGAGCACAAGAGTCGCGGCCCGGATCATCGCGCACGCGCGATCGCGACGGCGGCGGCGAACAAGGCCGCGCTCGCGGCCGGCACGCTGGCCTTGCCGCCCGGCCCGTTCGGCTGGCTGACGATCGTGCCCGAGCTGGTTGCGATCTGGCGCATCCAGAGTCAGATGGTCGCCGACATCGCCGGTGCCTACGGCGTCAGTGCCGAACTGACCCGCTCGCATATGTTGTATTGCCTGTTTCGTCATGCGGCCGCGCAGGCCTTGCGCGATGTCGGCGTGCAGGTCGGCGCGCGCCTGTTGATCCAGGATCTGCCGCTGCGTGCGCTCGAAAAAATCGCCGCAAAGATCGGCCTCGGATTGTCGAAACGCCTCGCCGGTCGCGGCATCGCACGCTGGCTGCCGGTGATCGGCGCGCTCGGCGTCGGCGCGTATGCGTACTACGACACCGGGCAGGTTGCGCACACCGCGATTGCGCTGTTCTCAAACGGCGAGCCGCCGCCGGAAAAACTGGCGCGGCGCGTGCGCGTGAAAAAGGACTGAGGCTGCGCAGACGCGTCGCGACTCAGTCCGCGACGACGAGCGTCTTTTCGCGGCGCAGTGTCAGCTGCGCGATGACGAAGGCAATCAAGGCGCAGATGCCGATGCCGGCGACCATCGGCAGCGCGGTGCCGTTGAGGAAGACGCCGACGACCGCCATCACGACCGCGCCGGTGACGAACTGCAGCGTGCCCATCAGGGCGGAGGCCGTGCCGGCGATCGTGCCGTGTTCTTCCAGCGCGAGCACGGTCACGTTCGGGATCGTCAGGCCGAGGCAGGCGTAGCCGACGAACAGCAGCAGCGCGAGCACGACGAGGCTGTCGACGCCGCCGAGAAACAGCGCGAGCAAGCTCATCATCGCGATGATGTAGCCGGTCACTGCCGTGCGCGCAAGCCGGCGCAGACCGAAGCGACGCGCCAGCGCGCCGTTGAACTGCGCGGCACCGATGAAGGCCGCGGCGTTGATCGAGAAGAAGAAGCTGTACTGGGTCGGGCTGAGTCCGTAGTGCTCGATCAGCACGAACGACGAGCTTGCGAGGTAGGCGAAGAAACTCGAGGTGCCGAACGCACCGATGAAGGTCAGACCAAGGAAATACGGATCGCCGAGCAGTTCACGATACGCGCTGAGCGCGCTGCGGATCGTGCTGTTCGCACGCAGATGCGCGTGCCGCGTTTCCTTCAGGAACAGGCCGATCATGATCATGCCGAGGAACGCGGCGACCAGCACGGTCCAGAAAATCCAGCGCCAGCTCGCCCAGGCGATCACGAAACTGCCGGCCACCGGCGCGAGAATCGGCGACACGCTGAACACGAGCATCAGCAGCGACGTCAGCTGCGCTGCGTCGGGTCCGGTGTGCAGGTCGCGCACGATCGCGCGCGAGATCACCATGCCGGCACACGCACCGATGCCTTGCAGTACGCGGAATGCGATCAGCGTCTGGATGTCGCCGGCGAGCGCGCAGCCGATGCTGCCGAGCGCGAACAGGCAAAGACCGAAGTACAGCGGCGGCTTGCGCCCGAACATGTCCGAGGCCGGTCCATAGAACAGCTGGCACACGCCCATGGTGAGGAAGAACACCATCAGGCTCGCCTGCGTCGCCGCGGTGCTCGCGTGCAGGCTCGCGCGAATCGACGGCAGTGCCGGCAGGTACATGTCGATCGCGAACGGACCGATCGCGGTGACGAGGCCGAGCACGCCGGCGATCTTCAGAAACTGAGGGCGCATGGATGGACCTGATTGCCTGCGTGAGGCGGAGTTCGGTGAGACGTCGTCGAAAGAATGCGCGCACATCGCAAAGGCGATGCACGACACGCAGCGACACGACCGCCTGCTATGGGAGCGACTGTCGCGATATCAACCCCACGCGTCACGGCGATTCGCGACGGGGAGCACATCGCGCACACTCCATGTGCGCGATCGATCGCTACGACGCCGGTTATTTCGCGTCGCTCACCGCGAGCGGCGGGCGCTGGTGTCGGCGCAGGCGATCGTTCAAGGCGGCAAGATCCACCGTCTGCAGCTGCGACCACGCGTGCAAGGCGGCATCGAGTTTCGGCTGCAGGGCCGCATAGCCGGCCAGCGCGTCCGGTGTCGGCGCCGCGTCGGCGCCATCGGCGGCGACGGCGAGCTTGCCGAAGGCTTCGTCGAGGAAACCGAAACTGGTGACCGATGTCGGCGGGTGCACGCCGGCATTGCGCGGATTGGCGCTGGTGTCGATGGTGGCGAGCGCCGCGAGCTTCGCGTCGACAGCATCGATGCGCGTCGCGAGTGCGGCGTCGTCATGCGCGCGTTCGGCCGCCAGCGCAGCGTGCAAGGCCTTGGCTTGTCGCGCCGGAATCGCAAGCCGCGCGCGCGCCGCCTCGACCTTGCGCGCGAAGGCAAACTGCGCAGCGTAGTCCGCGTCGGCAAGCTTCACGCGCGGGTCGGCTGCGACCTCGAAGGCCTGTCGCAACACCTTGCCGTCGATCGCGAGTTCGACCGTGTAGTTTCCGGGTGGCGCCCACACGCCGTCGCCGTCGAGACCTTCGGCCGCCGCGTAACGCAACGGCCAGACGAAGCGATGCATGCCCGCCGCCGCAGACGGCGGCGCGACCTGCACGCTCCATTCCGGCGCCGCATCGCTGGTCGCGGCATCGATCGGCTTGACCTCCTCCGCGCTCGAATACGTGCGCACCAGCGCGCCGTGCGCGTCATGGATGCTGAGCTCCACCGGCGTGTGCGCCGCATGCTTCAGCACGTAGTCGAACGCGGCGCCGATCGGCGGATTGCTCGCCATCGGCTCATCCTTCGGCAATGGCGTTCCGGTGAAATCGGCGATGCGAACACGCAGCGCCGTCGCTGGCGCATACAACCAGGCGTCGGCCTGCGTGACCGCGGCATCGGCTTGGCGCAGCGCGGCGATGTCGTCCATGATCCAGAAGCCGCGGCCGTGCGTGGCGATGACGAGATCGTCGCCGTGCACATCGATGTCGCGCACCGAGGTGCGCGGCAGATTCGCCTGCAGGGTCTGCCAGTGATCGCCGTCATCGAACGACACGTAGATGCCGAGCTCGGTCGCCGCATACAAGAGGCCCTTGCGTCGCGGATCCTCGCGCACCGCGTTGACGAAATCGCCGTCACGGATACCGGCGACGATGGGCTGCCAGGTTTTTCCGTCATCGTGCGTGCGGAAAATATACGGCTTGCGATCGTCGAGGCGGTGACGATCGATCGCTGCATAGGCCGTGTCGAGATCGAACGCCGAGGCTTCGATCTGCGTGACCTTGGACCAGGCATGCAGCGCGGCCGGCGTGACATCGCTCCAGTGACTGCCGCCATCGCGTGTGCGCCAGATCAGGCCGTCGTCGGTGCCGGCCCAGATCAGATCGGCCTGCAGCGGCGACGGTGCGATCGTGTAGACGACGCCGCGGCGCGCGCCGATGTTCTGATGGTTCGCCGCGGTCACCGCATCGACATTCGGCGGAATCGCCGGATTCGCACGCGTCAGGTCCGCGCTGATCGCATCCCAGTGCGCGCCGCCGTCGTGGGTGCGAAAGATTTTCTGGTTGCCGAAGTACAGCGCACCCGGATCCTTCTTCGAAAATGCCAGCGGCAGAGTCCAGGTATGCCGATACAGATCCGGATCGGCCAGGGTCGGATCGACCGAGCGGGTCTGCTCGGTGCGCAGATCGAGTTTGTCGACCGTGCCGCCGTAGACGATGTCGGGATCGTCCGGGTCGGGCGCGATCATGCCGCTCTCGCCGCCGGCGGTGACCTCGTGGAAATCGCGCATCGTGATGCCGTCGCCGTCACCGGTGCGGCTCGGCACGGCGGCAGCGCCGGAATCCTGCTGCGCGCCGTACACGCGATACGGAAAGCGGTTGTCGGTGCTGACGTGATACATCTGCGCGGTCGGCTGGTTGTTCCACGAACTCCAGCTGGCGCCGCCGTTCAAGCTGACGATGGCGCCCTGATCGACCGCGAGCGCCTGCCGCTGCGGATCGGCCGGATCGATCCACAGTTCGTGGAAATCATCGCCGGTCGGATCGCCCTTCAGCGCGATGAAGTGCGCGCCGCCGTCCTCGGAACGCAGCACGATCGTGTTCGGCAGATAGACGCGATCGGCATTCGTCGGATCGACCGTGACGCGACCGAAATACCAGCCGCGCTGCCAGATGCGCGCATCGCTGCTGACGCGGCGCCAGTGCGCGCCGGCATCGTCGGAGCGATACAGGCCGCCGACGTCGTCGGCGAGGTGTTCGCTGTCGACGATGGCGTACACGCGGCGCGGATCACTCTTCGCCACGTCGATGCCGACGCGGCCGACGTGCGCGGGAAAGCCGCCGCCGAGCTTGCTCCAGTGCTCGCCGCCGTCGCTCGACTTGTACAGTCCGCCGCCGGGTCCGTTCGCCGGCGGATAGATGTTCCACGGGGTGCGCCGCGTTTGCCACAAAGAGGCATAAACCACTTGTGGATTTCCAGGCTCGAAAGCGAGATCGATTGCGCCGGTCGCATCGTCGTGGCCGAGCACGCGCTGCCACGAAGCGCCGCCGTCGCGCGAGCGAAACACGCCGCGCTGTGCATTGGGTCCGTATGGATGGCCGAGTGCGGCGACGAACACCGTGTTCGGATCGCGCGGATCGACCAGCACGCGGCCGATCTGCTGGCTGTCGTCGAGGCCGCTCTTCGTCCAGGTCTTGCCGGCATCGGTCGACTTGTACATGCCGTCGCCCTGCGCGATATCCGAGCGCATGTCGGCCTCGCCGCTGCCGACGTAGAGCACATCCGGATTGGACGGCGCGATCGCGAGTGCGCCGATGCTGCCGACATCTTGCGCATCGAACAGCGGCTGCCAGGTGCGCCCAGCATCGCGCGATTCCCACACGCCGCCGTTGACCGCGCCGAAATAGAAATGCTGCGGCTGGCCGGGCACGCCGGCGATGGTCAGTACGCGTCCGCCACGGAACGGACCGATCGAGCGCCAGTGCAGATCGCCGAAGGCGATCGGATCGATCTGCGCGAATGCGCTCGCACTGACGAGCACGGCGGTGAGGGCGACAGCGAATCGCGAAAACATGCGCAGCTCCAGGCTCCGGCGCGGCTGCGCCGTCAGGTCAAACGCTTATACTAGCGAGCGACGGACGCGTGCGGCTTGTGGCGAAAGGCACGCTTGTCCGACTCCCGATCCCGGCAGCGGCGCGATGCGCGCTGCCGCCTGCGCAAGGCACCCGATGTCCGTTCCGAAAAAACCCAATGCCGCGCTGACCGAAGGCGCGATCGGCAAGACGCTGTTCTTTTTCTCGCTGCCGATCCTGGCCGGCAACGTGCTGCAGTCGTTGAACGGCTCGGTCAACGCGATCTGGGTCGGGCGTTATCTCGGCGAGGCCGCGCTCACTGCGACCTCGAACGCGAACACGATCCTGTTCTTCCTGCTCGGCGCGGTGTTCGGCGTCGGCATGGCGGCGACGATCCTGGTCGGCCAGGCGGTCGGCGCGAACAATCTCGACCAGGCCAAGCGCGTGGTCGGTACCAGCGCGAGTTTCTTCGGCCTGGTCGCGATCGCCGCCTCGATCGCGGGCTTCTTCCTGGCTCCGGCCCTGCTCGGCTGGATGCGCACGCCGGCCGATGCGCTGCCGCTGGCGACGAGTTATCTGCGCATCATCTTCATCGCGATCACGCCGATGTTCGTGTACTCGTTCGTGATGATGGTGCTGCGCGGCGCCGGCGATTCGACGACGCCGTTCCGCTTCCTGCTGCTGTCGGTCGGGCTCGACATTGTGCTCAATCCGGTCTTCATCTTCGGTCTCGGCCCGATTCCGAAACTCGGCATCGCCGGGTCCGCCACCGCGACCCTGATCGCGAACCTGATCAGTCTCGGCGCGATCCTCGTGCATCTGTACCGGCGCAAGCATTTCCTCTGGCTGCACGCGGACGAGAAGCGCTATTTCCGCATCGACGGCACCGTGCTGCGCGCGCTGGTCGGCAAGGGCGTGCCGATGGGCCTGCAGATGATCGTGATCTCGGCCAGCATGATCGCGATGATCAGCCTGGTGAACCGCTTCGGTTCGCAGACCACGGCGGCTTTCGGCGCCGCGATGCAATTGTGGAACTACATCCAGATGCCGGCTTTCGCGATCGGCGCGGCGGCCTCGTCGATGGCTGCGCAGAATGTCGGCGCCGGACGCTGGGATCGCGTGCACAAGACTGCGATGGCCGGCGTCGGCATCAACTTCCTGCTCAGCGGCGCGATCATCACGCTGATCATGCTGTTCGAGCGCGCCGCATTCGGTCTGTTCCTGCCCGGCGATTCGGCGGCGGTGGCGACCGCGCAGCACATGAACCTGATCGTGATCTGGGCGTTCCTGTTCTTCGGCGTGTCGATGGTGCTGTCGGGCGTGGTGCGTTCGACCGGCGCGGTGATGCCACCGCTGATCATCCTGTTCATCGCTTTCTGGATCGTGCGCATTCCGTTCGCGTACGGACTGATCGGCCGCTGGGGCGCGGATGCGATCTGGTGGAGCTATCCACTCGGATCGCTGAGTTCGCTGCTGATGACGGTGCTCTATTACCGTTTCGGCAACTGGCGCAAGGCGCATATGCTGGCGCAGCGGCCGACCGCGCCGGAGACGGTCGCACCGGCGAACGCGCCGGCCGCGGCGATCGAGGCACAAGCGGCCACGTTGCCGGCGGCGGAGCCGCGGTGACACGCGGTTTCGCGGTGCCATGCGGCTGCGCAGCCGCACTCACGCGGCGCGACGCCCGCCTCAGGTAAAGTAGCGCCATGTATCTCGAGTACTATGGCCTGCGTGAGCCGCCGTTTTCGATTACGCCGGACCCCCGCTACGTTTTCCTGTCCGAACGCCATCGCGATGCGCTGGCGCATCTGCTGTACGGCATCGGCAAGGGCGGCAGCGGCGGATTCGTCCAGCTGACCGGCGAGGTCGGCACCGGCAAGACCACGTTGTGCCGTCTGCTGCTGGAACAGCTGCCGGAAAACACACGCGTCGCGCTGGTGTTGAATCCGAAGCTGACCCCGGTCGAGCTGGTCGAAACGGTGTGCGAAGAGCTCAAGCTCGACATCGAAGGCCGCCGCGGCAGCCTGAAGGCGCTGACCGATACGCTGAATGCGTTTCTGCTCGATGCCTATGCACAGGGCCTGCGCGTGGTGCTGATCGTCGACGAGGCGCAGAACCTCTCGGTCGAGACGCTCGAGCAGGTGCGCCTGCTGACCAACCTCGAAACCCCGACGCAGAAGCTGCTGCAGATCATCCTGCTCGGTCAGCCGGAATTGCGCGAGATTCTCGATCGGCCGGAACTGCGCCAGCTCGCGCAACGCATCACTGCGCGCTATCACCTCACCCCGCTCGACGCCGGCGAGACGGAAGCCTACGTGCGGCATCGCATGGCGGTCGCCGGCAACAAGCGCATTCCCTTTTCCAGGCTGGGGCTGAAGGCGCTGTTCCAGCGTTCCGGCGGCATCCCGCGTCTGGTCAACATCATCGCCGATCGCGCGCTGATGGCCGGCTATGCGCGCGAACAGGACACGCTCGGCGAACGTCTCGTCGATCGTGCCGCCGACGAAACCCTGCCCGGTCACGCGCGCTACTGGCTGCGCCGCTACGGACGCTGGTCGGCGGCGGCCGTGCTGCTGCTGGCGATTGCCGGTGGAGTTGCCTGGCGCCTCGGTTATCACGCGCCGCCCGCGGTCGTCGCGGCACCGGCGCCGGTGGTCGAAGCGGTCGCGGCGCCGGTCGATGCGGATCTGCAGCGCCTGGATGCCGCGCTCGCGCACGCGCCGGAAACCGAACTGACCACGTTCACCCAATTGCTCGCACGCTGGCAAGTCGATGCCGACACCGTGTCGGTGCGCGATGCGGCCCGCTGTCCGGCCTTGATCACGCCGGGACTCGCCTGCCTGCGCGGGCATGCCGCGCTCGATCAGGTCACGCGTTTCGATCGTCCGCTGATCCTGGTGCTGAGTCGCGGTGCCGGCAGCGCGCCGGTGTATGCGCTGCTGCAGGGCGCCGGTCACGAGAAGGTCCGCATCGATCTCGCCGGCGAACGCCATGAACTTGTGCGCGCATCGCTGTCCAAGCTCTGGAATGGCGACTTCATCGCGCTGTGGCGACTTCCGGCCGAGGTGCCGGCGACGCTGAAACGCGGCGAATCCGGTGCCGGTGTCGGCTGGGTGATCGATCGCATCGCCACGTTCGACGGCGGCGCGGGCGCGAAGTCGCGCGGCAACGCCGCGTTCGATGCCGAACTCGAAGAGCGCGTGCGCAAATTGCAGCAAGCCTACGGGATCAAGGCCGACGGCATCATCGGACCGGAAACCCTGTTCGCCCTGTCCGCGCTCGATGATGCCGGTCCGCATCTGGCGCGCACGGTGGAATGAGGCGGCGCCCGGCGGCGGGCGCGCCATGTATTCTTAGTCGTTCGCTGCGCGCCAGCACCGCGCAGCCTCAGGAATCGCAATGTCGTTGATCCTCGAAGCACTCAAGAAATCCGAACAGCAGCGCCGCATCGGCGAGGCTCCGACGCTCGCCACACCGGTCCTTGCGGTGCGCCGGCGGCGCAATCTGCTGCCCGTCTTCGCCGGCCTGATCGTGATCGCGCTCGGCGCCGGCTGGTGGCTGTCGCGCACGCCGGATCAGCCGATCGCAACCGATGCACCGAAAGCG
>Ga0247779_1000531_pt1 | contig 23548 bp, 28 predicted proteins | sample UWRJL221509R5_FD_179925 | JGI IMG/M metagenome (GOLD analysis project Ga0247779, IMG submission 179925) | Plant litter microbial communities from Arlington Agricultural Research Station in Wisconsin, United States - UWRJ-L221-509R-5 | ecosystem: Environmental > Terrestrial > Plant litter >... | reverse complement strand
AAGCGTTACATCTTTGGGGGGGATGCTTGCAAGAATTTATGCACCACCGGTTCATGCAATCCTCTTTCGAGACCTTGCGCGTCTATTAGGCCATTAGCGAGGAGACAGAGAAAGGAAGAACAGAGACAGACAATTATATAGTGGCCACAGCCATACATGGTCCCTTCGCTGGAAGGAAATAATGAGCAAGCGAGGCAAAAAAAAGAAAAGAAAGAAACGAACGTATGTAGACGGCACATAATTGAATCTGGGGAAATTCAGGTGTCTGATTCCGGCTGGCCTTTTATAGATTTCCAAACAAGGCATGCGGCTTCTCAGTACCTTGTCATCCCATGTCCACCACCCGTTCGCGCACTGGTCTCTTCCTCTCCTACCGCGACTCAACAACAAGAGCTGACGAAGAGCACCACGGTCTCATAAGCCACACTGAGATTCATGTTCCTTCTTTACCCCCTCAATGGTTTCTTCCTCCTTTCTCAGGGCTGTTCGATATGTTAATCTTCTTTTAGGGTCGATATTTCCGACCAGGTCGAGCACATTCTTGCTAATACACAAGCCAACAGTATGTCTTTCTCTGACTTGTCTCTGGATTTACTCATTCTTTTCCAGTAAATACTCTCGATAAACTCCACGCAAAACATGTCCTACCCGGTTTCTCTGACAGGTCGCAGGAAGAGCGCGACATAGAAGACCTCACTACTCAAATTACCAAAGTAATCCTCTTCCGAGCTCCTCGCCCTTTCCAAATCCTCACCTAGTCATAGGACTTTCGCAGGTGCCAGGGCCTTATACAGCGCATACCCCACGTCTTCCCTCCCAATTCGCAGCAGAGCTCTCACGAGACTCGCGCCGGCAAGAATGTCCAACGAGGTCTCGCAGCAAAAGTCCAAGATCTTTCCGCAACATTTCGCAAAAAACAACGCGTATACATGGATAGTATGTTCTCTCCTTCCTTTTCCGCCTTTCACCTAGAGTTAATTCACTGCCTTGGCTTCAATCGATTAGAGCTGCAAGGTCATGCGACCAAGAATCAAGATCTTCTTCTTGCTTCTGGCGCTATATCCCTCAAAGGCTCCGATGGCATGTCTGCTGTCGATGACGATATCCAAGCAGCAGTGAGTAGATGATGCACTTTGGCTTTATTGGCAGCTCCCGATCAGTCATATTATTAGTCACACACACGACAGCAATCTCTGGTACACGCACACTCCACAAACCAACTGCAGGCACGAGATAGAGAACTCACAGAAATTGCTAAATCGATTGCTTCTCTCGCCGAGCTATTCAAGGATCTCTCGGTCCTCGTCATCGATCAGGGTACTCTTCTGGACTCGGTCGAGTATAACATTGAACAAACTGCAGTCCATATGGAAGATGCAGTCCAGGAGCTCAACGAGGCAACGAGATATCAGAAAAGCACTGGGAAACGGAAATGCATCTTTCTACTGTTACTCATCATCTTTGGCCTTATTGTTGTCCTGATATTCAAGCCAAAGAGACACGCTGGGGTACCTACCCCCCCTCCCCCAATATCTTCTACCAAAGTTGTTTGATACCCCCTCACTGTGGATCTTCTATGTACTATTTGACATTATAACATTATTATATCTAATTTTAATCGTGTACATAGACTGTACAAACAATTTCTGCTGCCCGTGGCGACCGACAAAACGGCGCCGTCGCTACGCCGAACGATATCAACGATGTAACACAGGTAGAATTTTTCGTTCGCACCCCTTAGCAGATGCCCTCTATAGGCAGTCCTAAATTTTCTCGTTTGCCTACGAACGACTCCCAAGTACACCTTGTCGAACCCAATCTCGAGGAGCATATTACAAAATCCGCGTCGCTTATTAAAGGTAGCAATATGACTACCGGCACGGCTCTCCGCTCGCTCCACTAATAACTTTCTGTTATTTCAGGCAACCAATCTTTTTCGTCGGTGAACAGTAGTCTCGACGGACAAGAAGATAAAATGTCCTATCCTCCCCGACGACCACACTTTGAACATCAAAATAGTAGTACGACAGACTTGACCGCAGGCCATGGCCCTGGCATGCCTATGCCTATGACAAGCGGTGACAGCATTCCCCTATCTGGCTCAGGATTGCCTTATGACCCAGAAAGGGCGCAGAGCACTACCTCTCTCACCGGTCAAGGAAACAAGTTGCGCAAACCTGCCTGGGGCAAAAAAGCCGACTCTGAACCAGGATACACCGAGTTGGATGATTCACGGACCTCTGCTGCATATCACCAGAATGGGAGCGAATTCAGGCTGCCCGACGGAGAGCTTCCCAAGACAAAGGCATGTACTTTGAATCTTGTGCAATCTCCCCATAACTCACATGGATAATCTTTGCAGGTTGGAAAGGTGTACTCTTACTTGGTTGGCGTCTCTATTGTTACGCGATGGATCCTCTTCATCGTTCCTATGCTGGGCATTATCTGGATTCCAGGCATTCTAAGTCTTACTACTTTCCCAAATGCAAAAGTCTGGGGTATCAGGCTACTCTGGTGGAGTATTTGGTTGACTGTGGTTTGGGGAGGTGCGCAATTTCCTTCCAAAACATGCTTGCCGGATGATCGTTGACTTTTCTTTCAGGTTGGTGGGCTGCTCTTGCCACTGCGTGAGTTATTCTTTAATCAAAGTTCTTTGTTGCGGAATGCATTTTAACCTGCCTCAATGGAAAGCCGTATCGCACCTACTATCATAAGGGGTACAATCGGTGTCGTCGCTGTGAGCACCAGGCGTTATATCGACTGGATGCAGGCCCTTCATAGGCACGTGTTCCACTTTATCTCCCGTACTTTGTGCCTGACATCTAAGCCTCATATTTATCAGATATATCGCAATTTTTGCATGGACGCTAGCCATGTGGGCGTCCTTCACGCCCCTGCTTAGTATCCATCAAGTCAATGGGACAGGCCAAAAGAGTGTGAATGCGGTCAGCTTGCTGGGCAAGCTACTTTTTTCCTTGTTCTTATGTGCTGCAGTTCTGTTGTTTGAAAAGTTCTCTATCCAGTGGATAGCCGGAAAATTCCATGAAAGATCTTATGCCGGTATATGGAAACTTATACTTTATCCTGAAAACTAATTGCTCACCATGAAATAATTCTGGCAGAACGGATTGCAGAGCAAAAATTCGCTGTCAGGACCCTCGTAACTCTTTACAGAAACTCGACAGACATCCCAGGTAGATCCGATACTTTACGCGCAACACACGAAAGAAATATTTCGGTAAACCCAAAACGTATCTTTCGCAAGCTTAGGGAGGGTGTTCGCTTGGCCACCACTACTACCGCAACTGTCTTTGGGAATGTGGCGTCCGAGATTGCTGGCAGGTATTTATAAGCATACGTTATTTGTGAGAAGCGACTTCCTGAATCGCTGAAACCATTACAGCTCTGTTCTCCAACCAAATTCACCTCAAGCGACTATCAAGACTGTATTAGAATCTGCTAACAAATCCCGTCTGGTTCGTGCATATTTACTTGTATGCATCACACCGGTCGGAATTGACAGACTGACTTTCTACTAGCTGGCCAGGCGCTTATTTTACTCGTTTGCCAAAAAACATGCCGATTTTCTTCTGATCGAAGACATCGAGAGGTTTTTCCCAACCAAGGAAGAAGCGATTGCCGCCTTTACTTTGTTTGATAGAGACAGCAATGGCGATGCCTCCAGGGAAGAGATTGAAATGGCATGCTTGTGCGTTTGAATAAATTTTGTACAAAATTCCAACGACAAACTCCAGTTTATTTATAGGGAATTCCATCGCGAACAACTTTCAATCGAGAACTCTATGCGTGATCTTGACAGTGCTGTTGGCAGGCTGGACAATATTTTCATGTCTGTTTATGTCATAATCGCAGCTCTAATTATTGCAGTCGGGCTTGTACGTTTTGCCACGCTGTGTCGAAATGTATCTTCTGAAATAGCTTGGCTTTTAGGAAGCTCAAGTTGCTACCTTAGTGACAGGAGCTGGCACACTTATTCTTGGTATGCCGAACCTTCGAGTAGCGTGAAAATGCCTTCTTGACAATGATTCTTTTCAGGTCTTAGTTGGCTGATTGGAGGAAGCCTTCAAGAAGTACTGACTAGTATAATCTTCCTTTTCATCAAACATCCCTACGATGTAGGGGACCGGGTTGTTATAAACAAGGAGACCTACACCGTCAAGGAGATCCGTTTGCTATCCACCGTTTTCCTGGATGGTAACAGCGGCTCTGTGCAAGCCCCGAACAATCAGCTGAATACTCAGGTAGGAACCCTTCCATAATAATGTCGGCAGTTATGCTGCGGAACTCATGGTGTTTGTTTTATCTTGTTAGTTCATCCAAAACATACGCCGAAGTCCCCAGGTGAGAACTTGCTTAATATGTCTAAAGCTATTCAATGAACCTAATGTTGTCGCTCGGCATGGATAGATGTCTGAAACTTTCACTTTCGACGTAGCTTACTCCACGACCTTCGACGATCTCGAGAAGTTGCGCACCAAAATGTTAGAATTTGTTACGGCAGAACGACGAGACTATCAGCCTGTGTTTGATGTCAAGGTCAAAGGTATGTAAACTCTGTATCAGCTGTTTGATCCCCATGTCTTTGATGACTGACATGGCTGCTTTTCCCGTAGATTTCCCTGATCAAGCACGTTTGTCGCTATCTGCGGACATAAAGTATAAGAGTAACGGGCAACAGGCTGCTCTAAAATGTCAGTCTCAAAATAAACGTGTAGCTAGTCCGAGGAATACCTGCTCCTTCTCTTCTTTTCTTCTGGACCTTCTTCACCCCACTGCTTTTGTCATGATTTTCTCTTGCTAATGCTTAATTCTTATTTTAGCAAAACGCCGGAACAAATGGATTTGTGCGCTAAAGGCTACATTGGCTGAAGTCAAGATCTATGGACCTAGTGGAGACCCTAATCCACCTCCTGGCGTTTCTCGCTATACATCAGTCCCTTGGGAACTTATTCAAGCCGAAGACAGGAAGAAAGAGATCCAACAGTCCCCTAGCCCACTGGACGACAGACTCCCTCCTAGCGCTGGCTGGAAACTGGACGATAAAAATGCGGCTTATTGTATGTATTTAATCCATGTGTTACCATGCAATTGGTTCTTTTAATCGATATACTAACGTTATTTTTGTGTCCTCTTTATCCACGGTTGTAGTTGATAGCGCCGATTCTGTATTTGGTGATTCGGCAGAGGTGGGATTATGTTTACTATCTACACATGTTTCATCAACTTGTGCTCATGACTTTCCACTCTCTTTTCATTTATAGTTGCATATGACGAACCCCAGACGTGACCTGTCCCTCAACGTCGGACTTGCCGCCACTCAAACGTCCCAACAAGCTTCTAGAAGCCAAACGGGGCCACCACATCCGGCGGATGTCTTTGAAATGAGGCCGCGTTGATTGTCATGGCCTTACGAACAATGAATATAAGACCCACTTAGGTACATGATACCAATTGGACAAAAACCATCCAGGAGATATTATACCACATATAGATCTACGAATTATTTATATTTTTTTTTTTTTTGCTACGTTATGTACGTCGTGTACGTTATGTATGTAAGTAGAGTCGTGACTCCGGTGGTGGTAAAGCGTCCGAGTGTCATCGCAAATCAAGATTCAAAAAAAAACAGCGACTTTCAAGTTACATATTCCATCCATTAGCACGAGGATTAGGACTTCCCCAACCTGCGCTTGCTGCTGCAGCGCCACCACCCCAACCGCCGGTAGCACCGCCGTCGCTGGTCTGACCCCAAGCGTTCGTCGCACCTCCACCGCGTCCAGGGCTAGTTGAAGTAGGCCATCCACCACCAGTAGCAGCTGCCTGAGCCCACGTACCGCCAGCGTTGCCAGTATCCCAACCTTGTTCAGCCATATGACCGTTGGCTGGTTCGAGGGGAATATCAAGACCAGCACCTGTTTTGAGGCCCAGAACGAGACTTGCAAGTTTATTCTGTAATTCTGCGAGGCCCTACCACAGAGGAAGTTTGAAGTAAATCGGCATGCTTTGTGTCAAAGAAGTATCAAGAGAACCGACGAACCTTCATCACTACTTCCTGCGGTCCTAAACTGCCGTCTGTTTCAACTTCAAAGTAAAATTTATTTGGCTTCGCGTTGAAGTCGAATGGTTCGTCGTCTCGCGGTGGTTCTTCCTCTCGTGCGTTTTCACTCAACGGCCACTCGGCCTTGATATCTGTCTCGTACCAGTATGTCGTATGCCGTAGCTTGTTGTATGGATCGTATTCGAATGAGACCGCAGAACAAGGGGAGAACTTGGCATGCTCTTTGGCTATTCCCTAGTAGTGAAAATTCCCTTAATACGTGTAAAATCTACATGAGATTGATAGCCACACCTTTTTAGCCGTGCACCGAATTTTTAACTCCTGCCCTTTTCGAATCTTAGCTATTAGTACGGGACGTGCATCGGGATCGTCTAAAAATTAAATAGATGCATGAGGTTGTCTTATATATCGAAGTCAGGCTAGTGTCACGCACCTTTGCCCACTGGATGACCAAAGTATTCCCCTCTTTTGGACAACTCTTCCCCTGGATCGTCCTGACCTGTCATATTATCGTCTTCAGAGGCTGGATATGGGATGATTTCTAGATGGTCACTCGTAACGTCCATAGTGTTGTCGTCGTGGCATGCGACATTTAACACCAACATCATGGCACAAAATGAACATCCTGCTAAACATGTACAATCCTGGTTGAGATTTTGGTGTTAGAAAAATAGAAAAATATTTTTTGTGGAAAACCACTCACTCTAGTATATCTAATGGCTTCATCACAGTTGGAGCTGTTTAAAGGTATCATTCCTAATCTGTGGGCAATAAACTCGTCGGGTAAGACTGTTGTATTTGTCTCGATTTCGACCATATCAATGGCTGGGCAATGAATAGCTTGAGAAAGACTGTAGTTGGATCGATAGTAAGCAACAAACCGACTGTAGGAATGTCCGCCATCATGACTCGTCTTAGCGAGTTTGCGAATCTTTAATGAAAGTTGAGTCTACCCTTGGAGCAAATGGACGATGGATATGGAGCTCACGCCAAGTCTACATTTCCAAGAACAAAGTCGACACGATCCTTTTGTAATTTTCGAATACGAACGGTAGGTTCGAGATCATCTTGAATTTGAGTGTTCATTATGGTAGAGGATAAGAGGAGATTGAGGGAGAAGCAAAGACGATAGCCCCCAGAACAAACAAGTGCAAGCAATATGGGGAAAGAGAGAGATTCCCGCATGTTTTCTGAATCTTTTCGGTTCCGTGCTGATTTAAACCGAGGAGGACACGGAGATCTGTTAAGTATTTGTGGAAAAGTAGACGCCACGGAAGTCCGCGGATGAAGATCATTACATTCTGCTGTTCTCTTCTCCTTATGAACCAAATGGATATCCTTAAAAGCATCAACCTTTCTTTCCCGTCTATCATTCTTTCCTGTTCTCTCTAGTATGCCCTGGCTTCCAAAGCGCTCCTTGGCTGAAAGCATGTTTTCTTTCTCTTCTTGCCGATGCTCTCTGGTTCCTAATCTTCCTTCCAGCCGAACGCTTGCTCACTGCTCCAGGAAGCATACACCAAGTCGAGACTGTTCTCGTCGACGGCAGGCTTCAACGCGTCTACAAAAATCTTTGGCCGTCTTTAGCCAATTTCTGGGTTTCTGCCGTTCAATCCTATGCGAACGACACTTACATCGTGTACGAAGATCAGCGTTTGACATACCGTCAGGTACACACTCGTGCCAGTAAGGTGGCTGGATTATTCCAGGATGTATATGGTATCAAGAAAGGTGACCTTTAATGCTTACCCCCCCATCCTTTTTTCCGTCACTCAAGACTTGACTTTCTCTTGTGCTAATCACAACAGGTGATAGAGTCGCGATCTGTTCGCGTAATTGCCCTGACTATTTGGTTGCATTTTGGGCCTGCCGTAGGAACCTTTTCATCTATTGTCTTCCAAAGTTTCGTGCTGATAAGATTTTAAGACCTTATCGGAGCGGTTTCTGTCCTAGCCAACGCGTAGGTTATCTGCTTTTTTTCTGTCAGCTCAAACACGTTTTCCTACATTTTTTGACAGATGGTTGCCCTTGAAGCCACTTAGTCATTGCTTAGCGCATACCCAATGCAAACTGATAATACTCGACCCTGAACGGGCAGACCTCATGCAATCCCAAAAGTCCCAAATACGTCGTGACACAGAAGAGGTTCGGGGTTTCCTCGTTTTCGATTTTCGAGATAACACCAAACAATGGGAAGGCATGAGGTCTTTTGGGAAGAGCATTGACGAGTATCACATGGCTGGGGTAGATAAACCAGACGATTCCATTATGCCGGAGGACAATGCGACATTGATATTCACCTCTGGTAAGTCTTTTTCTTTTTCTTTGTGCTCACAAAGCTCACGGCCTCATCAACTTGACATCATCACAAGGTACCACTGGATTGCCGAAAGGAGTCCTGAGCACTCAACGCCAATTTCTGACAAACGTCCTAAATGTATGTAAAATGACAGAAGTATTTCGTGATAACGCTCAATTTCAGACCGCAGGTTCTCGTCGGAGGGTTTCGGGCAGCCCTACGAAGAGGGGATGATTTCCCTACTATCCAACGGAAAGGGCCACAAAAAGCCACACTCGTCGCGGTCCCCCTTTTCCATGTTACTGGGTCGACTAGTTTTTCAGTCAGTCGTTTACTTTTGGTTATTCAGTCTAATGGATCTAACCGACGCTTAGATGATGGCCACGATGACCGGTATGAAGATTGTCATGACTAGACGATGGGAAATCGAAGAAGGTACAAAAAAGATTATGCATACGTTCCCATCAATCTAATCTTCGTTTTTTTTCGCAGCTGTTAAGTAAGAGTTCTATCGTTTTCCTTCTTGATGACGAAGAAGCATTGATGGGTTTCCTGAAGATTGATTAAACGTGAAAACGTGTCTGTGGCTGGAGGGTAAGATCTCATCCTATCACAGAAGTATCCCTCGCAGACCTGATCGTCTTCGTAGCGTACCGTCAATGGTCACCGACTTGATTCTCAGTCCTCTCGCTAACTATCCGTTAGAGGGCCTTCTTTTCGGCGGTGCCCCTGCGCCGGACACTCTTGTGCGTAGAGGGATGGAAGCGTTCCCCACTGCGACAATGTGAGTGTTATATCCAGTCTTTTTTTGTGAGAACCTTGCCAAATCTGATCGTAAAACCCAAGGATCCAAGGGTATGGTTTAACGGAGACGAATTCTATAGCTGTTTCGGTACGTGAGATTTTCGTGGGGTGTAAACTAACCTTACGTGGCTTTGTAAAGTTCGCAGGTGAAGATTATGTGGCTCGCCCTGCAAGCACGTAAGTTCCCGTTAATCGATTTGTAGTTTTTCTTCTCAATTTAAATTTTACAGGGGCCGCGCCTCTCCGGTCAACGAGATCAGAATAGTGCGTGATGATGTGTGCCTTCCAGCTATGGAAATTGGTGAAGTTTGGTTGTAAGTACTCGATCCGATCTTGCTCTCTAAGATTATCTTGCCTTATTCATAGACGCATAGACGTGGCCCTAATGTCATGAAAGGTTATTGGCGTGATCCAGGTGAAAACACAGATCTCCTTGTTCTATACTTTAACATTTACTGAAACCTTCTGTGTTTAAGATGCGACGAATGCAGTCATTACCCAAGATGGCTGGCTGAAGACCGGAGACATCGGCTATCTAGACCACGAAGATTTTCTGTACATAAAAGACAGATGTGCGTAACCTTATTCTTCCATTCGTGCATTTTGATTTGACCGTTTGTATCTAGTGAAAGACATAATCATCAGAGGGGGTGAAAATGTCGTGAGTAATGTTTCATTTATCATACTCTCTCTTTGATAACACTTCAAATGAAGGACTCGGTAACTGTGGAGAATGCCCTGTATGCTGATCCTCGGATATTGGAGGCTGCCGCGGTCGGTGTGCCAGACGAACGCCTTGGAGAACTCGTAACGGCAGTTGTGTCTATCAGGCCAGCATATCAAGGCCAAGTAACCGAAGCCATGCTCATAGCACATGCAAAATCTCTGTAAGAAGTTTTCCAACCAACTAGGATTCCCGGCGCTTAATTTTCTACAGACTTCCTAAATTTGCTGTCCCTGTGATGATAGTGGTGTTAACCACCGCATTTGGTATGTTGAAAGGCTTGATGAGGTTTAACGGACTGGATTTACCAAATTGGTTGTTTTTTTCCAGAGCGAACTCCTTCTGGTAAAATTATCAAAGGCGAACTTCGAAAGCTTGCCAAAACTCAATGGGAAATGCGGCGCCAGGGTGGCAATGATAAAGCAGGGAGAGAACCTCTAGCAAATCTCTAAGAGGAACTGTTCTAGGTGTACTAATACTAGATTCACGATCTACTGGGACTTTCAATTGGATGTATCGTTTAGTAATCATGCCATTTGTTTTTTTAATAATAATAATATTGTTGCTTGGCCTTTAGCTATCTGTCCCTCACTCGAAATATATTATGTAATGTGACCAAATTATATTTTTTGACCGCTATATTTTTTGTGCTTCATGAACCGACCACTTCCCAATAGTATGGAGTATCATCCTCTATGAACCAGATAAAATCAACGCGGCGACCTTCAGCTTCGACCTCAATAGATACGGAACATGTTATCAACTACGCCGAGAAGTTTCAGTACCACCAGAACTATGTACAAAACCATCTGAATGGCGAACTAGAGGATACTCCTCCTTTGCTGCCTAGCTTTTTGCCTCCTGCATCATACTGGACCTCTTCGGAGAAAGATCGCTTCTTTCATGGCTTGTCACTGTACTCTCGATTCAGACCTGACTTGATAGCGGAGCACATCAAAAGCAAAAGCACCTTCGATGTTTCGGTCTATCTGGATGCACTGCGCGTCGCTGCTTCACGAGAAACACCCAATCATCAAACGGGGTTTCGAAATCAGATGGATATAGCCATGGAAGTCACTGAAGAATGGGTTTCTCATGAAGAAGCACTCGCGGTATCTTTGTCCGAAGCGTCTATATGTCTCTGGAGTGTACCAAACTCGGACAGTAATAGCTTTCATGCCAAATATGACTGTACATGTCCATATGATCAGCATCATCTTACGCAGCCAGGCGGTGCAGAGCGTTTGGAAAGGATGCCGACGGACGAGTATCTGAACCATCTTGATTCCGCTTGCCTTTCGGTGCTGGAGAATATCATTCGTGAAGCAGCAGAAGAACAAAATGATTCTGACGGGGATATATATGTACAAGAAATTGCTCGGTGTGCGCAACAGGATGCTGTAGAAGCAAGTGAGGACGTGATAACAGTGTTATGGATTTCCGTTGATAATCTCCTAGATGCACCCCGAACAATACCCGACCAAATCCTTGAGATTGCTAACACCGCTTCGTTGGATGTGGGTTATACTCCTCGGGTCTGCTTTTCAGGTAGAAGCTGATATCTTAAAATTACTAGACCCCGATGGACGCTCATGACCGAAATAATACTGATGCTATTCATCATTTTGACATCGATAATACTGAAATGCGACGGCGTATCAAAAACAGAATCTACATGCGTCGAAAACGTGCCGAAAAGGCGGGTAAAGCAATTCTTCCAGGAATCATCAAGCTGCGCCCTGGTCGGAGAGCAAAGGATAGAAAACCATCAAAACCGCGGCCAACAACATACAAAAGTAGGAAAAAGGCCAGTGGTGAAAAACGTTTGTCCAATGTCGATTCTGTTCCCGTCCCCGAGGCAGCTCCTGCGAGTGAGATAGATGGCAGTGAGGATGAAAGCCCCGAATATGAGCCACACAGTAAAGGAGGAACAACAAAACCCTATCGCATCAAGAAACTATTTCTTGAGGATGGCATCGATGCTGCAATGTTAAGCAACATGGAGCTAGATTTCTTCAATTTAAACGCTGTCAGACGGTTACTGAGGTATGTTTAATTTTTATCTATAATGTCGATCCGTTTCAGGTTACAAACACTGTAAGGCTCTTGAATTCGTTGGAGAGAGCAGCGACTGTTTCTATCTCTACCAACACTATCCAGCTACTTGTGGGCCTTGTCAAAGAATTTGTTTCTTCAGTCATTAGACACGTTATCATCACAAAGGAGCAAGAGATTCGCCTGAAGCGATCTTTGAAATTCTGGAAATACGATCAGAATGAGGTTCGAGAATTTCTTTATATTATTCATCGGAATCTCGTAACACAGAGTGATTTCAGATATCTGGAGAAAACATGGCGGAGTGCTTGAAGACTCTGGACTTGAAATCCCTGGAGAATAATTTTCAGCGAATGGCTGGGGGCCAAGAATTGGACGCGAATCCAACATTTGACGGTCCAAAACTAGCTGACGTTCGGACAGAAAAAGAAGAAACAGCTCTACGATCCCGTTCTACGAATTTCAGTTTACCTCAATCACTAATCTGGTGTTGTTTTCCTAATCACCAGAGTCTCCCTGGCGTGGATGATCTGTTGTCTGAAACGACTGACGAAGTAGCACTAGAGAAAGAGTTAGCCGAGGAAGATGACTTGGATTATGCCGATTCCGCGAAATGCATGGAATTTCAGGAAACATTATGGAACATGATGTAATACGTCAGGGTACATATGGGAATTGTACGCATACATAATTTTTGATAAATAGCTACAGTAATTTCATCTTACATTGATGTGAAGTTGTTACAATTTGGCTTGTTCCACTTCATCTCGAACTCTGACGACGGCCTTGCCCCATGTTTGCCTGGTTTCAATGGCAGCAAGACCGTCCACTACGCGGTCAAGTTTGTAAACCTCTGAGAATATAACAGGCTTCACTCGCCCTGTTGCAAACATACTAAAGAAGCCGGATGGTAAGATAAAGGTCACGGCATGCGTCGCTAAAATGCGACTTACGATAATATATCGTTCCATACTACTGACACTCGGGGTGGTTCTTTTTCTGTTGGATGATTTATTAGCGAGATGTGAGATCCAGTAGAGCAAGGACAAACGGGTATATGCGCCCCAATGCAAGCCCAATATTGACACATTTTTCAGAAGCACGAGGTTCATTGGGATCTTTTACAAGAGTATTAGAATCTCTTGCGTGCTCCAATGCGCCATAGAAAGACGTACCTTCTCAATAGTTCCGCCTGCGAATCCAATGACGAGGGCTCGACCTTTCCATGCAATACACTTCAGGGCGTCTTGTAAATTGAATAAGAACGTGATTAGAGGGTGAGTAGTAACAAAGACACTAACCATTAATCAATCCAACAGGATCATAAATGACATCCACACCCTTCCCACCAGTAATCTCAAGGACGTCCTTTTGCCACCCCGCAATCGAATAATTGACCCCATAGTCAGCACCTCCGTACCGCTTCGCAATTTCAATCTTCTCGGAGGAACCGGCTGCGGCAATTACTCTGGCACCCAGAGCTATTCAAAGGACAAGCGGCATAAGTCGGACGATAAGAGGTCGACATGAGGATTCCGTACCCTTTGCAATTTGAACAGCTGCGATCCCTACTCCTCCAGCTGCAGCAGTCACAAGGACCCATTCTCCTACGAAAGATGTGAGACAATATGATTGGAAACTGCATACAGACACCCTACCTTTCTTAAGTTCAGCTCGTCCTACAAGGGCTTCATAACTTGTTGGCCATGTAATGTAGAGACCTAATGATCAGACAACGGCGCCCCGATGGGCATCATACATGGATAAAAACGTCAGAAAGCTATGCATACCTGCGCCTTGGTCAAAAGAGATGTTGTCAGGTAATGGCTTGACGCTCTCAACGTTGACTGCTATCTTCTCCGCAAAAGAGCCTGTAGCAGCGCCGAAGACTCTTTGTCCTGGCTTGAAGCTACTTCCCTCTGGAATAGGTGAATCCTTGGAGATTATGCCCGCAAATTCCGTCCCAAGTACAAAGGGCAACGGCGGTTTGTGCTGATACTTTCCCTGTGCTTGTAGAATCTAACCTTGAGGTTGAGCAAAGATACTAACTTCCTCTAAATATGATTACACACATCGAAAAAGTTGAGGCCTGAGCTGTAGACGTCAACGAGAAGTTGTCCCGGGCCTGCTCTTGGTTCTGGTACATTAGTTGAAAGGGAAATATTGGACGGGTGAGCGAGTTCTTTCACAACAAAGGCGCGCATAATTTCTTAGTGGTTGTGGGTATGTGGGAATTGCAGGATAAGCAGTTGGATATTGAACAGTTTAAGTACTAGTGGTAGTATATGTTTGAAAGCACCCCTGATTTCGGGCTTTGACCATAGCCGGCTTACTTCGGGCCCAATTATTACCGGATGGAAAATAAAGAATTACATTTCTATGAATGGTGTGCGTATGTTGATTGTACATTGATTCGACTGCTCTAGCTGAAAGCAAACCCTTCACCTCCCTCATGAATAGCCATTAGTAACTGTTGCCGCAGCATCTCGTAAGAACTGTACTGGGGAAGATCGATTTGATTGAAGCCTACCGAATGCATGTCAATCAGTAAAGCTGTCTGCACTCGAGAGAGAAAGACTTACATGTATGCGCCTGAGGTAGGCGGTCAGGTTCCCCGTAGGCCCGATGTATCGAGAACTTCTGGACTCCTTGCACTCCTTGAAGATCGAGGAAACCACTCAAAGGCACCCTAGAAGTACCCGTGGCAAAGCTCAGCACTTTCGCCCGTTCTTCTCGGTTGAAGGACTTCAGAGCGCGCCACCACCAGACAATGTTGGGATCTGAGCTAGTGTACCCGCTGTAATCGGTTGCAGCGCGCCATTCATCGACGTCAATGTCTGGAGTTCCGGAAATCAAAAGTTCAAGTTCTTGTTCGTTGAACTATACACACCAGAACATTAGAAACCATATACATCGTATTGCTACCAAATCACTCACAATGGTAACCAGATCTTTGGGAATGATTTCGTAGAATCCAGCAGATAAGCTTTCAATCTGATCCTTGATAGACGAATACAGTCGATATTGGGCCGATAATTGCACAAATTCTCGTTTGTTCTCCTGCGTGACAGGAATGGCCTCTCCTCCATCCTTCAAGGGCACAATGCGATTGACACCGAACTAGGAGAATTATCAGTAAGATACTGGAAACAGGACATGTGTAAGATGCATACCTCGTCCGCCTCAACGCTAAAGGTAAGATCAAGCACAGTAGGATCGTTCTCTAAAATCCAGCATAATGAATTATAATACTCTGGATCAACCCACTCAACGTCCCTGTAGTCCACGGGTTTTCCTAGGAGTTGACGATAAAGGCTTCGAGCAAAGTAGGCGTCTAGCAATCGACCATCGTAAATGGCCTTGCCGATGACGCGCCCGACGAATTTAAAGAAGGACAAATGTTCAGGATTTACCCATGAATTCTTGTTGGGTTGATACGTCAATTTATCTGCAGCACATGGCTGGAAGAGTGCGTTGTTTGGATTGAACATTTGACGAGCCAAGATCTGGAACCATTCTCGAGTGAGACCACCAGCATCAACACCTTCCTCGTCGTAAAAGCGGACACTGAGTTTACCGTGTTTGATCTGTTCTCCGGTTTTTCGTTGCAGGTACAAGAAACTGTCTTCGAAGACGCGGGCTCGACGAACGTTTAATTGCAAAGTGCCATAATGTTCTCTGATATGTGGCTTACGATGTAACTGCTGGTTGAAGTAGTTTCTTTTGTTGTCGAAATCCAGAACACGAGAATTGTTGACTAGCAAAGAGAAGGACCCACTCATCAATGATGGATTGTTGCGAACCATGAGATTGAGAATTTTACGGTGTGCATCAGTGAATGATATAAAGAGGTCTTCCATCGTCTCTTTCGGGGTTGTCGGAGATCTAGGCGAAGCGGAGGCGCGCACAACGCGAGAAGCTGCTGCTGCGCTCTTCGAGCCCACAAATTTACAGACCACCATCAGAGCCTCTATCAAGGGAAGAAGCACAGTCGCAATATGGGCCTTTTCGACATCTTCCCCGATGAGGGATAGACAATCTCCCAAACGACGCCATAGAGGGGTAAACCTAAATGCTTCGTATATGGCTTGGACCTTTTCAACTTCATCGTTCGAGGTTTTATTTAGACCACCAGTTGCAACGGGCTTGGGGGTATACATGTAATCGATAGTTTTCAAGACACGGAGCAGTTTTGCTTGTGTGGAAGAAGCCGCTGAGAATTTAGCCGCAACTGAACTCATAAGAGTATCGTTGTTTGTTTCCTGTAAAGCGGTCGCTAATTCATCCAGATCTGAGTAGAGTAATTGCCCGAATTCTTGCGCTTTCGCTTTCAACTCCTGAGCAATGACGTCACGAGAATCAGGAATATGAGACAAATGTTGTATTAGCGCGAGACTTTGTTGGAACGTTCTACCAGAGCACTCTCCCACAGTCAAAATGTTTACGATGAATCGAAGGGTTGAGTTTGGTACTTGAGGAGGATGAGGAAGAATATCTTTCCCTTCGACTGGTTCGGGAGGTTTGCTCAAACTTGTATCAAACACGTTTCCTGAAGCATTAACCACATCTACCAGGGTGCTATGTCAGAGATTTTTTATAAAGAAAGGAAATACATAAATCGTCCTTACCTGTGGCCTGTGGAACGGGAGCACCAGTGCTATCTTCCGGTTGAACTGGAGAGGTTTCTGAACTTGTGTTAATAGACGTAGGATTGACTCCTGTGGTATTGGTGACAGTTGTTTGAGCGATTGGCAAAAGCATAGACGTTTCTGGAGTTTCCTTGCTATGTTCTTTTAAAGTTGTTAAAGGACGCGTGACTATCGCGAGCAAACCGACGACGGCCTCGAGTATTGCAGGAGTCCGTAGTAAGCTTTGTCGATCGAGAAGGTTCAAGAGAAGGACGAGGGGATAATGTGTTTGTGCTGTTTGCTTTTCTTTGCCTTTGCCTTTCTTAGCACTGGCTTTCCGCAGACCTTGTGGAATATCATGCTCTGTCAAGAAAAACAACGACGACGATTCGTTGGTAGTAACGATATATGTGAGGGCTTCCAAGCATCTCTGTGCTATGAGATCAGGCACATTTTCCATTTGAGATGAGGGGAGTGCCGTCGGTGAGGAATCGGGCGCCTTTTGCTTTCCTGCCGCCTTTGGGGTTTGAGGCTTGGAGTCCCGACTGCGAACTGTCATCTGAGAAAAACTTTTATCCACTGCAGCAAGATCTGCTGTGCCGTCTTGCAAGATGCCGAGAAGGATATTAAAAAGATCGGTCCGGGTCTTCGTGTTCTCGCATAAGTTGACCAACACTTTGAACAAGAGATTCTTCTTGAGAACTTGCGGGAAAAACAACAATCGTACCAAGACTGCCACATTGCTCCGATCTAGAAGTAGGATCGCGTCATGCTGGTGAATATATTTTCGCAGTTGACTTGGAGGTGGAATGCTACGCCCTGGATTGCGGGCGGTAAGAGAACGACCGGCCTGCAACTCGTCGCGGTATGCACCAGCTTCCGCAATCATGTGTGCAGGTAATGATTGTATAAAGCCGTCTTCCTGATCGAGTAGCACGGATTGTCGTAAGCTTGGATCTAGGCTGGCGATGAAACTAGCTGGATCGATTTCAGCAGCTTCTCTGACGGGAGCTCTTGCGGTTTCTTCTGTCCGACGACGAGCCCGTTCCATGGCCTCCTGCTGGATAATTTCTGCCCGAATCTCGGGTGGCAAAGCATCAAGAAACTCAGAACTAATCTGCGAATCGGGGGGTCGTTCTACTCTGGATGCCTGCTGATCCCGAACGTGCTGGTTAAGTACCTCTTCTCGCATGTCGTCGGGAAGAGCCTCTAGGAAGGTTGGGTCTATGCCAGTGTCAGTGATGTCAACTGGACTTCCGTGAATCATGACTGTGACTCGTTCTGGGGGAGCCGTGTTTGATGCAGAAGAAGATTCTGCTGCCGGTTCTTCAACGGGATGAGCTGTAGACTGTTCTGCCTCGACGGGATGCGGAGTTGTCGATCGGACTTCAGAGGCGTCGATCATCTCTAGGTCCACATCGGAAGAAGCTGCATCTGGCATAGCAATATCCTGTGCGACTGGTTCAGGTTCTGCAGTGGAGACTGATGGATTTTCTTCAGGTAACACTTGAGCAACATCGGCAGACACCTCGCTGGGCTGAGGAGGAGAAGCATTGACTTCGGAAGTGTTTGTAAGTGGGCCTGACTCCTCCGAAACTCCTGGGGCACGAGACACCTTTTCGTCGTCGCTTTCACTTTTCGCGGCCCCCAGGGCTTTGTTTTTGGCCTCTTCTTCTGCCAATATTTTTGCCTTCTTCATCGCTTCGACAGCTGCGGGGAGCATTGCCAGTATAACATGGTTGGCCAATTTAGCTACGCGTTCTGCGACAAAATCGCCGTGAATAATCTTCATTTCTTCTGCCCACCTTTGGAGTGTAGGTAATGGATCAAATTCACGGCCTTGTTTGTGGGTTTGTGGCCTTGGAACTCTTTCAGAACGGCTAGATGTGCCGAAGAATCGTCGGCCATGGGCTTGAAGAATGGCCCCTGCGGGAACTTCAATGCGGAAGGTTTCACCACCTCCACCTTCATGCGATATGATTTGCTGTATCATCTGCAAAGAACCTTCTCCAAGCATTTCATGAATTGTTTGAAGGAGATTTGGAGGACTAGTCCCAATGATCCTTTGAGCCTGCCTCAATCCTCTATGATGTTGGCTGTGGGAGCGATTGGAATTAGACATGTCCAGAAGCAAAGGGTGCGTTGTTGTTTCTGGAGCAGCTACGGGATTCCTCGAGCGCCCAAAGGGTTGTTGATCTGCATAATATGTAAGTCACGATTCGTCAGAAAAATCTTGCACACTGACCATTAGAACGATGCCGACGGTGCACAAACAGACCACCAATATCTCGAGCACCTGCATTGAGGAAGGTGTCCCCAAAGAATATACCTGCGTTCTCAAAGTTCCCGTTCTCAACTGCAAAGTCTTCTTCGTCAGATGCCATTTCGAGTTCATCCTCTTCATGATTTACTTGGATAGGAACTATTGTCATTGTCATTAAATAAACGATTGAGCAGTAAATAGAGGTTTGTGGCGTACCTCCATGAATTCCATCGTCATTGATGTTCTCTAGTTCCAATCCAAGCCCATCTCCTTCATCTTGCATATCCTGTTGTGACTTCGACTTTAATCTCTTTGGAGTCAATGATGCGGCAAATGTCATACCTCCCACAGCATGCCTTCATCATCATCATCATCATCATCAACTTCATCAACTTCGTTATGTTCATCTTCGTCGCTGTCCCTTTCCTCCTCATCCTCGTCCTCGGCACCTTCATCTTGAACAAGATTTTCATCTTCATCGTCTTCTGCTTCGTCCCATACTTCTTCTGAATCATGATTCACGTGATCTATGTCATCCTCTCCAGCGTCCGATTCAGATGCAGAGGTATCTTCGCTACCTGTTTCTTCCCCATATTCCATTTCAACATCTTCTTCATCTTCGTCATCATCCATATCCTCATCCTCAGAATAGTGGTGCTCGTCCATCTCCTGTCATACATAGTGAGTTAGGAAATAAGAAATATACAAAAAAAACAACACTTCAACATACACCGGAATACATCCCCAGTGCAGAGTTTCGGTACAGATCAGGTGTTTCTTCCCTGTTATCTTCATCCATATCTTCATCCTCAGAGTCCTCGGAGTCTTCGGAGACACTGTCGTCTTTCTTTGTGTCATCTTTACTTTTAGTGGAATTGCGACTCATTTTGATGGCAATTTTAGTCCTATGATTGTAACAATGTAAGTCAATTGAAAAAAGAAACAAAGGAAAGCTTACAAAAATTCCAGAGGGCGCAGAATGGCAGCGACCAAGTTCCGAACATTTGGATAGTTGAGGTCGACCTCGGAGAGAGCGCTAGTCAGGACAGCGACAAAATTCTTCTCCAGCATGATTTTCGCCAAGTGGGTCGGCACATCATCTTGTTGCTTCCGGGAGTTGGTGGCATTAACTCGAACAGTGAGCAAACGATGACAAAGATCTGCGAGGGCGAGCAAACGTCCATATCGCGCTTCTACACTATTCGGAGTTGCCGAGACTTCTTTGATGGCGCGATTTATAGTCTCTAAGACAAATTTGCGGACAAAAACTAAGTCATTCGATACTTCTTTGGGTTCTGGTCCTGGAGAAGTGTCTACACAAAGAGCCCCAACCAAGTTCATCGCCCAACTGCAAAGTAGACCACGGTTTCGTTGCTTTGCATCAGAAGCGGAATTGATCGTGCCGTAGGTGATAAGCTCAGTCAAAAGGAATTGAAGTGTGATGTTCCTGAATTTATTACTAGATTCTTTCGGGGTTTGTTGAACGCGTCGTTTTGCAGAATACGACAAGAAGGCGACTTTGCAAGAATCATATGAGAGAAGCAGTTCCGTTAAACATTGCATCAAGAAACACATGTACTGATATTTGTCGTTAACATCTGATTGAGGGGAGGTTGGCTCTGGTATTTGGGTAATCGATAACTCGACTGAAGGGATTTCTGTCTTGGTCAATTCTGTTGCGGTAGGTGCAGAGGAAGTATTGTCTTGGGAGGCTACTGCACCTGAGGGCAAGTCATTGAGAAGCTTCATAGCATTCATGAGTTCAGTAACTAGCAATGTCACCACAGTTTCTGCCGATTTGGGGGTAACTGCCGATGAAGCAACTGCTGGAGTATCTACCTGCATGTCGCTTGCGTTCTCGAGTTCAGAAGTCGGCTTGTTTTGGAAATTAAGCTCACTCTGAAGCTTGATGTGTGGGGAAGGCGAATAAGGATAGTCAAGCTGGCAAAGACTCTTCGTAGTGTCTAGGAAGATGTCCACATCACGTAAAGCAATAGCACTGCAGTTACGAACAAAGACGTTGACATCGACAACTCTTGTCCTCGGCTGCTGGAAATAGCGCTTGATAGTTTGCTGCATAACACTTTGTATTGTGGAGGCATCTTCCACGAGATGTCGCAGAATAGTGGCCACATAGGACGAACCGCCTGTTACAGCAGACTGGCGTAGCCTCTTGAAGAGTGATGATAGTCCGTCACGTAGAACAAATTGCGAAGCCATATCTTTATCCCTTGTTAGCAGAACAAAAAGACGCAGAACCGACAACAATTCATCGGCTGGCAAATCGTCCACAGCAAGAAGTTTCAGACAAAAGTCGAATACAATGCCCTTGGCCTCTGTGCGGAGAGGGCCTACAGAAATACTTTCATGAACAATTGGATCACCTTCCTTGGGTAATGATATCGTTCGTGGTTCGTCTGACAATGTGAAAAGAGCTTCGCTAACCAGTAGATGGGCAGCAAGCCATCGCGGGGGGTGTTCAAGGTTACTACATGACAGTAACAACGCCAGCAAATGATCCATTAGGGTGTTCCGTAATTCAAAATTCAAAGCAGTGGGTTTCTCGCATAATACCAGAGCAAGGAGACGACAACGATTTGCAAGAGGCTGTTCCTGCGTATCATATGCGAATACAGAAAAGGTTTTGATGTCGTCGACTAAGTTCCGGACAGCCTGTTCCTGGTATTTACTGGATTTTGTGAAGGCGATATGAAGATCGAAGAGAAGAGAGAGGTGCTCGTCGATAAGCAACAATGCCTGCCGGCTGATGCTTTCTCTCAATGGCTCTCTAGCCTCGTCTAGAGCCTGACGCCATTCCTCTGCACTTTTTCCTGGGGGTAATTGACTACCGGAACTTTCTCCTTCACTCGACGCTGGAACTGCAGCAAAAGATTGTGTTTCGTCGGTAGCTAATCCTTGGGCATCATTTTCATGGGGAACATCTTCCGGTTGTGCTTCAGTAGGTTGCTCCTCCTCTGATGCCGGAGTGGCTGTAGGTTGAATTGCAGCGGCACGAGAAGGCTCTGGTGCCGGGTCAGGGGGAAGGGGGAAGGGATGAGACAAGAGAAGCTCAGTGGCACTGTTGACATTATTGTGAGTTCGTGCTAGAGCGCGCTCTGCCGCAGATCGAGGAAAGCCCATATCGGTCAAGATTCGTATACGAGTTTCATCCGGTCCCGAGGGGCGGGTTACGTTGGCCGGAACGGTGGTTGTTGAGATATCAACAGTGGCAGGATCATTTTTTGACTCTTCATTTTCCCCATTCGCCATTTCAAGGACAGATCGCACGACATATCTGCTGACTCCTAGAGGAGCGTGTATGAGCCAAGACGCTTCCCAGAGCGTACGAAGGATTGGAAGAGAAGCAGAGCGAAGTTTGACCAAGAAATTATGGGGTTCAAAATAGTCGGGGTCTGTGTCTGCTTTGTCGCGAGTCGTTATTAAGAGTGTCTGACCGGATTCAAAAAGAGGTTTCGATGAGACGATGGGATAGATGAGGTGCAACGCTACTTTGATAGCGCCATAAGCATGTAATAACTCTTTCCTTTCCGATTCTGTCCGATTTGCCTCCTTGATGCTAGTAATCTCTGCAATTCTGGAGGCCAACGTTGCACAGATGTCGAATATGGCATCAAATCCTTTCCCTCGATAAAAAGCGAACAACTCGACAGTATGCAAGCTGTTTGTACTCGTACGTTCTAGAATAAATTAGCCGTGTGTGGATTATGACGAAGATGTTGCGTACCATCGACTAGTAATAGGGAAAACAACGCAAACACGACGCTATAATAGTTATAGAGGGATGCCTTGTTACCTACAGAAGAGTTAGCATAGATATCGAGTTAAGAAATAATTAACCAAATCTTACAAAAATCTTTCAGAGTAAGATGCATCAACATAATCTCAGCAACAATTTTTGAAGATTCCGCTATTTGTTTCTTTTGAGCAGAGTCGGGATTTCTGCGAGCATGGAACATTTTAACCATTGCTTGAAATCAATATTAGGAGTGGTATCACAAACAGAGATCGACGATAGATGAATACCTTGGAAGAAAGGCGACAAAGCATTTGGGAGGCCCTGTGTGATATGTCTGAGTGAAGAGGCATTCAGTTCCTTGGGGCTGTCGTGCTTCTCGTTGCCTTCAGAAGTACCCAAGTTCTCAATGGTTTCACCATCGGACCGCCTGCCATTCGTGTGGGAGGTCACACCATTGGAAATAGGGGCTTCCATATTGGGCAATTCAGTGACCGCTGGATTAGGAGACCCTTCCAGAGGCGACGAACTTCCTGATTGCTGTACTTCAATGCCTTTCGATGCCAAACCTAAGTTGAGGGCTATGTTCTCCCAAATGCTGGCCCGATGCAGTGTACCAAGGTCGTTAAGGACATGCGATGGCGTATTGTTCATTAAAGTCTGCAATAGACCTATAGCAGCCCTCCCTTGTGAATGACCCGTTGTGGCAAAAACGTCTGAAAGTAAAGTTATTCTTATATGAAGAATTACCAAGCTTCTGAAATTTTGGTTGGCTAGCTCAAGTTCATCTACTAAAAGCAAAATATTAGTCAGTGTTGTGTCTTGGACAAGTTGTAGAATAGTCACCAGGGAGCTCAACAAATGAGAGAAGCTTTGAAGACTCCTGGATGGAGTCCCAAAAAAATTTAGTATCATCAAGTGATGCATTAACGATATCAGACAAAT
>Ga0247779_1000529_pt1 | contig 23566 bp, 23 predicted proteins | sample UWRJL221509R5_FD_179925 | JGI IMG/M metagenome (GOLD analysis project Ga0247779, IMG submission 179925) | Plant litter microbial communities from Arlington Agricultural Research Station in Wisconsin, United States - UWRJ-L221-509R-5 | ecosystem: Environmental > Terrestrial > Plant litter >... | reverse complement strand
ATGGGGGTAGAGGAGCAGGGGGTTGTTCACGCTGAAGGGATTGCTGAGTTGGAGGATGACGGCGAGACTGGGACCGGTCTTGGGGAGGATTAGTTCTAGGCCGTTTGGCAGCGTCAGGATCGGAAGAAGGCTCGAATTTCCGTTTGAAGCCGGCAGCCGGTGAGGCGGCGCGGGAAGCTGGGGGCGATGGTGGAAGAGTGGAAGGAAGAGGAGCCCCTAGTTCACCAATTAACTTGAAGAGTGTAAGCGATGGATATGATTTTAAAAGATAACACCAAGAAAATACCTGGAGATTGGTAAGTAACTGTTCGCGAGTCCATCTTCTAGAGAGATGGGTGTGAGAACAAGTAACATGAGGTGAACTCGAGAAGAACCGACCGTTTCTTGTTCTTTGAAGAGGATTTTATGGCCGACGAGGAGGACGCAGGGGCCATTGAGGAGGAAGAGAGGGATGGTGGTGGGAAGAGGACAAGAGGATGGCGCTCTAGCCAACGCAACAATGCAATTCAGAATGTCCCTCAAGTCACACTGCGTCACAGCTCTGCTCGATTTGGGTTCTCCGCAAATAGACAACAACAACAATCCACTCCTCCATTCTCCCTGTTACACCTCTGTAAGTTTCGTTTTCCAGTGCTGTATTCATTGTATTTGAATCATATAATAAGCATGAAATCTACAGCAACCCTGCGCACCTCATTTTTCAATATCTAATCGACTCATCAAGAGCCGAACAATGGCCCGATCTCCAAGATCTCCCGTCTTTTTTCTGCGTCCATGGGGTCTCCCCACGTGCAGAGCATGCGAAAATGAATTCAGTGCTACATTTCCAACTATTTCTCTGTAGCACTATGCTAGATCAACAACTAGAGCGTCCTTGCATGCAAGTCTGGTTTCCCGCACAAGTCGCGGCACCAATCGTATATAGGTTCGGGGTTTTGAGAAACCCACCGTTATATCCTCATGACCAGGCTAGTTCTCTCTACACTAGAGTGAAATATTTGCGCGGAGCTGCTGGATCGCCGCCTTCCTATCCGAGTAGGTTATTCATTTCGGAACTTCCTTGTGCCTGCAGAAAATAAACAGAGTGCCTTCAAACTCGAGAAACATCTGGAATCTCCCGGTATATTTTTGCTTCCACGACAGCGGGAAACTACTCTAGCCCTGCCACCACAATCCCGTTCCTGTGGAATTTCTTGAACAAGGAAGAGCAAGCCTTCACTCTGAGTGGCTGACATGTCCGTTCAATAGGTCTTATTGCTCGAACGCAAAACAACAACGCAGCCTAGTCGTTCTACTTGACATTTCAATTCGTGGAACAAATATTGTCATCTGGAATGACCCGCGGTGACATCTACCTGACACCACCAGTCAAAAACGGATTTACCCAACTACAGCATCTTCGCCTGCTTATGGAAATAGGTTATAGTGGAGGTTCCGACATCCGGAAGCAGCGGTGAGAGTCGACGACGGACCCTTTCCCTCCGGTGCACTCACTAGACTCCCTTTTCCTCACTGCTCGATGCTCACGCTCCGGAAAAGAAGTGAGCACACTCTATACCTTCATCTGCAACGAGGCGTTGACATTCAAATTAGATACAGCATGGTACCTTTCTTCTTCGCATTTCGAGGTAGCGATCATCTACAGTGATGATCCCTACCGAAGATGTCGGTTTTAAGTCGGATGGATGCGAAAAGCGGGGTAGGAGAGCTGATAGATCATTATTATGGCACCTGGTCATGATCATCCGACGGTAGAGCTCCACTGTATACTTCAAGCAATGAGAAGTGCCCAACCAATTTCCCCATACGCCGCCGCCTGACTTTCGGAACGCAAATACATCCTGTGCATACATACCCCGCACGGATCGAGTCGTCACACCTACTGGAAAATAGCCCCGGCAAACCTCCGAAGAAAAGGGAACATCAAGTCGCCCCCTATGTTATGATTAAATTAGAGAGAGCTCGGAAAATCACAGGTGGAATCTTTCATCAAGAAACTAACATACAGAGAACGAATGGTACACGGAAACGACGGACTGAAACCAATGTGGAAGAACATTCCGACTGATTAACCAGGAGAAACAAAAATACGATTGACACAGGTTAACAAAAAAACACCAACAACTGTTCTTTCCTTATGTTGGCTTGATAACATGGTCTCAACTACAATTACTTGACATTTGCTGACGCTGAACTGCGCAGTGAGTTGTAACACGAGAAACAAAACACAACACGAAACGAATCCAGAACTTTGACCGTCACTAATAATACCAGTCTCCCTGAAACTGCGAGCACCTAGAAACCCGAGAATTTCAGTACGGTCACGGTCTGTCCGCGAAGCGATAAATCATAAAACATACCAAGTATAAAAACACATGCACAAGAGAATTCTAATAGTCACTTATATAGCCCTTTATCCTTGGAAATTTCGAGAATATATGCTGTTTACAAAATTTGCACTCCACTGGAAACGCTCTTTGATCTGTAAAAGGGACATTGATCCAACGAAACGTGTAGGGTCTGCACATCGTCTGTCATGACGATGTGTCTACCTCTATCATCTTGTAAGCGCTAGCGACTGACCTCGGGAGAGGAACGATGATTATTGATTATCATATAATGATATCAGCGGCGCCAAACACGTCAAGACGCGCAGGCCCTTGGTAAGCATTCGTCAGGGTTGAGTTTGCTGACTCGGTATTTAAATTGATTTGAAGAAGTATATTATATTATGTACCATTGTGTATGTACCTCATTACGTTGTGTTTCTTCTGGCTTCTGCCGTCTCCATAATTCATTCGTGCCTAGAACTTGATGAATGCGTTATTTATTGAACTAGGTTTTGCGCAGGGTAAGAATCCTCTCCACAGAATCGACTTTTCCTAGCGTCTTTTGCTTCCGGAAACACAAAACCGGGAAGAACAGAAATCTGTCCCTGCCTCCGGGGGACCTCCGTTTGATAAATCATTGACTTATGTAGAGGACGGACATACGTCTGACAGTTGACTCCATAAATATAAAAAGAAAGGTACAACCAAAGTTTGTATATGTATGTACATATCTACATGTCTTGCGGAAGTTGGGACAAGAATAGCTGTGAATAAATGCCAAATGGTCAATTAAATCAATTAACCACTCTCCAAATTTGATTTTTTTTTAAAAAAAATCATAAGCCGGGCTGAACAGAAAAACATACCCACCGAGTCGGGCGGAGAAGACAAGGCACGGAACAGGGGACTAGCATCTTCATGGTATTGGTATTCTGTATTATCGTATTGCCTCAGGAGCATTGTGTGCGTCATCCATTTCCTTCCATTTCTTCACAAGAGGTGGAGCTGTGGCAATCTGCCATTAGGGAGTGAGGGAAAAGTTCTATAACCCAGGTGTTACACAGGTCAAGTCAGTCGCGCACAGGTTGAAAGCTTATCACGATCAGTGATAGTATGGCGTAGGGCCATGGGATATGTTGGCTGAATATGTTGTTTATATAGTCCTGTGAGAGATAAAAAGTGATCATTCTCAATCCATGAGAAAATGATACACTTTCACCTCGACTCAAGACGACGCTATATATACACACACGACTAGACATTACCGGAGTCTCCTCGGTCGACGTCGGTGAGGTATGCTGTGTTTAGGCAAGTCATAAAACGCATACCGCGTGCATTGTCCATACAAAACCAAAACAAAGACTGGGACATATGCATCTATAAGAGTCAGATTCCGATGCGAGCGAACAACCGAACAGCAGCGGCTTAGATGGTAGCAGACACTAGACACAATCTAAAATGGTCTCGATAGGCCCGTCACCGTTAACCAGATGCGAAACAGCTCGTCAGCGGTTGACATCCACCGGAAAAGTCCAAAAAAGCTCCGGTGCCCGAAAGCGCAGACCCAGAAGCATAGAATGGCGTAGATGGCGTATGGTTCATCATTCGGAGAAAGCAGCGGTGGGGTGGGGAATGTTTAATGGTGATAGCTTGTGCGACGTCCATCCAGAACCATACGTGACCCGTCTAAAACCGCACTGGAGCTCGAGTCTGGCAGATAGGGCGCGGAAACAGATGTGGCGAGCTCTCAATTCTCACTGTAATCCATTGCTCGAAGAGAACTTGAGCTGGTGAGAAAGGTTGCTTGTGGTATTCGGTAAAGAACTTCCCAGGGCCCATAAGTGCGTCATGATTGATACAGTCGAAAGGCGTCAGAAGGCCGGTATCATGTGAGTCATAGTCCTTTAAAACCCAAACAAGATATATCTGCACAGTTTACAGAAAAGAGCGCTTTGCTGTAAATTTCAGACCCAAGGCAGCCTGTAAGGATATAATAAGGACCCCTCGATTATGACAGAAAAAGAAGAACTACTCGTGATTCCCGGACATATTCCGCTAAGCGACAGAGATAATCTTCCCCAGGAAACCTTCTTCCAGCAGCCGAGGGATACACTTCTAGAAGTAGAAATTTTAGTGAAAATTCGAAAGCAGAACAGCAGTGAACAGACGCTCGTCGTTGGTTGATGTTCGTTCAAGACAAACCATCCGCGTCAGTGACCGCCGACGACTGTATTGTGTAACGTTCACGGTACGCATTCGGGCACGAGGACAGATGTCACATGCACGTGCTCTTATTAGACACGCGTCGAAACCGACGATTCTCGTCAGACAGTTAAAAGTTGACGCGTCATATTTTGAGTCCTGTCATTAGGAGGCGTCTAAAGTCAGCGACTATACTTCTTTAAGCTGGTCAATAGAAAATGGACTGATGTATTACGAGAAAGGTAACCCTTCTGCCTTATGTCACGCGAAAGTGTCCTAGAGACATTCAGTTTCAAGCACAGTTCAGGTTTTTATTCAAGCTCCCTCTAGTAGACGATAGTAAATACATAGGTTACAGGGATGCACAACACAAAAACAAAACAAGGGGTAGATAGTGATAGAACGTAACTGAGATATCAGGGATGGAGACGGAAGAAAGTGGACGAGACTCGAGTTTGTTGTTTGTACACATACACACAGTGATAGAAAGATAGAATAGAGATGGAGATGAAGAAATTAGAATGGAGATTCCGGATTCGAAGAATAAAATCGATATACAAGAGAAATATTCAATCAAATCGAGAGATGGACGCAATGAAGATCAGGATGACAGGAAAATCGATGGGTCGGAAGAAGAGGATGAAGGTGGAAACGAATCCGCTGATCAAACTCGAGCTTTTTTCGTCCTCGCCCTGCTGGATTTTACGGCTGGTTTGGCTGCTTGTGTTTCAGGTGCGGACGTACACGTCCCGAAGGCTTCAGTTTCTAGACTTGAATGAGGCTTAAAAACACGACCACGGCCGCGAGTTACCATTCCCTCTGTCGTACTTGACGAATCTTGGTCCTTCAATTCGTCATCGTTTTCGATGTCATCATCGCATGATTTTCGCTTCCTGGACGGCGATGAAGCAACTGCGGTATCCGTTGATGTCACTGACGGAGAACGTCCGTTTACCCTAGCATGGACATCGATGTCGTCAACGAGTGTGTTCACAGAAGATTGTGATGTTGACCGCAAATGCACATGTGATGACAATAGTAGCGGAGATGTTGGCGAAGATACCGGTGAGACGGGGTCGGAAAGAAGAAGGGGTTCTGGGGAGTCAACCAATGGTGGTCGACTCTCTTCCATGGGGGTAGAGATTACCCGGGGAGCTTTCAGTTGTTCTGGCGAAACCTTTTTACGCATGCGAGTGCTGGAGCGAACAGATGAATCTTGCACAATTGGAACAGAAGGGATACCAAATAATGAAGTTGTCTCATATTCGGGAGTGGTGGGCATGGGTTGCAGTACTGAGCGTGTCTTTTTGGGACGACCAGGAGAGGCTGTCGTGCCAGATGTTTTCTTCGTATTCAAGGCCTTCCTCTTGCTGAAGACGTTGGACGAGCCAACTTCCACGAAGTTGAAATACTCGCTGACAGTTCTAGGTGTCTCTGCGTGGTTCTCTGCAGAGGTATTACTCCGAAGAGTGCGCTTGTTCTCTACGGGCTGATTGAGGATGGGATACCACTTCTGCTGAACGTGGATATAGTTAAATTTCTCTTGAATTCCTTGAAGGATAACTCTGTGATCCTTAAACCCGTGCCATAGCACTGGGTATCGGATGGGGCGAGGTGCTAAGGTCCGCCATCAGCCAAAGGTGCGAGGAGTAAAACATAGGGAGACGTACATGCAAATGCAATCCTGTCGACTATGGTTCCCACCGTTGAATAGTCTTTCATATCCCATATGAGCCAGTGAGCGGGATCGTGAGGTTTGTGGACAACATGCAATGCGGCAAGTGCGAACACAAGGTCGGACGGGGGTGGGATCATCTGTCTCGCTCTCCTCAGCTCGGAGAGGTACTCTTGAACTGGAGGCCATTCAGGGGAGTATTGGACCTCGTAATCCAGCTCCCAGACTCCTGGTCGAATTTCGACTGGCGATGGTGCTACTTGCGGTTGAGGCGGCGGACTGGGCAGCGGTGATGCTGAGCTGATCTGAAGAACTCGTTTCTTGGTTGGTCGAGGATCCTCCCTGGCTGATGAGGTGGGATACTGCCATCTTGAATATCCTGACTCATAGAGAAGGGATTGATTTGAATAATCTGAAGTGCAGCACATTTGTGAACTGATTCAGAGTTCACACTGGAGCAGAAAGCGGGGGAAGAATGCAGAGAAAGATGCAAAGAAATTTGATGGACGAGGAAAGAGAGTAATTGCGGGTAGAAGAGTATAAGGAAAAGTGGAAATAGCAGAAAGCAAGGAGAGTTGTATGTGGTGTGCTAGAAAGAGGCCGTCTGAAAGCACTGAAGGGTTTGACTGTCCCATTTCCATTTCGGGACTACACCTAAAGTCATTTGCCTCGGGTGCACTGTGGGAATTTCTGTACAATTGCTCAGAATCCACAGAGCGTATATCCACTGTATTTCTTCTCTTATTCACAAAAGAAATCAAAAGAACTCGTCCACGAGATATCTTTACCTTTTTGTTATCACTTGGCAGGATGATCTCTCAAGTTATCTAATCCTTAGATTCACCATCATCAGTTCGGCTATTTTCAATTATCATCCGGTTCCAATTCAAACTCTACAAAATTCCACCTAGATTGGCCTCCTTGACTAAGGTTTTTCTGTGCTGAAAGGTTCAAGGTCAACGTCTGCGATTTCGACCGACCGCCTCGTGTAATGTTCTTCTGTCTTGAGTGCGCCGTCATTGCCGTGCGCCAATCAAGTCGTGGCCGTGGAATCCTCCTCGTGTTCATGCTCTGCTTCCTCAAGGACCCTGTTCCACAGCTCCAGGTCCAAGTCCGGCGATGGTGCTATCATGATTGCGCGCAGAACCAGTCGAGGCGAAATATACAAGTACGGAATCGTGTTCGGCTTAGGCGGGAGATCAATAGACTTCTGAAAATCATGGATCGGCGACTGCGATTAGCATGCATTCTTCCGCAAAGCTTCTCCACTTTTCTTACCTCTACCCTTTCTATTCGACCTACGACGATGATCGTACTCAGACGCTCAGTGGCCCAGAGTCCAGACTGGGAATTCAGCGCTATGCTGGTATCAACCAGCAAGCCTTGATGACCATCAATTAATGTCAAGATAGCACTCTGAGGCTCATAATGCAGTACCCTGTCTTCATCAGTCACTTCATCTTTCAGACCAGGCTAATGGACCAACACATACCGTCCAGCGACCCTCACCTTCTCGTCTATTGCTCGATCATTGATTCTGCATAATCTAGTCCTGGTTGCAGATTCTGTCTGCTGGGGCATCAAACTAGGAATATGTCTTTCTTCAGTGCGAGACTCTGAGGAGAAAGATGCGATGCTGGAATGTCCGAATCTTAGCGAAAGGGCAAAAGGGACCCTGAACGACTTGACAGTGAAACGCGGTTTGAAGAAACACGCGACGAGCTCACGTGGCCAGCCCTGCAGGGGACTCGGCCTTTTTCGGCCTGGGGCTAATTTTGTACTTGGCCAGATAGGCATTTGCCGTGTTTAAACTCAGCGATGATGTGATGTATGCCTTTTGCAGACAGACGCCGGTAAGGAGTAAGCCCGATAGTCTGGAAATGGAGGGTGAGTAAATTATTAATATACAAAGCGAATACCAGGTTATGTACAAAGACAATCAGGAAAACGAGTCGGCGAACGAAAAAAAAAGATATGGGCAGTACCCGGCAAAAATAATCAATTCTGCGGCTACAAATCCTTGCCTCGTTTCTTTGACTTTCTCTCCGCATCGCGCAATGTTACTCTAACACCATACTTCGAGAGGTCCTGAATAAAAAAGCGAAACGGTGGATAATAAGTAAATAGCCTATAGCAGTATATGGCTAGGCTTGGGAGCTGTTTGCCTCAATGTTTATAGAGAAACAATCGTCACCTTTGTCAACTGTGTAGAAGGTTCTAGTCCAGGAAATTCACGCGTTGAGTACACTTTGAAAGGTCCTCCGTAGAGCTCGGCCAGCATTGGGGTATGCTCATGTCCTGGAACTACCGAATATATGTCGAATACTCTGTATCGCAATATAAATACTCCTTCTCTTCGCACGGCTAGGTCCTGTCGTAGAAAGAAATGGGTAAGTTAGCAACAAACACAGACAGACATTGAGTGAATTAGTAAGTATTATCACAGCCTTGCGCGTTCGCTGGACTTTAAACGCTTACTTCTAGTGCCACGGTCAGACACCAGAATTAAATAAACCACGTATCAGCATTATCATGGACGTAATACACCTTCCTTCCATCCTCATTGCCAATCTTTATTTACCTGACCATGATGGCCGTTGGCAATGTCAGCACACACACACCAGCGCTTGGATCCTGAGGAACGCCCATACCACCGAAAGGATCGAAAGCTCATTACTCACCCCGAAAACGAAGACAAAGGCCTTTCTTCCATTAAGATCCACCAATGTCGGCTCTGCGAATTTTTCACCGATGAGCGCCGGAGTGAGCTTCGACGACTCCGTTACAAGATGGCTCCCAATGCGGTGGATAATGTCGTTTGGCATCTCTGAGGGGTAAACTGTACTCAACATGAGCTGCCTGCGGGGAATCTGGAATGGCAGCGTCGGCGTTTGGCTTCCATTCGCCTCCAAGCTCATGTAGGGATGAAGTGGGAAATATGTCAGTGTAGGCTGCGCTTGCTGCTGCTGGTATGCGCCACCCCCCGCTCCACGGTTAATGCCGCTGGGTCCACCACTTCCAAGAGCATTACCACCAATAATGCGCGACGAGTGCGAGAGTGGTTCTGGTGACTGGGAAGCCGGGGATCGAATATCGTAAGTCGAATCCGGTACTGGGAATAAGTCGACCGTGCACATTAACCCCACATTCAGGACGTTCCTATGCGTAAGAGGGAATGAAAAGAAGCCGTTAGTGTCTGGTGTCCACAAGAACCAGGCAAGAAGGAACGCCAATAATTATTTACTCGTACAACAATTCTCTTTCCCAAGGTTGATCCTGGTCACCACTGTCATCAGGCGTACCGGTATTGGAGGATTCAAATAATCTCAGGCGTACGGCAGGTGGGGGGTCAAGTGGTCGACGATCGACTTTAGCATATCTACAGAAGATTGACAGAGGTCAGTTATTTAAAATTTATATTCTAAGACACTGGCAACAGAAGATGCGACCGATGCTGAACTTACTTTCGTCCAGAATCGGCTTTCTGAATTTCCTCCAGCTCGACCCGTATGGTACGCCCAGCAAACTGTCCCGCCTCAAAAGTCACTGGATCGCCAATATTTACCACTGAAGTACCGATCCTTGGGTGATCTGGTCCAGAATTTTGGCGGTGATGGGGATTCAGGTCTAATTTCATGACAAAAGATCACTCGTTTATTGACAGGCTTTCGTCGTTAGTGAGGCTCTTGTCTTCTGCAGAAGAAAGAGTAAGGGCGCTAGAGGTGTGATAGGTAGTAGGAATAGGAGACAACAACCAATAAGAATAACAACAATATATAGCAAAAGAGAAATCTGCTTTGCTATTCATTGTTTTCCCTCAACACTACAAGCAACATAACGGGTCGATCCGTTTTAGAGACGGATGTTCTTCATGATAGTCGATCCCCAGTTGCATGTTCGGACATTAATCATCGTACTGATCATGTTGTACTAACCACAGATAGGGACAAATTCGCTGCAAATATGTATCGGACCGTCGCCCTTGCCAACTACCTATTATTCGAAAGCATATCCGACAATGAAGGATGAGATAAAAGTGGATGACGCAAGAGTCCTAACGGTACGCGGATCTTTGCCTATAGTCCAATCACAGTTTATCGCGCGTATTCGTCCACTGTAAAGCAGCTCCAACGTCAGGGATCTTGTTGTGACAACTTTTCGTTGACCCCATTCGTGTTCTGGAATTCTATTCTTCAACGCAAGACATTAATGATATTGATATTGCCGTGACTTGTCAATAGTATTTCCGAGCGCCGAAGTCATTAGCCGAGAAATCAATAAGACTCGGGTTTCGTCGACAATCGATTATCGGCTGCGTCAGAAAGCTGGGGAAGATGAAAAACATTAATAAGTCCCAAAATGTTGGAACAGACAGTTTGGGTGACAGTCGCGGTCAACAGGATATTGAATCTGTGCGATTTGCATGCAACGTGCATTTGCTTCGCTGCGCAGTAATCAAGGTTTGGTTCGGCATCCAGCGAGACACAGCTATCCAGGGATTAGAAAGAAAGTTATGATGAGCTGCATAGAACTTCAAGAATACAGAGAACTCTATATTCGAAGTAAGATAGGTTGTTGGATACCATGAATGGTTTATCAGATGGGGGTCGCTTGAGATAACTGTGTCCTCGTGTAAAGCGGATGTATGGAGCTAGGAGAGCGCGTTATTCAACGGAATAGTGACAGCTGCAAGATATAAAAAACTTACAAAAGAAACCTAACAAGCGTGGGCAGTTTGGCAACATCTATATATCAAACCTTCGAATCACAACTTTCCCTCCATAAGCAGAGACAATTCGCCTATCATCAAAAGAAACTGTGCCTCTGATGGGTCTGCATTTTATAGACTTATCGGCAGGAGCAACTTCTGCACCTGTTCCCACTTCTAGATCCCAGACCCAGATGCTGCCATTTTGACCTAGGCTAACACATCTTCCATCTGCCAAAGCAAGAGCAGATACAGTGCTCATCTGACCGTGCAGAGTACGCACGAAGTTTAATTTCGGGGGAGACGCTGATACTGAATTCGAATGGGAGGGAAGAACCAATCTATAAAGCTGAAGACTCGTGGGAGAATCATAGCCGGAGGTTAGAGATTCAAATGTCGAAGTCGAAGATGACCGTGAGTCAAGTATATGGCGATATGCGTGATTGTTGAATCCAGGTGCAATAACAACCCATTTACCATCTGTCTGAGCATCTGACACGTTGAAAAGCTTGCGGCCCCATTGCTCTCGCATTAAACGGAGAGTATTTTCATCAACCCATCCAGTAGGCGTATCAAAGGCACGAATGGTACGGCTGCTGAGAATAGACATGGTAGCTGTGAGAGGATATTTATAATCTTCACGGAATGAAGGAGAGGAAAAGATGGTCGAATTGGAGCTCATTGACGGAGCACTATCCGAGCTTTTCGCAATCAATAGCTCCGTAGCTCCAATAGACCAGTGTTCAGGATACACTGGTATAGAGTATGCAATGACGAGCTTGTAGGCCATGGTTGACGGTGAAGACAAAACCATAGACGCAGGGGGATATGAAGTGAAAGAGCTAAGCGTTTGAGTATGGCGAACCGTCCCAGACGATAGGTCATATACTGATAGAGAGAAGTCATCTGAAAGAGTAATAAGAAGTGGATGGTAATATGCGGCTTTGGTGACATTGGTTGTCCTTGTTGTTGGAGATGATGGTCGATAATTAAACCGACTGGTAGGAACAACAGACACGGAGGCGGAATTGAAATCAAAAACGGAAAATTCTCCTGTGGCAAAGAAAACGGCAAGAGACAGATGATCTGATGATGGGGGGGATTGATCTAAAGCCAATGCCGTGATAACTTCGTAGTGATTATTTCGTGTTCGTGAATCGTCATAAGGAATGGGGAAGGAGTAGCGTCTGTTGGGAAATCTAGCAAGATGTATCACAGCTTTTCTAGAAGACGCTGTAATAGTCCAAGGTCCAGCAAGAAGTATATGTGTTTCGTCGTCTGATGATTCAAACGTTGGCTTATTGATAACGTGTGCACGTTCGGGATCTACCCATTCTTCTGCCAATGAGCGACCTTGAAAAGAGTTAAGTCATTGACTCAAGTATAAAACTCATGAAATGTACCATTCCTCCAGTTGGAACTTATTCTAAACATCCACTTCCAATCTCTATACTGATCTGATTTGGCTTTGCTGTGACCAGGTAATGGTTTTACGACTCGGCCATCTAAACGATCAATGAAACCTTTAGCTCCTCTTAAACGAGTCCTTCCTCCGTATTCTCTTAAGTAAAGTTTTTTCCAAAGTTCATTATCTGCTGCGAGTCTTGCCCAGTTCCGATTTGTAGTCTGGGTTGTACACAAGTCGACCCAAGACAAGTAGGAAAAGATAGACAGTATAAGTTCGTCGTATAAGGAATTATCGAAGCTGAGGGGTTGCACATGATTTCGATGTGCGCTCCCTTCGAGATGAGGACGTTTTCCAAGCGGTAATGGTGCTGGAGATAGACTTCGTTTGGGCATTTTTGACTTCGTAATCAAAGCGTTGAAGATGAAGGGAGGGCAGTAGGCATTGACGCTCCCGACTCTGAACTCATCGTCCCGGGCCGAAAGATGCCGACAACTGTGAACAGTGGAGGTCCTTTCTCTTGTGCCAACCGCATTGAGTCTTTAGTTTTCATGGCGCCTTCACGAGGACCTCAACCTCTTGCCCGAACACTTCACGCTACTCTAGAAAATCACAAAGGATCCGTCAATGTTGCTCGTTATTCCAAGGGTACTGCGAACTATATTCTAACAGGAGGTCAAGACCGCACAGTACGCCTATGGAACCCGAATACTGGACTAGAAATAAAAACATTTGCTGCTCACGGATATGAAGTATTGTCAATCACGGTGTATGCTTCTTTTATCTCTGTCAACGCTGGCATGCTTGTCACTAACTTTGTCTGCGAAGATCACAGGACAACGCACAATTTGCGTCTTCTGGAGGGGACCGCTCCATCTTTCTGTGGGATGTCGCTGGCGGTGTCACTACACGCCGTCTTGCCGGACACATGGGAAAGATATATGCAGTGGAATTTAATCAAGATGCTACTGTAGTAGCTAGTGGTGGGTCATGAGCCCGAGAGTTATCAACACATCAAACTAGCTAACTCTCTGCCCTGCAGGATCGTTTGACTCCACTGTACGGTTATGGGATCTTCGGTCCGCATGTGTTCTACGTAAAGAATATTACGAGTCTAATCTTATGCTAATAGTGCCCAGAGTCGAACACCTATTCAAATTCTTGAAGAAGCTCGCGATGCTGTACAAACTATTCATGTCGGCCCAACATACCTAATAGCAGGTTCTGTTGACGGACATGTTCGTACCTATGACCTACGCATGGGGGAACTTCGATCCGACTTTATAGGACGTAAGTAAGCATGTTTTAACTCTTTGCATGAACGAGCAAACACAATTACATGATTAGAACCTGTGACTTCTTTAGTGCCTACACAAGACGCACAAACATACTTGGTGACCACGCTGGATAGCCATATTCGCTTAATGGATGCAGCTACAGGCAAAATGTTGAATGATTTTAAAGGTCACCTTAGCGAGTCGTATCGTTGTCGCGCTTGTTTTGGGCACGGGGAAGCGACTATTGTTTGCGGCGACGAGAATGGGCAAGTCTGGGCTTGGGATTTGGTCGATGTAAGATATTTTTATGTGAATTCGGAATCCATTAGACTGATGGTCTCTCAGGCCAAAATTTTGCAGCCAAATCCTCCACCAAAAGTTCATAACAAGGTCATCACATGGACTGAACATCATCCGATAAATGCAAGCGAAATGATAACCTCCAGCGCCGATGGAACAGTCAAGGTTTGGAGACAACCCAATGATAATTAAATGTGAACTGCATCCCATGGAACGTGCTGCCATCCTGGATGGTATATATCAAGATGGTTTGATTAAAGCACTCCGTCCGTTGTAGGAAATTGAAGAAGGCGGGGTAAATAGGGACCTCCATAAATGCTTTGATAATGTACATTGGTGAATAAAGACGAATAGGGAGGATACAGTTTACTGGCGTTTGTTCTGGTTGAGGGCCTCTGTCGAAGTTGATGATGTCTCTCATGAGTACGGTAACTCTGAGGCGTTTTGGAAACATACCTCTACGCGTTGCATCCTCCAGCAATTGGGTATCGACGTGTTCTGCTGGCAGTTGCACATACCTAACGACCGATCCGCGAATAAAGCAATTCTTGACGGCCATCTTGACAAAACATATTTCAATTATATAGACTTGTAACTAATGCGAGAAGCTCACCATATGAGGATGCCTTGACTCGTCAGCAACCTTGATATTGTCAAGTCTGATGTTCAAGAACCTGATTCAATTACTCAATATGAGTCCGACGCGATAAAAGACATGATACGTACTGGTCGACAGATTTCAACACCCCAGTGATTGAAAGATCATTTTTGAGTTCAACGGTGACCTGCTGATCGGTTAAAGTCTTGAACACGGAGAATATAAGCTGCAGTAGAGTGAAAAATGAGCTTGAGGGTTATTCTATTTCCAAAGAATCATACCATTGCCAGAGATCAAGCAAGACAGACCCCGTTTACTTTAGCGAAGTTTCCATTTCGCTACATGTGCTTGTATTTGTTGTGCAACGACCTCCAGGCTCGCGTCGCTCTTGTCTCGAGACTCGGACAGGGCCGCAATGGAAAAATACTCAGGCTCGAAACCAGCCGCTATAGTGGGCATGAACCAAGAAAAGCGGGAGAGAAAAAAGGTAAAGGAGATTGGTATCGAGTCTATATTTTCGATATATGCTCAGACAGCATTGATTTGTGATTTGAATTTTGCATCGCACGGAGGTCATACGTCAGACATGAACTAGAACCAGCTGGTTCTCTTAGGAGCATTAATATTGGACATGCAGGGCTGTAGCTTGCAAGTTTTTAGTAATATACAATTTAGACAAGGTTGACTCGCGTTGACAAAGACTTGAAAGCAGCTTCTGCAAGCATACTCATACATCTCTGTTATTTCTGAATGCAACACGATGATCTCTTAATGGAAGCAAATATACAGCATTCAGCAGCTGCACATACCACATACTTCCGTCCCCTAAATCTTTCTCCAGGGCTGGACTGATAACTGATCGCATGTAATGGAGTTTCGGCCAGATCCTTTTATCCTTTTTAAAACACCATGATAGAGTTGCGTTGTGTTGGAATTAAGATCTTGATTCAACAGTTGGGATTTTCGGGAAGCATTCCTTTCAATGGGTTTGGATAGGGTGTTCCAACTTCGGAAGATATTTAGCTCCAAGTTGACTCTACGATAGTAGTGAATTGTGGTGTTTCCACTGCGTCCTGTATCTGCCCATTGTCCTCCGCGGCGTTTGGGGAAACGACCAATTTTAACATGCTAATTACCAGTCTACAGCCCTAATAATGCTTCAATGAAAAACTATAGGACGCTCCAAAAGGCGTTTGTACTCACAAGACAGGATAACACAGAAATAAATGCCCCAGATGAGGAAAACGTTTTTGTGATCAATATCGGTTATTCCACGATTGGCCAACATCTTCACTTACGGAAACACAGCGTGTGCAGAGTCGTGCATAAAATTCGAAACGCGCGTAAATAATTGTGCCTATCAGGACGCCTGTTGAATCATTATTTTTGGTACTCGGTGCTGCTCAAGCAGGTTCCATTATAATTTTACCAGCTATCACTGTGAATGTAGTGGCACCGTCACGGCAAAGTAGAGATACCAATGGTGTCTTTGCCCAACCCTCTCTAACTGCAACGAAATATTTGGAGAGAGTAAGCCCAAAATGATCGCTTGCAACTTAGAAACTCCCCTAAACTGCACCCAACAAATCAGTGTTTATATTGTCCGTTGAGAATACGCAAAATACACTCACATGAAGAAGTACATGATCGTAGTCGGTATGTAATCGTTCAAACATGAAGCGTCGAATGTTTGCTCAGGAACAGTCATAACCGCACTAGCAGTTGAAAGACCTATTCGAAGGGATATCAAGAAAAGCAACAGAACTGCTATCCATTTTCTCCTGTTATAGAAAGCGTAAACTAAATTCATGTTCAATCAGGTATTTTTGGCCAAAAGAATACATAAATTTCAGCCTGACGAAACACACCTCTGGCCATCAGAATCAAGTCCACTGCACCCAGCAGAAAATATACCGTCAATGCTTGATATGATAACCATATGCGACATGTATTTGTTGGAACAGAATAGCTAGCTGCCAGGATTCTTGAAATTATAATGTTGCAGCTATGTCCTGTAACTTATGTACAAAGTACACGAGTATTTTAACGGATTAATTGCACTCACAATTGAATGGCCAAAGCGAAATATCGCATGAAGAAATATAGAAATTTGATGATGGTCATTTTACGTGGCCAACTATGTCGCAACGAGGAAGCAGTCAGAAACATCTTGCAGGTAAACAGGTCTCCAATGCTGACACTGTGTCGACTTCATCTTGTAAAGTAATTAATATTTCCCAGCAAGAAAAGGTTAAACCAGCAACTAGCACGAAATTCGATTAACACGTCACGCGTCACGCGTCAGACGTACCCGAGGCAATCTGCAAAGTATCCAGAGCCATGTATCGTAACCTGAATCACACCGCCCTGAGTTTATATAACGATTTCCTATGCGATGAGACTGGGACTTTTCTACACCTGACCAACTTGTATCGGTGACAGAACGACTATGCTTAAAATCGACTTTCGCTTTCCCTGAACCGACAACCGACTAAATTCACGGTAAATAATTTCCCAAGAAACCCACGGAGTATAGATCCATCATTGAATGAATAAGATAAGTAAGGAAATCCGCATTGTGAGTACAAGCAGCAGCACACCTAACTTAGATATGGCACCATTGTGACAATCGTGAGGATCACGATTAACGACAAAGGATAATCTCTGCATATAAAACCAAAAGTTCGATTGCCCAAGGCGGCATGACTCAAAAAATGTTATTGTAACAACATATCGAACATGAACAGTTTATCGTTGATAGAGAATACAACATTTCCCATTCCAGAAATCATGTTCTGCGCCCGTCGAGATAAGATCTTGTTCATAATGATCATCTTATGCGCGATGGGGCCATATATTTTGCAACCAAATGTGAAAGCAAGCAGTGGGTCAACGAAATTTAACAACAAAGCAAATGATATTGGGCGCCTCGGTCCACGTATGGTACTGCAAAAAAGAGAAGGAGAGAAAATCAAGCATGGGCATGTGCGTGCTTCTGCTTTCCGGTCCTCAACTTCCTGAGGTAGAACTGTATATAAGAACGTTGAGACTAGTTGTTCTACTGTGAGAAATGTATGGATTACTAACCTCTAACTCCTTTCCTTCAAGAATATAACCATCAGCACGGCCGGATTGTCCGGGACGGCTTGAGATAGCGGCATAAAGGCGTCCAGCAGCGAATTGAGACTCGAGCAGAGGATCGATTTTAGCCTCTGTGTCAAAGAATTATTGAGACAACGCAAACAACATTATTGAACTAGAACTCACCCTTTTTCTTAGCATCCAAGTTACGCTGAGCGTGATTCGACAATTTCACGGGTTCAGCAGAAGCGTCAGCGGGAGCAGAAGCCTTGCCCTTTTTGGTGACGGGTTGAGCGTACTAAAATCCTAGGATTCAGATTATATCGCTTAATCAGATATTGCATACTCACGTGCGACTCGTACCACTGGCGGAAAGGAGCAGCATCAACCTGAATAATGGCGTTCTTGACAAGAGTGTTGGTTCGGACAAGTTCGTTGTTGGAAGCGTTGTAAACCTGATCCAAAAATCAAACCGAATCTCCAAAGTTCACGATCTTCCAGGACGTACAACACTGATAATTCTTGTCTTGCGGGTGGTGTGCTCAGATCCCCATGCAAAGTTACCGCTCTCAAGACGGAGAGCACGGTATTTGACGTTTCCACCACGGACACGGACGGTATGGACACGCTTGGCTCCAAGTTTGGTGCTAGCGGGTTGACGGCCAAGCTCGAACTTTCTCTTCTTGCGGTAGTGGGCACGTTGGGCACCGGTCTCCGAGCGCTTGTGGCGTGATGAGCGCGAGATACCTGTTATACAATAGCATTAGAGGAGCGTTAGACGATCATAAAACAATTCGGCAGCACTAACCCATGTCGAAGAGTCTTGAGGATGGGGGTCTTGTTGAGCAGTCAAGGTTTGTGATGATACCATGAATTAAGGTTCATTACAAATTCAAACACAGTTCGGCAAATCCCGGCGCGCGATCATCCCGTTCGCCCGTCTCGTCGCAGCTTGTCGCGCGTCAACAATGACCTCCATCTAATCTATGCCTGTTCTCTGGTGCTCGCAATGAAGCTCGTAATTGATTAAGCTAGGAGGAAGCGTGATACTGCATGCTGCATCTCGGAGCGGGTAGCTCTCAGCACCTACAACATGAGCCAACGCACTGTTTATCGCGCAGCACCCTTGCCTTAGCAGCATGGCTAGACTTATATTACATGCAATTCATGAATTTCCCCCTCAGCACATCATGCCTCTATTCAAGCAACCTTTCATTCGTTTTCGCCGTCGCCATACCAAGTATTTTGCTGATCTTCCTTCCACGGATGTAGCAGCACCTATTTGTAACGACCTCGACAAACTTGTACGAACCATACCTCGACAAGACCTTCTTGGCCGAAAGGTATGTATAACGTGTCAGCAATTGAGCCATTCTCATTGCTTTTAGGCATTCATTTCTGAAATGCAATCATTCCTGTCTCTCTATAAACGCTATAGAAAGGAGCTTGCATCAGGGGCCTTCTTGTAAGTTGATCTCCAAGATTTTCATTGACCATATATTAAGCACTGCACAATATCAGAGATTGGAAGGAAGTCCAACCTCTATCAGGGGACCAGGTTGTCTGTTATGAAAACCTTCCTAGTATAGACGTTCAAGCTTCTACACTGAACAAGCTTGCTGTCTTAAAGGTCAATGGTGGTCTGGGCACTACCATGGGTCAGTGTTTTTCTCCTCCAGATCCTCAGTTTGTAGATTTTGAAAGGCTTATTAGGCATGAACGGTGCAAAAAGCGCGCTTGAAGTGCAAAACAATCTTACGTTCCTGGATCTCGTAGTTCAACAAGTTGAACATTTGAATACTACCCACAATGCAGATGTTCCCCTGCTGTTGATGACTTCTTTCAATACTGAAGAAGATACATTACCGATTGTAAAGAAATACGTCAACAGACAAGTGAAAATCACGACCTTTAATCAGTCAAGGTATCCTCGCTTACTTCAAGAAACGCTCCTTCCACTAGCCAGAAACGTCCAGGAGGCAAAGGCAGCTTGGTACCCGCCCGGCCATGGTGACATGTTTATTTCTTTATATCGGTCCGGCGTTCTCGACCGGTTGCTCATGGAAGGAAGGGAGTATATTTTCGCCTCCAATTCTGACAATCTTGGCGCAGTGTTAGTACTCATCTTTTTTTTCTTCTCTTGTATAGTAGAAGTGAATTAGATGACCTTCACTTTTTTATAGGGTTGATCCCCGCATTTTGCATTATATGATGAAGTCTCAAAGCGAGTTCCTGATGGAAGTTACCAGCAAGACTAAATCTGATATCAAGGCAAACATTCTTCCTTGTTATTTCGTCGTTTTAATAGGTCTCTGATGTTCCTTCTATCTAGGGCGGAATACTTCTCAGTTGAGTCCTTCTGCGTTGGCAATCACTCACCAGTGACTGATTGCAGTCGACTTCTTATAGATTACGCAGGTTCTGTTCGTTTAGTCGAAATGACGCAAGTACCCGAGGCGTTCATGGACGAATTTAATCAATGTATGTTGGATACGACCATGTGTACATGTAACATGTTAATCTGACCATGACATATATAGCTCGCGATTTTAGAATGTTCAATACGAATAACCTATGGATTAATATCAGAGGTACCTTTGGTTTCCGCATATGTCATGCGCATTTGTACCAACTATTGTGTATAGCATTGAAGCGTGTTTTGCAGTCCGGAGATATGGCCCTGGATATTATACCCAATACCAAAAACTTGGATGATGGCAGTTTTGTATTGCAGGTAGGTTCTCAGTCGCTATCCATGTCTGTCTAGTTTTGAATGAACATTATCATAGCTAGAAACTGCTGCGGGTTCCGCCATACGGCACTTTCAGAATGCACATGGTGTACATGTTCCCCGTTCGCGATTTTTGCCAGTCAAAGATTGCTCAGACCTACTTTTGGTTAAAAGTGACGTCTTCGTGATTGAGCATGGTCGCCTCGTTGCAAATGATCGACGCATGTTTGGTATCCCTCCTGTTATCAAACTCGGCGGTCATTTCAAGAAGGTGAATATAGTATCTCTCTGCTCGCTCTGCATGTTGAGGTACAATTGCCTTTGCCCAAATAGATCCAACAATTCCAGAAACGGTTCAAACAAATTCCACACATAATCGAACTTGATCATCTCACCGTCGCTGGCGACGTCCATTTTGGCCGAAATGTGACATTACGAGGAACCGTCATCAGTTCGTATTTCCCACTCTTGTCTATTCACGGCGCTTATTGTACCACGCGTATGTAGTTGTCGCAAATGAAGGCCAGCGAATTGATATCCCGGATGGATGCGTTTTAGAGAATCGTAAATGACTTTCTACCAAATCAAGCACGATGCATTATTAACCGTCCTTCTAGGTCTTGTTTCTGGTAATTTGAACATGATTGTGCGCATAATGCCGTCTGATCCAAATTTATTATTACTAACTACTCTTCTCAATATCAGGAACTTTAACTTCTGTTTGTACTTCCCTTGCCTGCGCTACTGGTCAAACGCTATGTGTTTCACGTATATATGTATTTATGCTTTCACGCTATTCAATCCAGTTACCATTTCGGTATCGCTTGAAAATGTTAGCGTGTGAACAAACCTTCCATTTCTCGAGACTTCAGGCCACAGTAGCACTTCGCCCAGGGTAGACTTTCTCCTTCTTTGGGCTCTAATCATTGCATGCACACCATATAAAGGTCCTTCTCTGCATCGGGTCTCCTGGCTTCAGACTAGTGTAAGCTGTACGTACAAACCGTGGATCGTTTCCGCGTCGAGATACTTCTGTCAAGCACATATGGAGAGTCTGCTCATTGTCGTAATAACCTAACAACGTTAGTTTCCGCCGATGTGACGTGTAAGGGGCCAAACGTGAGTTAAATAGGAGACCCTAGGCTGCGTTCTCCCACTAAAATTTCATTTCCTCAGGGTAGTCAGAGTAGACAAATATCGAGACGATGATGGCCAGCTTAACGTGGCTTAAATTCAGCGGTTTAATGTTTGCTACGAATTCTTCCTTCCCTTCCTCAACTTAGCCGCCGACATGGAACTGACTCGTGGTGCATCGTGTAAGCTTACTCATTGATACCACTTAACTTGAGTACTTATATAGGTCGTGACAGGTGCCGGTTTTATGGTAAACGCCTACGAACTTGTTATCAATTTCCCGGAAGAATTGGAATGTATATGGATGTCTGTTTGTCTCTCTCCTGTTCAATTTTTAGCCTTTGAACTGCAGATTATAACTTGATTCCTCCTTTCTTAGGTCTGGGAGCTATTCGGTCTTCCAAATTCTCTACCTTTTCTCTCGTTACGGTGCATTTCTTGCTCATATGTTCGTCACTTACTGCAGAAGTTTGCATGTAATTGATCACTGACTTCTATATATAAAGACAGAATTTTCTCATTGCCGAGAAGTTCCAGCGATTGGACCCCAGTATACCACCCCCTCCAGAACTTTACCGCTGGGTATTGTGCAAATTCTTGATCTGGCTTGGGCTCATTAGTGTCATCGACGCAGCGCTTTCTAAACAAGGTACTACAGCCATTGCACTTTTTCCCGACGATAACAGTTAACTTATGAACACTTTTATATCTCATAGTTTATTACCTTCACAACCGAAGACGATCGATGTTCGTCTTCTTGTTGTTCATCGCTCTTTGCAGATTAGGACTGGTATCTTTTGTGGGAATTGAAGCCGTTAAGGACTTGAAAACGGCCACACCACCTACTGGACGAGATACCTTTCCGACCGCACTCATTGTTCCTTACTCGTGAATTTTCTCGCAGCCTCTCTCTCCATATGTGCTAACCAATAATTTGATAGGGTTGGAGAGATCCTTCTGCAATGCATCCTCCTCTCCCTTTTGTTGACGAAGCAAGGTAGAACACCTATCGCGAGCAAATTAGCCGAAGGCGCCTTGGAGCTGAGCGCCATTACCTTGTGTATGTTCTCAAGGATATTTTCAGTCCAATATGTCTGACGACGTCTCCAAAAGTTCTTTTAATTGCAAACATTGCTTATACCCTAGGCAGTAAAGCCTACGTCTTTATATATCCGTTCGTGTCAATTAATTGCATCCTCGAAAGAATGACTAACAACTCATTGCTCGCAGATCATTTATTGCTGTAATGTCGTCACTCGTAAGTTTTTACCGCGGCTTGTCTGTGTCTGAGATGAATCGCCGACCTGGGATCTTTTTCTCAACTCAGGCTTGTAGACTGATCCTATCCACCCAACGCGCATGCTCGAGAAAACGCGAAGCACCAATCGAATTACGCAGCGTCAATTATGATCCATAGGGCTCTTTCTGACCCGAAACGCGGCGAGCGAAGCTGTTCAGGGAAGACAGACGGCACGCCTATGACCAACAACCCCCCATCCATATACGATCTCTCCTCCTCTTGGTAGCTTCCTTTCCGAAGAACCATACACGCTATTTAATCGACTATTACTACTCACCACCTACAAGTTCAATTCGTTCAAACACATGTTTCACAATCGCGCAACTTGTACCCACCGAATGTACACGATAAACGTGTGGTCCCTTTTCGATTTGCATTTTTCACAAATGTATCACACAACATCACCACCAGCAGCAGCAGCATCTTTATACGCACATCGACGCAGCTCTCCCCCATACCTAATTTAATCATAATAACAGTCTCGCACGCGCACGCACATACACACACGACATGCATTTTTTCTAGTGTATAACATCTATAGCAAATCAAACATCAAAAAGACCTTCGGAAGGGGAAGAAAACCAATACCCTGGATCATTGACACCGTAGTACTAGTAACACCTCGTTCGGAGGAAAGTCGAGTAGGATTTTCTTCATCGATAACATCACGAATATATATTAAGAAGAAAATCTGAAATGAACACGAATACTAGTAGTTCAAATAGTTCGCAATCGCCACTGCCTACAAACGGTATAATGACGGCCTTTTCTCGGTTCAAGCACATAAGTAGATGCCAATTATTAGGACTCAATTTTATGTGGTTC
>Ga0247779_1000528_pt1 | contig 23569 bp, 28 predicted proteins | sample UWRJL221509R5_FD_179925 | JGI IMG/M metagenome (GOLD analysis project Ga0247779, IMG submission 179925) | Plant litter microbial communities from Arlington Agricultural Research Station in Wisconsin, United States - UWRJ-L221-509R-5 | ecosystem: Environmental > Terrestrial > Plant litter >... | reverse complement strand
GGTAGGGTCTTCTGGAAATTTTGAGAACCACGAATAGTGTATTTGGTCAAGATTCGCGATTCATAGCTAGTGGGTTACGTTATAAGGATGCATAAATAACTGAAATTATATGATACAAATTGAGCGTACTTCAACAGTAGACGTGATCAAGTTAGTCCTCTTCTTCGTCTGAGAGCGATTCGGAGGCGTTTTGCCGCTCCTGAGCTTTCATGGCACCAACCAAATCATCTGATTCACCCTTTTGGGCAGCAAGCCGTTGTCCTGGATATATTGTATCGTTAATAGAGAGCACCCACGTGTAAAACGGCGAATAACTGACGGATGAGTGTGTGTATAGCTTCTTGTGTCCGTCTTTCAAGCTTGGACAGCTTCTTCTCCATCTCACGCTTGAGGTCCCAGTTCGGTCGCTTTGGTGCGATATTGAATATATCCTAGTGACAAACGGTATATTAATCAGCTTCGGATGTTCAAGAAGAAAATATAGGTCAGTCTATCAAATGTTCACGGGCGCGTACCAATTCCTGTGCTCTTCGTTTCTCATCCTCAGCAATAATCTGTTCTGCAAGACCTTTGACTTGGTTTTCAACTGTATCCTCCATTTCCACGTCTTCCTGGGCATGCTTCTTCAATGTCCGCGACTCCGGGTCAAAGTTTCGATTCTTTATGAGAGGTTCAGCAACGCTGATCAAACATCATGGGGTAGACAAGATTAGTGAGTTTACGTCGTCCTTGAATAGGAATAAGAGTTATTCACCCGTTCTCATCAACCGCCTCACCAGCCTTCCTCTTCCTCAGAGCAATAAGACGCGCTTTTCTAGCTTCCGAAGCTTCAGCGAGAGACATATTGTTAGAGAATAGTAGGACAAGTGTGATGAAGCAGACATACTCTTGGCACGCGCTTGCTCTCTAGTAGCTGACTAAGCATTGATGTAAACTTTTCCGGACTAAGAAATTAGTCCCACGCGTCCATTTAACTATACCGTTCCGAGCTCGCGCAACAAGAATTGGGCTCGAATACCGCGACATCCTCCCCATTCCCCTCTGCATATGCAGTCTGTCTGGCAAAATGCGTGCTTGCGTTCCATAGAAAGATCCTTAACTCGAAGAACAGTCTGCTGTTATCCTTGCAGACGCTTCAGCACAACACCGTCATGGAACGCTTCAAAACTTCAGGTGCCCAACATGGAAGATTTCCCGTGCGAAGTTATAAGGTTGGTCTTGATTTCTATAAGAATAGCAACGCACCTCCTAACTTCCTGTGAAGGAATTTTTCTATAATCGCGCATATTGGTACGGAAACTATTCCTGGAGAGGAGGCAGAGAACAAACAGAACTCAATTCTTATTCTAAGATCATGGCAAGTCAACTCTGGCGGATCGGTACGTCTGTCAGCTGATGCCTCCACTTTTCAAATTCTAATGTTATGTATAGATTACTGGAGGTAAAGCCAACGACGTTCAATGGCAAGGAATTAAGCAAATTGACCCGTGGTCAAGTTGACAGGGACTATTCAGAAGAAAACCTCCGGGGGAAAGAATGAGCAGGTTCTTGACAAACTGAAGGTCGAAAGAGAACGTGGAATTACTGGTCAGTCTCTCGGCCTTCTGGGAGTATGTCCACTTACCGGATGATACAGTCAAGGCTCAGACGGCAAGGTGAGATTATGCGAGTGCGAAAAATGATCCAGCGACTCAACATATCACGGAATAGCATGATTCACCAATTCCAGGGAAAAGACCATCTGCTGAATCTGATTGATACACCTGTGAACCCTCTTTCATCTTCCCTGTCTTGTCCACGTTTCTGAATGTGTCTCTTCTCCTAGGGGCACGTCGACTTTGCATGGGAAGTATCAAGGTCCCTGGCGGCGTGTCAAGGTGCACTCCTCCTCGTATGTAACTTCGGCGGTCTTGTTTTTGTCTATATATTCATTTCCAAACCAGGTCGATGCCAGTCAGGGTGTCCAAGCACAGTCTATATCCGTTTTCCACAATGCTAGAGAAAGAGGGCTCAAGATTATTCCTGTATTGAATAAGGTGCAACTTGTCCTCGGATTAAAATCAGAGAGGCTCATACTACGGTAGATTGACTTGCCCGCGGCGCAACCTGAACGAATAGCTGCTCAAATTCAAGCCACATTTGGTATAGACCCGTCTGAAATTATCCAGATCTCAGCAAAGACCGGAAAGGGGGTCGATGCTGTCTTAGAAGCAATTGTACAGAGGATACCACCACCTGTTGCCAAAGCTGATGACCCTATGAAGGCTTTTCTCTTTGATTCATCGTCAGTTCACCTTCTAGGCCTAGACCGGCATTTTTTGCTTTTACTTATACTCACTTGGTGCGTACTTGAAGGTACGATAAATATCGGGGTGTAATATCCCTTGTCAGCATTCAAAGCGGCATTCTTCGAAAAGGTATGATGATCCCGTTCTTTTTCGTGTTCTTGTTCTAATGCTCAGCCAGGTGACAAAATTGCGTCGTGTCATACTAGAAAAAAGTATGAAATTACCGAGTTGGGGATCATGTACCCCGAGGAGGTACCGACGAAGAGTCTAAATCCTGGACAAGTCGGTTACATTGCCTGTAATATGAAGCAATCCTCCGAAGGTATAGTCCATTTCTTCGTACTTTCTGTGAATATGATCTGACCCGTACTCAGCGCATATTGGTGATACAATCCACCGTGTCGGTGAAGTTGTGGAGCCCATGGCTGGCTTCCAACCCACAAAAGCAATGGTATGACTTTACTTTGGAATAAATTCATGACTAGAGCTCTGATTGAAATCAAGGTGTTTGCTGGTGTATACCCCATCGACAGCAGTGACTTCCCTAAACTCGAAGAATCTATCAACAGAGTGTGTCGTTTTTCTTGTTTCTTCTATGTCGAATTTACCCGAGCTATGTGTTGCTCCTACAGCTCACTCTTACGGACCGAAGCGTCACTGTACAAAGAGAATCGTCTTCGGCCCTGGGACAAGGATGCCGTCTAGGATTCTTGGGAACTCTTCATATGGATGTTTTCCGTCAAAGACTAGAAGATGAATATGATGCGAATGTCATTGTAACCGCCCCTACTGTGCCATACAAGCGTACGTTGAACTGCTTCTTGTCCTTAAATGTCCATTTACAATGTTCGACCTCTGTTTAGTTGTATATGCCGATAAAGAGGTCATCATCAGTAATCCAACTGACTTCCCCGACGTCGGTGACACAGCTACACGAGTCAAACAGATTCAAGAACCAGTCGTCAAAGCCACAATCATCGTCCCTGAAGAATACTTTGGTGATATGATGGAACTATGTTACTCCCACAGAGCAGATGAATTAGACCATCGCTACCTTGACTCTGGGACGACTTCTGCACGGATCATGCTGACCTGCATTATTCCCCTGAGCGAGATTGTCACGGACTTTTTTGACCAACTCAAAAGCCGCAGTTCTGGTTTCGCTAGTTTCGAGTGCGCCATTTTCTCTTTCCTTGCTTCCCACCGTTGACCCGAAGCTTACACGATCTATTTTAGTTATGAAGATGCTGGTTACAAGCAAAGCGACCTTGCCAAGGTGAACTTTACCCGAATTAAATATCGTACGAGTATACGGAACTGATTATTCCAATTTAGATGACGTTCTTGCTCAACGCGAAACCAGTTGATGCCTTAGCTTTAATTGTTCATCGCTCTGCTCAAGAAACGGTCGGTAGGCAATGGGTAAAGAAACTTCGTAAGTCTTCAAAGGGGATTCTTTATAAATCGCTAACTGACACTACCTGGAATGTTTCAAGATAAAGTCATTCCCAGGCAACTCTTCGAAGTTCCAATCCAAGCGGCTGTAGGAAGGAAGGTCATTGCTAGAGAAACTTTGAAAGCCATGCGAGCAGATGTTACAGCAGGACTATACGGTGGTCATTACGAGAGAAAGATGAAACATCTGGAAAACCAAAAAGAGGGCAAGCGCAGAATGAAGAAGATGGGGTCGGTGGACCTTCCTCAAGAAGCCTTCTTCGAGATCCTCAGCAACAAAAAATAAATAAAACACCCCCGGAAATGATCAGGCTAGATGAGGACATAGTATATTATCTTGCTTTATAATAATACCCGAACAACATTACTTCGCCCTGAATCAATTCTATTAAGTTTTTTTTTTTGGATTTTCAAAGTTCGTTATCTTCGTCATCGTAGGTTTCTTTAAGAAGTCTAACCAAAACAATATATCAGTGGAGAAGGATGGCGGCATGATCAACTCTCGTACCGATATATTGACGATGGAGGATGGTCGCCACTAACACTTTTGTTAGCTGGGGACAATAATAATTCTGAAGTCAGGAGGCTTACTCGTTGGTGATATATGCGACTATTAATTCTGGTTGCACGTAATCATAGTATGGATTGACAACGTCAACTTTATCAACAAGATCTCCGTTGTCGAATCCAAGAACATCGCTTGGATTCCCAAAATCCAATGCCCCATATTCGTGGTAAAGATTCCATAAAGGAGTCAATTTAAACTGACCTGCGCAAACAACGACAGGTGTACTGTGTGCCCGCGCTGCAGTAGCGGCCATTAGTGATCCACTGACAGCGAACATGCCGCCGTTTGCGAGGATGACATGGGCACCAAGAATGACTTTGTTCACGCGAGACATAAGTGCAAATATTGAAGAATCAGGTACTAAGAATGTTGAGATCCCTGACGATGAAAGTGATTTGGCCATTTCTCGTCCATCGTATCTATATTGTTGCTTCGGTCAAGGCGATCATAATTTTACTACGATGGATAATGCTCACGAAGGTGCAGTCTCAGCGACGATGACGGAGTAATTCCGTACATGTGCGGCCGACTTCAAAAATGCTTCAACTGTTTTTGACATGCCGAGAGTCAACACGATTTCGCTATCGAGGAAATATATCAGACATTGGAGATAAAAATATTTGTATGCTCACTCTGAATGGATGTGATCCTTTGCGTTCTTTGAAATGTTGTCGTACACCGTCTCCAGCTCGTCGAGGACATCCTGAATGGCCTCCATTAGCACCGGCTTCAAACCTCGCGCAAACGAATCTGGATCCTCCGGATCATTTTCTCTTAGGGTTCCTGTGCCTTCGTTTTTCTGTGGGGCGATGTGTTTTCTAGGATGTCCCTGCAGTACGAACTTGGATATTGAGAAGGCGGTGGATTTGACAGTCGCATTTGTGCCTCGTGTCGCTGCGAGATATTCCTCGCGTATATGATGTAATACTTTCCTCACTGTGTTTCCGACAGAGTGTTCTTGAAAATACCATCGAATCAGCTATTTGACAACCTTCATTTGAACAGGACATGCATACCTTTGGGCTGTGCTTCCACCAACGTTCGCCCCACACATCGAATGATCGACACTAGCTGTTCGAGATTGGAGAATCGGGCTTTCGCTATGACTTGTCGTAGCACCAGCAAAGTCTCAAGCGCAGTAGCTCTTGAGCCAACGATCTGCCTAATTTATTTCAAGGCGTTTTAAGGAACAAAGATCGCTGCTGCAAGCACGAGAACTACTGACCGCCGTCTTAGCTTTGAGGCGAGAATTTCGACTCCGCGATGGGCCACACCATTGCGTGGCTCCGTTACCATGGCGTAGATGTTGTTTGAAGGGATGGCTTTAGAAACGATTCTGTGTATAGATCGCAGAGTGATTGTTGTGTTATCAGTTTAAGTAGTAGTGTCCGAGTCATAATTTATTGTCGCTTCGATCATTTGATGGCCATCCGCTTTAGGAACTCTCCTACGAGGATCTTGGCGGCGCTAACGAACTTGACAATTTCTCATTTCCTAACCAGTAAATTTATCAAACCTTCTCTATATTTATTTTATATGGTATAACTAGGTATATATCGTGTAAATTAGGTAGCCCATGCTTATGCGGTACGGGGAGATATGTGCCAGTCAAGTTTGTCGGCCCATTTGGGAAGCAATTCGGAGATTTGCTCGACATCTTTGTCACCTCGTCCAGAAAGACACTAAAAAAATAAACAAGACTTTTATGAGCTAGAGTATCGAAATTGATTTTGAATGCTTACGATGACGAGATCTTGGTCTGGCGACATCGTTTTAGCGATTTCAACTGCTTTCCAGATTGCATGGGACGATTCCAGAGCTATTTTGACAGGTGTTACTGGTTGTTCATTCACAACAAATGGAAATCTTACCTGGAATAATGCCTTCCTTCTGGGTTAGTAGCCTGAACCCTCTGAGAGCCTCTTCATCAGTGGCGACAGTGTATTCAGCTCGTCCAGAGTCCTTCAACCATGCGTGCTCGGGACCAACACCGGGGTAGTCGAGACCAGCACTGATCGAGTGGGTCTCTATGATTTGACCAGCCTTGTCTTGCAGAATGTACGTTCGTACACCATGAAGCACCCCGGGTTGCCCCATAGAAAGTGTGGCACTGTGACGATCTCCATCAATACCTATATTATGTATTAGCCAGATGTATGCGCATAGATTAGATCCAATTATCGACTGACCTTCTCCTCCAGCCTCAACACCCACTAATCGTACGCTCTTGTTACCGATGAAGTCATAGAATGTTCCTATGGCATTGCTACCACCACCAACGCAGGCGACAACAACGTCTGGAAGTTTCCCTCGAGCAGCTTTCATCTGTGCCTTTATCTCCTGACCTATTACCTTTTGGAAATCACGGACGAGAGTCGGGAATGGGTGGGGACCGATGGCAGATCCGACGAGGTAATGAGTTGTCGATAAGTTAGTCACCCAGTCGCGGAAAGCTTCGTTGACAGCATCTTTTAATGTGCGCGAGCCAGAGTGGACTGGGATGACCTGAATATATAATTAACGATGGATCCGTATTCCAGGGGACATATGCCAAGATTTACCTTGCCTCCTAACATTTCAATTCTGAATACGTTGAGGGCTTGTCGGCGAACATCCTCAGCACCCATATAGATAATGCACTCCATGCCGAACTTGGCGCAGGCAGTAGCTGTTGCAACACCATGTTGTCCAGCTCCTGTCTCAGCGACAATTCGTGTCTTCCCTATCCGTCGGGCAAGCAAAATCTTGAAGTGAATAAGAAAACAAATCAAAATCAAGTCGATAGAAATTCAGCTAGTGATTAACTTACTTGTCCCATAGCGTTGTTAATTTTGTGAGAACCAGTGTGGTTGAGATCTTCGCGCTTTAACCAGATTTTGGCACCTCCCCCAAGTTTGGTCAAGTTTTCCGCCAGGTAAATCTGCGACGGGCGATTCATGTATCCGAAATGCGTTTGAAGTTCCTTATGGAATTCAGGATCTGCCATAGCAGCTTTGTGGGCTTCTTCTAATTCAGCTAGGCAATCGACGAGGGCTTCGGGAACATATTGTCCTCCGAACTGGCCAAAGCGTGCGGGAAGTACGGTAGGTTCTGACGAAGTGTTGACGATAGGTGGTCCATTCTTTGCATCATTGAGGTTGGGAGAGGTTAATCTTGCAACAGGAGGAGACCTGACGCGCGGGGGTTGTCCTTTTTGTGTAATTTCGCGGCAGTAGGCTTCAACATTCTTTGCAACTTCGCCTTGGGCCGATGTCTTGATTATATCTACTAATTTACTTCCGATGACAACGCCATCGGCACCGGCATCTGCGACAGTGTTAAAGTGGTCGCGGGTAGCCACTCCAAAACCAACGGCCAATGGTACTGAGGTGTATTCACGAATTCTGGAAATAATATCTGGAAGTGCCTTATTCATTGCGACCTTTTCTGAAGATCCTGTGGTTCCCATCTGAGGTCGATTAGCCGAGTTTATCGATGATAAAATAGGGGAATTACCTTCGAAACGACATAGATGAAAGAATCAGCGATCGATGCTAAGAATTTGATACGGTTTAGGGTGGTAGAGGGTGCAATTAAAGGAACATAAGACAAGCTGGCGGCAATATTAGCCCTCAGGCACGTAAACATAAAGGCGGAAACTTACTTCGACTTTGCGCATTTTTCACGGAATGTAATGGCCTCCTCAGGAGGAAGATCAACCATAATGAATCCATTTGCACCGGCTTCAGCAGCATCCTGTATTGCCCTATCTTCGCCATACGCCAATAAGGGATTATAATATCCTGTGAGATGCGGATTAATGGCCAACTTTTTAAGATCGAGTACATAAACGCACCCATCAGCAGAACTGGAGCCCTTAATCCCTTGTTACGTGCCTCTTTTAGTTGGCTTAAAACAGTAATATAATCGACAGCATTTTCGAGGGCGATCTGCATCAGTTGTTAATCAACGATTCGAAGTCATGTATTTATAAAGCGCATACGGTGTTCGTCTCTTGAATCACAGGTCCATCTGCAATGGGATCGGAGAAAGGCACGCCCAGTTCTATGATATCTGCTCCCCCAGACTCCATGGCCAGCATGATTGGGACAGTATCTTCGGGACGAGGATAACCAGCGGTGACGAAAGTCACAAAAGCAGGCTCATTCTAATAAGATATCAGCACGAATGGTTCATAATCGTACATAAAGACACATATACCTCTTTGCTCTTCACTTCGAAAACATTTTTGAGGGCTTCCATGCTGGCAGGGAAGTACGGGGGTAGTTGTGGAAAAAAAGCAAAAGCTATGACTCGAATCAAAGCTGGTGCTATTTCAGTAAATTAGGCAAGAGATCTAGCCGGTCACGTGTATGTGATCATGATTTGATCGGACGTTCGGAATGGTGTCGGATCATTATTTATAACTGAAGCGTCACCGCTGCCGTAAATAACTGATTATATTCGACCTTTGTACAAATACCACAACAGTGTTCGCCAGCGCATATCTTTGCCTTCCCGCATAAATTACGGGGTAATATGGAGTTCTCGCGCACGACAGATGAATCGCGTGTTCTTGTCATTTACACAGGTGTTTCTTGATCAGCTGAATGCTGTAGAAGGCTCGTGCTAAGTCTGACCACTGCTAGGCGGGACGATTGGTATGCTCGTCGGCGTCCATGGATATGTTCCAGAGCCATATTTTTTGACGGAAACTCTACGAAGTCAAAACAGATTTCATGATCCTTTGCAGGACTCCCTTTTTTCCAATGCATCGTCGGTACAGGGATATAGGGAATGGAGCGGAAGGTCGAGCCCACATCCTCCAGGGGACGCACCAACAGACGATGGCTCGGGTCGCACACTCCTTGTTCGATCATCACGTCCCATTGGTCATACCAGCAGTCTGGGTCCTAACCCGTCTGGAGCGTCCTCGAAGCATCAACCTCAATGTGTGCAGGTTTCTGAGAATGTATATGAGGCTCATTTGCCGACCTTGGTTACTCCCCGCACTAGGGCACCAAACGGCAACTCAAGCAAGTCAATTCGCTATGCAATCCTAGAGGTGAGCTTACTCGGTTACGGTCTCTTGAAGCCGAAGGCTTATCTCCAAAGATTGTAGTGGAATCCTTTGCTTGACAGTAGTAACATGGATATTCAAGGTCTGCTCTATGATCGGTAACATGTTTTTTTTTCTTTCCTTACTTTTTCCCCCGCAAAGATTGGATTAGAATTGCTACAGAAATAGAGCTCAATTATTCTTTTGATGCCTTTGTCATTCTTCATGGCACGGACACCATGGCATATACATCAAGCGCCCTGAGTTTCTTGTTGGAGGACTTGGGGAAGACAGTGGTAGGTATACATATACATATATATATTCAATTATCTCGATTTCTGAATATTAATTAGATCCTGACGGGCGCCCAAATTCCTCTTTCTCAGCTACGGAATGATGCTGTCGATAATTTAATGGGGGCATTGACCATCGCCGGTCACTACATTATTCCTGGTGCGCCTCATGCAAGTAGTCCAAGACCGTGCCTAACCGTTTTTGCGATCAGAATGCTGCTTGTACTTCAATCATACCCTCTTCCGAGGAAACCGGGTTACAAAAATGTCCTCCTACGATTTAGGCGCGTTTGATAGTCCCAATTTCCCTCCTTTGGTCAATGGTAAGGCGCATATGTCAATAAACCACCCAATGCTTCTAACGATCACTTTTTCAGTTGGAATTGATATTGTTGTAAACTGGAGTGATGTCATAAGGCAGACAAGCCTTCGCAAGTTCAGAGCACATAAAGGTGTGTTAAATATCTCATCAGGATTTTGGCGCGATACGACTAATTGATCTTTATGCAGATTTAAGTCCACATGTCGGTAAGCCTTTATTAACATAATGTGCGAAAGGAGAGCTGAAATATTCTTTAGCTACATTGCGCCTATTCCCTGGAATTTCGGGGCAAACCATAAGAGCGTTCTGTATGGCACCTATCCGAGGAGTAGTCTTAGAAACATTTGGTGCCGGCAATGCTCCTCAACGTGTAGACGTCGTAGATGCTCTTAAAGAAGCTTGTGATCGTGGCGTAGTAGTTGTAGCAATTTCGCAATGCGCGAAAGGTTCTGTTTCCGATGCTTACGAGACAGGGAGAACTCTCCTAAAGGCCGGGGTCGTACCGGGCAATGACATGACACCGGAGGCATGTTCTTACTAACTTCCTCAAATGAAACATCTGTTATTGACCTTTTTTTCTGTACTAGTGCGCGCTTGCCAAGCTTAGTTATCTTCTCTCCAAGGACGAACTCACGACTCAAGAAGTCCGCGATCTCATCGGAAGTCCTCTTCGTGGAGAACTCACTCGCGCGGCAGGCGTCATTGTCAAGCAACCCACCATCGACCAAAATTTGGAAAACATCGAACAGCTTTTGTCACAATTTGTTCGTCTTAGTCGACCCAAGTCATTGGTTCCTGCCCCATCGATCAGCGTTAGCTCTTCCGATGTCAGTAGTCACACTCCTGCACAAGATGCAGCCGCACCATGGTCTTGGACAGCAGCTGAAGCAGCTACGACAGAGGCAGTGTTGTTCCCATTCCTCATTCACTTAGCGACAGCCAAAGACGACACCGAGAGCTTGGAGTTCTGTCTTCAAGCTGCCGGACAAGATGCTTCTGGAATTATACCAGGAGGAATTGTCAACTGCCTGGAACCAGGATCCGGAAGGTCGCCGTTGCATGTCGCTGCTCTCAATGGCAGCATGAACTCTGTTGAGCTACTCCTGCGTTCCGGTGCTCTCGTTCATTTAAGAGACGCTCTTGGGCATACTGCTCTCTATCTCGTGCGTTTTTTCTTGAATCTTGCACGGTTTATGTTCGACTGATTCCAAACCATAGGCGGCAAGACAAGGTCATGAGAGTATAGTCGATGTCTTGGTCCAGGCCGGAGCTACTCTTGCAGGTTCCGATCAACATTTCGCAACTTACTTCTTGAAAGGCACTGGCAAGCAAATCAACTCCAAGTCACTGCGTATCTGGGTCAAAGCTGGTTGGAGCGCTTCGTAAACTTGTCCGTTATATCATTTTCCATGAAAATGACTGCCATAAAATAAAGTAAAAATAATCCATCAAAGGGAAGGAAATGGACAGAGACATAGAGAGGAAGGTAGATCCATAATACTCTACATTGAAGTATATTATTCCACGAGTTGGACTGAATCATCAGAACCAGCAGCTTCTTCCGATTTCTCGCCGTTAACGTAGTCGTATAACGTCCGTAAGAAAAGTGAGAGTTGGTCCCTCTCAAACGTGAAGGTGTCGCTTAAAAATCCAAGGGAACGAACGAATTCGGTTGATTCGTTTTCAAGGTTGAGGGGTATATAATGGACAGATTGAGTGAGCTGCTTCATGCTTGTAACAGGTTCTTCGCTGCTAGGTTTCAACTCATAGCAGAGTCGCATGTTGAAACTCAAACCTGTAGTCTTGTTGAGTATCACAAGTCGTAGGAAATTTGACTTAATCCTTACATTTAGGTGGGGTATTATTATCATTGACGACATCCTTGTGGGTATAACAACAATTCAAGATCCATTCGTCGGTGTCGAGGTACTTTCCCGGTTGTGTCTTCATCGTCGGCACAATAACGTTAGTAAGATCTTCGTAGAAACCAATGACTGTGCCAATTTTTGGATCTTGGCTGGTATTGGCGACTGGTCCCGGGCGAAGCTGCGACCCGGGAGGACGAGGCTGAGCCGCCAAAGCCTTTGCTCGTTCGATCTCGGCGCTTAACTGAAGTTGCAAAACACGATCTGAGAAGAGTATCGTAAATACAAAATTCAAGGTCTTCTGGGAATGAAACTCACTGTCCTCATTCAACGTGCTTATTTTGTCGTCGAGTTGCTTCAGACGCTTTTGATGGTCTCTCAACGCATCTTTATATGACTTAATTTGTTGGTTTAAGCCTTGGGTCTCCTTGTCGGCTTCTTCTCTTGTAAGTATTTCAAATGCTGCGCTCTTGCCAGGTCGATAATCTTGATCTCGTGATACTCTTAAGGTGAGCTCCTTGATGAGCGCATCTTTCGCTGTAACGAGTATCAGAATAATTCAAAATCGAAGTGAATTTACTGCAGCTAACCCTGCGCTTCCGCCTGATGTTGAGCCTCCATGCGTTCTATTAATTCTTCTGCTTCTGTCTTGCGTACCCGCCAGACTTCTTCAAGTTGCCGCTTCAAGTCTTCCACATGTTTATCGCTCTAAAAGAAATCAAGTCGGGATTAGCCCGGGCTTTATAAAGTAACTATTTGGCGGCTTACCTGCCCCAGTCGTTCCTTGAGGCGTTCATTCTCCTTCTGCAGTGTAGTGTATTCCCTGGAAGCCTTTGCACTCTTGCCAGGCTTCCCAGTTCGATCAGCTTCCACTGGTAACTCTGCTTCCCGACCATTCATATCATCGCCTTCTCCTTCGACCTCATCCACATCCATTACATCAGTATGTCGCGTCGACGATTTTGTTTTAGACAGTGGGCCAGGCTTATCTCGCTGTTTCCCTTTGTTCTTCGTAGTTACCACTGTCTCAGGAGCCGTCGCGTGTCCATTAACTTCTGCGGTTTTCTTTGAGGATGCCTTACGCGCTTTAGGTACCGGAAGCAAAATCTCTTCCACTTCATCACTGCCCTGTTCTTGTCCTCTTTCTTCTATCGTTTCTTGATCTTCAAATTCGACTTCATCGTCATCTTCCACTACTTCAGGTTGATGTTCTTGTTTCTTTCGTCCCGCCTGAGGCCTCCGCGCTTTCTTCGTCGCAACAATATGGACATCATCATCATCCTGCTCGTCATTCAGCACACCCATGGCTTTCTTGCGCTTCATGTTTGGTTGAGCATTACTACTTGTTCTGGATGGACCTGCCTCAGCTCGAGTGTTATTGTTGCTTGTGCTCGCCAATTTAGACTTGCTGGTGGGAACTGCTCTCGGCTTGTTTGGCGTATTAGCCATAGTTGCTAGAAAATTAAAATGTATTGTCTATTAGCGCATACTAATACTAAATATGCAAAAACGCACTGAGTTCGTCGTCTGTGCCGTCGGACATGGTGGCTATCGGGAACAGTGAAGGTGACAAAAACGGAATGTGACGGATTGGCGACGCGTAGCACGTGGTTATCATATAACGCGTTACCCCAGGTGGGGCCAACCCACATATGCAATATGTTGAATTGAACTAAGTTACAAGTAATCAGGGCAAATTCATGGTCACGGATAAATGAGAGTATTATTATATTTCTCTATGAAATTACGGAAGTTGTGCTTTGAAAATGATCGGGAGGGAGATTTGAATTCTATAACAAGTCACGATGAGACTTAAGTACAATTATTATACTTACAGTTGGATAATTTATAACATTACGGGCGCCCGTCATACTCCAAGAGCTGTCCTGGAACTTTGTCTGTCCATCCATAAAACAAGGTTAGTAATTCAAGACCCTGAGTCCCCCCTTCAGAAAAAAAGGACCGATGAGATCCCAAAGATGGCATCCCTCCCCAACACCTTAATAAAAGGGAGCGCTTCGCATTGCTACCCATGAGATCCAACAGAACTTGATATGCCCACCAATTACCGAAGACATACACATACCACCGAGGAATAAAACTACGCACCTCATTAGCCATAAGTATACTTGCCGCGTAAGCATCTCCCAAGAAGCATGCTAATTCGTAGTGCACGTTCACGAATTTTCTCACATTCTAGAGGCGAAAACATTTCATCGTTTGAGACATTAGGCTCTGGGCATCAAAACGCCGGTCCGCGTCGACCAGATCCTTCCAGTAGCGAAAACTTGTCTGGGACAAACGAATGCCACTTGAAAGAACGGTTTTGTTATTTTCCATCGCAAAGGGATGATACAAATAAGTTTATTTCAGTCGAAAAGTAGGGTGCGGGAAATATAGAAACGACAGCCAACAAATGGTCGCCTTGGAAAGAGGTAAATGGGATTCTTGCAGTGAAAACGCAAGAAAAAGTTTTGATGAAAGAGTCAGGGCGATATAGGTCGCCAAACAGCCAGCTGTGAGCTCTGCTCGTGACTGTGTCGAATTCTGATGCCATTATTTGAACTTGTGAGTATTAGCGAGCAAAGGGATCTTGAAATTGTTTTCTAGAAAGTGCTCTTGGAGTATTTTGAACAATTATTCTCGACATCAATCCTTTTCAATTCAGCGTAACACAGTGAAGTCCACAGGAAGCATGTTTGCTGAAGACATACAATGGGAGAAAAACATTGGTCCGGTCTCTTTCCCGCTTAAAAAAGCTCTATGCTAGGGTTGATTAGGTTGATTAATCCATCATCCATAAATCTTACCATGACCTTCAAGTTTGCGGATGCCATGTGTTCCACCACGTTTCCTTTGCTTGCGTCTGTCAGTTTGTAAGTATACGACGAGGGAACCTCTAATACCGACGCACCCTAGGGTACCTTCAAACGTTTTGGAGGCCGCTGGTCGGAGTCCTAGTCGACATCTTTCAAGTTTAGTTACAACCTTTGTGTGGCGAAACTCCATTGTAAGCTGTGGTGAGAGTGATCGACACCTCCATCGATGGTTATTTTAGAATTGTCATATGTGGTTGCCGATCAAGATATACCAGTTCTCGTGGTGGGCGACTGTAAGCCCCAAGAATCACCAAAATGTTGTGTGACAAAGGCCGAAGATGTCAGTAGCACTAGCAGTTAGACATGGCATGTTAGGCATAAATTATGTTGCTGAGCCTGCATTGCGTATAAGACGGAGTAAAATGTCAGTAGGGAGTGTAATTTGAATAATAAACTTTACCCAAGCAAATTGCCATAGAAGTTAAGAAAGGGTGCGATGCTTCGTGGTGCTGGAATTCCGCACCATATTCTGAAGCTAAGGAGTAGTGCGAATGAAGTGAAAATAAAATAGCAAAACAAAGGGCCTTTTGGATTATGCCGAGGAAAATATATCTGAACTTGAATTTTAATTCCTTTCATTCAACCTGCTAAGTACAGTCCACAGTTAGGAACACGATCTTGAGATCTACAAATAGATATGCTCACAAACGGTCTTTGCTTTCGTTTGTAGGTATGAATACCAAGAAGGGGACCTTTTCAAAATAAGAAGATGATTCTTTTAATCATTCTTCCGCTCTGGGCTAAAAACTACTCAGGCAGAAATGACGCGCAGGTTGGCCAGGCCAAGTTTAATTACAGAGAAATAGCTGTTCTGTATGCACAGGAAGATTTTGAAATGAATAAACGCAATGAAATAGAGACTTTTGTAGGTTGTAGGCCGCGCGACGAATTGATGCTTCAAGATCCTTTAACGCGACTGGTTATGAGTTTCGTTCGAAGAGAAATAGCGCACATGCAGTTGACGCGTTGAGGTGGATCGTAATTCAATGGCAGTAATAATCGATGGGGAATCCAAGGAAAATCTGCATGCTGGCTCGGATGAAGCAAGGATCGGCGTCGGAGCGGAAGGTGACGCCGTGAGTGTGATGTGTGTATGTACATGTTTATTTTCCCTTTGACCGCGACTCCACCCTTGCAGTTCTTTAGCTTTACCGTCAACGACGAGCACCCGTCGAGGCTGACAGTCCTTGGGCCTCACAATGCCCGCCCTGTCTCGTCTATTGTATCTACCAGCGTCCCGAAGGACATTCTCCTCATATTTCTCCTCCAAATCGGGTGGGGGTCGTTATTTCAATTCCGCCAAATCACCAAAGAGTGCTGTCGTAGGTTCGAAGGCCAACGTCAAGAACGACACTTCGTCGGAGGTGCAGAAAGATGGCACACAGAGCGCCAGCGCACCGTCTGTATCGAGTGTGGTTAACACAGGTACCATAGGAGATGCTCAGGCCTCGTCAACGACCAACTCTTCAGCGTCTTCATCGGTTTCCGGCGTCTCCGAGAACTCGGGTAGCGTAACCTCTCAGTCTTCGAGTCTCGCAGATGCTTTCGCAGAATTCAACCAACATCACATCCCACAAATATCTATCAGCTCTAAAGATTTCAAGACCCACCAATTCTTCTCACTACACCGCCCATTGCTCCTTATCAATCAACCCTCTTCCATATTTCGAAGTATCCCACATAATCAACCTCTATTCGGTCCTCTGCAACAGGAAGCTGACAAGTTGAAGCAACAATTTGGGTTGGAGACTTCGACTGATCCTTTCATCGATGCGGACGCCGAGGCCGCGCGTCAACTGACTCGTGCTTTGACGATGAGCAAGGCCGCATCTACTCTGGCTTGGGAGAATACCATGAAGCACCTAGGCCTTGATGTTTCGAAAGATGCTGACCGAGTCAACCTCCAGCAACAATTTGACAAGGAATGGGAAGAGGTCATGCTTGACAGCACGAAGAGGAAGAGGCGAAAGAAGATGAAGAAGCATAAGTGAGTTCCTCTCTTTGCACTCACTCTTTTTCGATTTGGCGTCAGCTTTGAAAATTATTGACCACCTTTTCTTCGTCCTGTACAGGCTAAAGAAGCGCAGAAGAGTATGTACCTTTTCCTGTATCTTTTCTACTCTCATTCTTATTCATGTTACACTAGGCAACTCGTTCGGAACGACTACGAATGAAATAAGCGTTAGGTGGCCTTCGGGGGGTCAGGACACTATTTTATTTGTGAAGCGGCGCATTATCATCAGCATCCTACTTACTGTCGGTTGTGTAGCTATTATCACCATTCATCATTGCATATCCTATATTTTGCTACGAACATCAAACAACAATCATGATTAATGCATGGTTGATGATATCGATTCGCCCTATTTTCACTCTGGTCAAGGCGTATCGATATCGTCCAATCCCGTCCTTGTGACAAGTTGTGAGGGACTTGTGGGCATATGGGTATGTTGGAACTTAATTACATGAGTGTCATGCTGGAATAATACATACTAATAATATCATTGACATCTACTTATGGTACAAAAATACCCGGTCGTGTCCTAAAAACAACGGCAAAAAGGTCTATTTTCCGCAGCAGAAAGAAAAAACAATTTCAAAGGTATCCTGTAAAGGTATCTTTCAATCATGTCACTGTAACGATTTCTCCTCGACCGTCTTTGAGTATGACCAACTCGCATTCAATCTTTTCTCCCGTGTCAAGGCAAACGACATCAGTCGGATCGACCGATGTCAATTTCACCTGCCTCTTCTCAATAAAAGAACGTCCAAGGACTACATCGAAATGAGGCTCCTCAGAGAGGTAGACCTCTATCGTTACAGTTTTTGGCCCATGTCCTTGTCCATTCCCATTCGTACCCACTTCTCCTGGATGATCAGTGTTGTTATGGGTGGTCTTTTTTCTGTTTACGCTCCCATTGATGCTCCTAGTCTTTCCATTTGTGAGAGGAGGCGATAATTTGTGGTGTGACGGTGACGGCGAAACAACATTGTGGGGAGAGGGATTTGTACGTGAATGTGTTGTTGATCCAGAGACATTGTAACCATGATTTCCTGCTCGAGGGAGACCGGGTTGTGAAGAGGATGGTGTCAAAGTAATAGGCCACGATCCAATATTAACCAAACCGCCATAACCATAGTTGCCCGGAGCAGCATCCGGTGGGATAAACCCATGCTTAACAGCGAACTTGCGTGAAATATATACGTGTCGATAACCAGCCTTGAGTAACATCCGCACTACAGAAAAGCGGAAGGAAAGAACAGAAATTATGACGTCAAAGGATCAGCGAAAACATCAAAAATAGGAGGATTATGGCTACGTACCATTTTGCACCGGACCAATACTTCCCATGACAGTGCGTACCCCGTTCTCCGAATGGAATCTTTCAAACTGTTTCTTGAACTTTGGGACGCCGTCATCTTCACTATCGTCGTCGAGTCCTTTCTTCCCTTTCTTGCTGCGTCTACTCGTGGAGGTTTGAGATGGCGCAGGAGAACGGTTGATCTGCGGAGGCTGGGCTCGGGACGGTTGAAAGACGTAGTATGCTGGATTCATATATGCCGGCGGAGAAGGTAACGATTTCTTTGGGCTGTGTAAGTGTATCGTTGGAGTTTCGGTCATCATGCTCGGAGGAACGATCTTAGGTGTAGGAGGATCAGGCAGAAGTGTCCGTGATGTTGAAGCGACTGGTAGGCCCTTTGCTTCTGAAGCACCCGTAGTAAACTTTTGGTCTTCATGGTCGTGCTGTTGTTGGCGGCGCCATACGAATATCGTATAGTCGGATTCTATTATAAATGAAACGTCGTGCCTGCAATATCAACTACGCGAAGGAATACACACCATCATCCAAGTTCCAAACAGCATCGTTATATTCATACTTCAACCATCCAGGACCAACACGCTCCCCGTAATAGTCTGTATTGGCCTTTCTGCTGAGTTTATTGTACAGATCGACTAATGTCTCTTGGGTCACTGGAACAAGGGGTCAGCTATAAAAGTTGAGAACGCGATAATGGACTGACATGAATGGAGTATCGCAAACGAAGACGTTGGTGTGTGGATGTTGAGCACGGACGGTGGTTGTGCAGCGGCCATTCGCCTTGAGTTACGTGTTGTGAAAAAGTCGTATGTCAAAGATGAAAGTAACCAGTCAAGTCAAGCCGCAGTTATGGAAGTCGCGCCGACTAATTCAGAACCTTTTTATAGAGTCTGCGTCACAAATAGCCCATCACTCGCTACACTCAGATATCAGAAAGATAGTTTACAAGTTGATATTGCATTATCTCTCAGATTACATACAACATAGCAAAGCAACAGATCAATTGCAGATATTCGCACAAAGGAAAATCATATACTACTCAGTGGGTCGGTACATCTAGACGCATCTACTTCGGTATGTTGTCGCGCGCTTGCTGCTTGACTCGCCTCCTACAACACATGCATATCAGTAGGATGCAGGCATTCAAATGTGAAAGAATATAACGTACTCATAAGCCACTTTGTCATTCCTTTGAAAGCCATTCGTAAATCAGGAGGGTCTGTGACAACTTGCGGAGAATGAACTCACTTGAACATCGTGTAAGCATCGCTTTGTGCGGGGTCGTTGACGTTGGGGTTATCCAAAAGATCTTGAATACCCAGCAAGATCTAGGCATAAAGTCAATTTCGACTATTATTTAACATGATCCACAAGTACGCACTTGTTTAATAGTGATTGCGGGCTTCCACGACTTTTCCTCATCTAGAATCGACAAACAAACAGTACCAGAGGGGTAGACGTTGGGGTGGAAAAGGGGTGGGGTGAATTTGCCTGTTACAAACATATTAATATCTTATCGAGATTGTCTGAGAATGGATTATTCTAACACTTTGGAGGCTTCGAAGGGTAATCTGGAGAATGTGTTTGGTAAACACGACATAACTGAATGTCAGAAACTAGAGAGCGCTCACCTTCAGGGAAAATCATCGTCAACTTGTACAATCCTCCTTCCCAAGCTGTCTATTCAGTTATAGTTAGCATTATTGTATTCGTCTCGTAAGAAGGAAACATGTCGCGTCCAAATCATCAGGATAGACTTTTCTGGACGCGTCATTTCCAGCACAGTACAATGGAATGTATTATACCTTCTGTTTGCCAGGGATGCCCACTTCCCATTCCATTAGATTCATAGACCCATCGGTTGCCTTCGCGGGTTTGGCGTAGAATCCCTATAATTGAGTAATTGTAAGTAAAAGTATTATTAATACCCATTCTTCTTGTATTTCCGGTCATTTTTCTGGCTGCATATGAGCTATGCGCAATGGAATTTCGATTTAAGATTCGGCAGTACGAAGTTGGACGAGATAATCGCCTTATTGGTTGCAGGCAGAACCAAAGATATCCGAAGGCGAACACTCACGAAAGGATGATCCTTACGCCATTGCTTGCGCTCCTCAGCTAAACGTGTCCTACAAATTCCTGACATAGCGGTGTTGCGAAATGGGTTACTTTCAAAAGAGACTGTTTTCAACGTCGGGCGTAAACCAGCTGTGAGAGGCGGAATGTAACTCGGCTCTTCAATATACTGCTGAGTCAGCATCGTCGAAATTAATCAGTCGAAAACAACACTTCCAAGAGAAGCGCCCATCGAGCTTGTGAGAAGCAATTCTTGAACATATAGAGCCTCAATGCACGAAGGTTTCAAGATATCTTTGAAGTCATTAGTATGTATTATCAAAGATACATATTCGTTACGACAGCAAACTACTCCCAACAACAGCTAGTAAAGAGCCCTAGTACATCAACTTCTCAATAGCGTTCTTGATGGTGGTAATCTGGCTGGACAGCTCCTTCGATTCACCAGTGGTAACGCTGGCGGCAATTACGGGCCTCGACACGTTGCAAGCACGTCCAACGGCGGCCTTGGAAGGCAAGAAGACGTAAGGTACGTTCTATACAGCAATCACGAAAATGGATCAGTACACGTCGACCAAGCTTATTAAAGGTACTATACCTTTTCTTCGCAAAGGAGGGGAAGATGGAGGAGAATTTCCAGAGGCTCAGTGTCGGCGGTCAAGATGATGAACTCGGCAATACCACGGTTAAGTGTTTTGGTAGCTGGGGTAGGAATAAAGATCAACATCGTTTTAACAGATAAAGATAGGTACCTTCGTTAGCACCCTTCTTCAACTGTTTGTACTGTGTTGCCTGTTGAACAAGCTCAAGGATCTAAACAAGGAGTATAAGCAACTGGAGAACGAGGAAACTTGAAGAGACTGACCTGGTTGGTCAGGTTGGCGTCAGCCAAGGGCCAGGCACGTCCGTGGTTTTCTTCAGCCATTATAGTTTTGATATATGGAGGGAGTCGTTAAAAAGGTGACCTCACGGTTGATCCTTGGTCGAGTGTTGGTAGTGTTACGAGAAGAAGTTTGGAACGCACACCCACAAAAAAAATAAGGAGTATTACGTAATGGAAGTATCCAAAAGAGGATCATGGTCCGAAGGAGCTGAAAGTTATTTATGGATCAGGGGATTCGCAAAGGACGGTACCAGCTTTCCCATCTTGAACTCAATCCACTATCATGTCCAAAAACACCGTCTACTTTGGATACGGTAGCAACCTGTGGCTTGACCAGATGAGGCGTCGCTGTCCAGAGAGCAAATTCCTTGGAGTTGGTTCCATAAAGCATTGGTGAAATCACTTTCATTTCACCAATGCTAGCTCAGAACTTAACAGCAGTATTACTCTCCAGGAAGTGGATAATAACATCTCGTGGATACGCCAACATTATTCCATCTCACGGCGACATTGTGTATGGGCTTATGTACGAGCTTACACCAGCAGACGAACATGACCTCGACATTTACGAGGGAAGCGCTTACGAAAAGCAGACTCATCCTGTTAGCTGGGTCCGCGAAAAAAGTGTTGCTGAAGACAAACAAGTCGATGCGCTCATATACATCGACCCCGAGCACAAATCGGAAAGCACGCCGAGGAAGGAGTACATATACCGCATGAACATGGGTATCGCAGATGCTATCCAAGAAGGGGTGCCCACCGAGTACATCGACAAATACCTACGTGTCTTCATCCCTTCTGCAGACAACAAGGCAATCAGAGACGATGATTGACATGAGTAGCGTACCTTTAAAATAAAGATCTTCCTTTCTGGGAAATAGTAGCCCCTGTATGCGGGCCGTTGTAAATGTTGTTACATTTAGAGCGTCTAGCCAAATACCAAGCAAATGAACGCGCACGACGCGGCCGCGTCACCTTCACAATCTACAAGTCCTTTTACTTCATCATGCAATCCTTTGTAAATCGATACTCGACTACCAGCGCCGTTAGTCAGCTGCGAAAGGCCCAACGCCTTGCTGAAGAAGAAGAAGAATATTCCGATGCTACTTGGGGTTCAGCAGCAGGTTTTGGAAATATCTTGAAAGGGTCCCCTGCTTTCACTGTTCCTAACGTCCCAGACGTGAGTTTCGTGACCATAGACCTGCAATGAGCTGCCTGGTAGTTACTGATTTTTGGTGGACATCTAGCCTACATCATTCCTCCGCCTTCACACCGACGACCATGCTGATCCCAGCTGCAGAATCAAGATCCAGCACGGAACTACCACACTTGCTTTCCGCTTCCAAGGTGGCGTCATCGTTGCCGTAGATTCACGAGCTACAGCTGGGAGCTACATTGGTACGATAGCTCATAATATATGATCGTTTCCATAATTGAAATATAAATGTAGCCTCTGGAACCGTTAAAAAGGTTATTGAGATCAATCCTTACCTTCTTGGAACTATGGCTGGTGGCGCTGGTTCGTACAACCTTTTTCGTGTTCTTGATCTACTTGATATGACTGACATGCACGCATTCAGCTGACTGTCAATACTGGGAAACATATCTTGGAATGCACTGCAGACTGCACGAACTACGAAACCGCGAACGTATCTCAGTATCAGCGGCTAGCAAATATCTCAGCAATCTGGTGTACAGTTACAAAGGAATGGGACTGAGCATGGTATGTGGAAATTAAATCGCAACTAGTATATTATGCTTACTTTGACAATCTAGGGGACGATGATCTGCGGCTGGGATAAGACGGTGAGTACCTACGCCCGGTGATAAATTCAATGCCATGTTTATGGTTTTATAGGGCCCTGCCGTCTTCTACGTCGACTCTGATGGAACCCGCCTCAAGGGCGATCTTTTCTCCGTCGGTTCAGGAAGCACTTTCGCATATGGTGTCCTGGATCAGGGATACCGTTGGGATCTGACTGATGAAGAGGCACAAGAGCTCGGACGACGAAGTATCTACGCTGCCGGTCATCGTGATGCTTTCTCAGGTAACACATGTAACCTGTATCACGTCAAAGAGGATGGATGGAAGTTCATTGGCAAGTCCCTCTATATCATGATGCATCTTGTTTCGTTCTAACCTTTTTCCATTCTTACTTCAGGAAACTACGATATTTCTCAAATGCACTACGAAGGTCCTGGAAACGTTCCAGGAGCACCAGGTGGTGGATATGGCTACGATCTCCGAGTGGAAGGACGCAGCTCCGCTAATCCACCTGAGGCCCCTGCTGCCGCTGCATAAGAGAGAACTTTCGATTCGGATTTGTACTATGCTGTTTGAGTTTTTTCACTTCTTTTGTACTTTTTATTCAGATACTCAATACATAAAGCAAACTTGAGTATCTTCTAGCCTTTCAGTGTTTGTTCATACTGTTCTACTTCCATCCGTTCTCTCTCAAAGAAGGACATCGTCTCTAGGGGTTGCCACTGAAATGGTGGGTTAGTATTCGGTGGCAAAGGGAATGAGCATGGTTACTCACTTGAGTACGATATCGGATTTTCCAATAAATGAATAGCACAGG
>Ga0247779_1000527_pt1 | contig 23570 bp, 24 predicted proteins | sample UWRJL221509R5_FD_179925 | JGI IMG/M metagenome (GOLD analysis project Ga0247779, IMG submission 179925) | Plant litter microbial communities from Arlington Agricultural Research Station in Wisconsin, United States - UWRJ-L221-509R-5 | ecosystem: Environmental > Terrestrial > Plant litter >... | reverse complement strand
CGTTCTCCAGTTCCTGTTGTTCATGCGGCGCCGCGGCATGACACGCGTGCTGAATTGTTATAGCCTATAACAGTTGTATCCGTGAACACAAGTGCCCGACAGCTAGGGATGAGGAGATGTCTTGGAGCCGCGCGTTCGTTTCAACGCCCGCATCGAAGGTGTGGAGTACGACTTGCTCGACGAACTGATCGGCTATGCAGTGCGCCGCGCACAGTTGTCGATCTACGAGGATTTCGCCGCGACGATGGAGGCCGAAGAGATCACGCCGCAACGCTTCTCCTCGCTTGTGATCGTTGAGAACAATCCCGGAATTTCCCAGTCGCGCCTGGCCGAAGTGATGGGCATTGCGCGGTCCGGTGTGGTGGCGATCATCGATAGCTTCGAGAAGGCAGGCTTGATGGAGCGTCGCGCCAGCGGCGACCGCCGCTCGTACAGCCTGCTGCTCACCCAGGCAGGCGCGCGCCTGCTCAAGCGTTACAAGCGGGCCGTGAAGGAACACGACGAAAGAATCTCGGCCGGACTGACGCTGCCCGAAAAAGCGCAACTTCGAAAACTGCTGAGCAAGCTCGGCACGCCTTGAGTCGCAAGGAAGAGGCGCGGCGTGCAGCGAATGGAATTCACCCAGGAGACAAAATGAAAAAGTCAATCCGTCCCTTGATTGCGATGCTCTTGAGCACAGTGGCCTTCGGTACGGCCCGCGCCGAAATCACCGTTGGCGTGAGCCTGCCGCTGACCGGTCCGGCGTCAGGTCTCGGTATTCCGACCAGGAACGGGATTTCCATGTGGCCCGACACCATTGGTGGCGAAAAGCTGAAGCTCATCATTCTGGACGACGCCTCCGACCCGACGCAGTCGGCCAAGAACGGGCATCGTTTCATCACCGAGGACAAGGTTGATGCGATCGTAGGCTCCACCGCCACCCCCGCGTCACTGGCGCTTTCAGCTGTGGCACAGGAAGGCAGGACGGTGCAGATCTCGACCTCGCCCGTCGAACTTCCCGAAGGGAAGGATGCGTGGACCTTCCGGGTCGCGCAGTCCACGGCGTTGATGGCCTCGGCACTGGTTGAGCACATGAAGAAGCATGGCATCAGGACCTATGCCTACCTTGGCTACTCAGACGCTTACGGCGAGGCCTGGCTGAAATCCTTCGATGCGCTGGCCGAGAAGGCCGGTCTGACCTCGGTGGCCACAGAGCGCTTCGCTCGATCCGATACGAGCGTGACGGCCCAGTCCTTGAAAGTCACGATGGCCCATCCGGACGCGATCCTGATTGGCGCGTCAGGCAGCGGTTCGGCGATGCCACACAAGGCCATTGTCGAACGCGGCTACAAGGGAAAGATCTACCAGACCCACGGTGCCGCCTCGCGCGACCTGATCCGCCTGGGCGGTAAGGACGTGGACGGATCGATCGTGGTGGCAGGCCTGGCTGTGATGCCTGAAGCACTGCCGGTGTCGCATCCCTCCAAGAAGCTGGCCACCGAGTTCGTAGAGCGCTACGAGCAGCAGTTCGGCGCGGGCACGCGCAATCAATTTTCGGCGCATGGCTATGACGCGTATCTACTGTTGCAGGCGGCGGTGCCGGTCGCTCTCAAGAAGGCCAGACCGGGCACGGCGGAATTCCGCGCGGCCCTCAAAGACGCCTTGGAGAACTCCAAGGGCATGACGATCACTCAGGGTGTGATCCGCTATTCGGCCAAGGATCACTGGGGACTGGAAGACAACGCCCGCGTCCTGCTGACGATAGAGAACGGTGAGTGGAAGCCGGCGAACTAGAGGCGGCGGATCACTGGTTCGAACCATGGCATTTGATCTCTCGCCGAGGGTCGCCCAAACATCGGGCTTCGCAACAGCGATCGAGGGGCTCGACCTCCAGTAGTTCGAGTGTCGGATAGCGCTGGCGTCGTGAATCGCACCTGCGCTCATGAGACATGGTGTCCGAGATAGATCCAGCGAGCTGCTAGGGTCGGCCATCTCCAGACGTCGGCGACCGACAGCTATGCGGCCCTTTAGTAAGTGGGTAAGTCTGAACTAGTGGATGACATTGGCGATGTCACGAACGAGCCGCAGCTTCGGCATCACAGCCATATACCCGTCTTCACCCGGCGCCGACTGAAGTGCATGCTAGATGAGCATCGGTCCGGATGGATCATCCAAAGCTCAACGACATGCGGGCTCGACTTGAGAGCAAGCGACTCGAGCAGGCGCTCCCTGCTGAGATGGAATTGGGCATCGATTCGAAGACCAAACCGACCGCCCACCCGGGACGCCCACGGGCTCGACCTTCCCACGCGATGCCATGCGACGTCCTGCGCCACGCCGGCCCGCTTCTTGCTTGAGATCGCGGCGACTCTTCATCGACGGCCCCACGGCCCAGCCCACCAACATGTCGGATCCCGCGCGATATGGCGGCGTCCGCGGCAGGACAAATGACCGACGTCTCCATTACCTTTGGACCATTCGAGCTCCTTCCCTCCAAGCGAAGGCTCCTGAAAGATGGGGGCGCCCTGCCGGTGGGCAGCCGTGCGTTCGACATCCTCCTGGCCCTGGTCGAGCAGCCCGGCCATCCGATCAGCTCGGCCGACCTGATCGCCCGGGTCTGGAAGCACAGCGTGGTGCATCCGGGCGCGTTGCGGGTCCACGTCGCCGCGCTGCGCAAGACGCTTCAGGACGATCGCCGGCGGCCCTGCTACATCCTGACGACCCCCTCCAAAGGCTACCGATTCGCGGCACCCGTGCGCCGCAACCTGCTGCCCCAGGCCTTTGCCGCCGGCCGGCCACATGCCGACCGCGAGGCCCACGGCGCAGGATCCGACACCGAGCGAGCAGGACTGCTCGGACGCGCCACGGTGCTCGCTGAATTGCAGACGCTCGTCCGCCGGCACCGCTGCGTCACGGTCACCGGCCCGGGCGGGGTTGGCAAGAGCACCGTGGTGCGCGCAATGATCCAGAACACCCGCGATCAGGGCCAGGCGCCTCGGGTCGTCGATCTGGCGTCCGTCGAACGCCCCGAGGACGTGCCCCACGCCATCACCGCGGCCTGCGGGCTGCAGGCGGCGGGGTTCGACGGCGTCGCGGCGCTCGTGGAGCAACTGCGCGACGCGGAGTTCGTCCTCGTCCTCGACAATTGCGAGCACGTGATCGATGCGGCGGCGCAGTGCGCGGAGCGGATCCTCGCCGGCGCCGCGCGCATTCAGGTCGTCGCGACGAGCCGCGAGCCGCTGCGCATCGCTGGCGAATGGGTGCATCGGCTGGCGGGCCTGGCCGCACCCGGAGAGGATCATCCGCCGGGCTTGGCGTCGGCCATGGCGTTCGACGCGGTCCGCCTGTTCATCGAGCAGGCGCGCGAGACCGACGCCCGCTTTGCGCCCAACCCCGCCGAGCTGCGATCCATCTGCAGCCTCTGCCGTCGTCTCGAAGGGAACCCGCTGGCCATTCGCCTGGCCGCGGCGAGCCTGCGCGACCAGCCGCTCGCGCGCATCGAGGCCAACCTGCATCACATGCTGCGCGAATCGCTGGATCGGGATCTCGCGCTGCTCACCGCCACGACACGCAGCGTCCTGGGCTGCCTGTCCGGGATCGACGGACCGTTCGACCTGGCCGCAGCGCGGCGCGCCTGCCATCACCTCTTTCCCGACGCTGCCGACGAGGCTAGTCTTTTGGCGGATGAACACCTCTACACCTTGGCCTCAAAGTCGATCCTGGTGGCAGTGCCCGGCACGGAGTCGCCACGCTACCGCCTCGAGGAGGTGGTGCGCACGCACGCTTCGCTTCGGTTTCCATAGTTCGGCGGACCGACTGCGTCCGAAGACCACGCCTTCTTGACATGTCCAGCACCCTCCTGCGATTCGACGCGTTCGAACTCCACGACGAGCCACTAAGGTTATTCAAGGACGGCGCGCCCTGCGCCCTCGGAGACAAAACACTGCGCATCCTGCGCGTGCTGGCCGAGGCCGCCGGATGCCTGGTGAGCCACGAGGACCTGCTGCGAAAGGTCTGGCCAGCCGGCGACATCGGGAAGGGCAATCTGCGGGTGCACGTCCACGCACTGCAGAAAGCCCTCGGACCCGCCGCCGATGGCCGTCCCCGCATCATCAACCAGCCGGGCCAAGGTTATCGGTTCGTCCAGGACGTCGTGTCCTCGGACGTTCCGCCCCCGCAGGCGGCCACCGCACCGGCGGCCCGGGGCGCGAGAATGCCGCCGCTGCCGGCGCGCGTGACCCGGCTCGTCGCAAGCGGCAAGACCATCGACTCGATGGTCGACGCCTTCGCCTCGGCACGCGCTCTGGTCATCTCCGGTACGGGCGGTACAGGAAAGACGTCGATCGCCGTGGCGCTCGCTGAGCGCCTCGCGCCCGACTTCCGGGACGGGGTCTGCCTCGTCGACCTGTCTGGAGCGGACGACGGTCGCGGACTCGCGCGCGCGGTGGCCGCCGCGCTGGGCCTGCCCAGCGCCGGAGACAACGCCGAACCCCAGCTCCTCGACGCGCTGCAGCCGTTGGAGCTCCTGCTCCTGCTCGACAACTGCGAGCATCTGGCGCCGGACGTGGCGCGCCTTGGCAATCTGCTGCTGGCCGCGTGCGCCGGCGTCAGGCTGCTCGTCACGAGCCGGTGCGGTGTCCGCGTCCACGGCGCGCGTGGGTGGCGCCTGGAGCCGCTGGAGCTTCCCCGCTCGGATGTGATGGCGTCGACGCCCGCTGAGGCGCTATCCAGTCCGGCAGTACAGCTCTTCATCGAGCGGGCCCTGGACGCGCCCCCGCCGGGCCAGTGGCAGCCGCAGTTACTTGGCGAGATTGTCGAAGTCTGCCGTCGGCTCGACGGCCTGCCGCTGGCCATCGAGCTCGCGGCGACCTATGCGCGCACCCTCGGATTCGCAGCCTTGCGCGATGGGCCACACGATCGCATCCTGCGCCTGCCCCTGGGCCCGCGCACCAACACACGCCACACATCGCTGGGCGCACTGCTGGATCGCGGCTGGGCCCTTCTGCGCAGCCAGGCCGCCGACCTGCTGGCGCGACTGGCCGTCTTCGAGGGCTTGTTCGACCTCGAGGGGGTGGCCGCCCTCGCCCGCCCGCTCGACCTGCCCCTGAGCGACACGGTGGCGCTGCTGGAGGAATTGGTGGACGGCTCGTGGATCGTCGCTGAGCAGCATCACGCCATGTGGCAGTACCGGATGCTGAGGACCACGCGCCTGCATGCGTTGACCCGACTGCGGGCGCATGGCGCCGAACTGCGGGCGCGGCGCGACCACGCGATCCATCTGTGCTTGCGGCTGCAGGCTCCCGAGGCCGACTCGGCACTGCCGGAGGACGCCACGCCGTCCTGGGCGATCCGCGCGGTCGCGATCGATGACGTCCGCGCGGCGCTCGACTGGTTTGCCGGCCAACCGGGCGACAGCGGTCTGGTCGCCGAACTCACCATCGCCTCCGCACCGCTGTGGTCGGGCGCGGCGAGGCTGGGTCAGTTCGCCGCACGCGTGGAGTCGGCCCTGCGGCAGATCGCGGACGAGGGACTGGCGGGCGGCGAGCAGGAGATGAAGCTGCGGATGCTCAAGGCCGCGCTCGAGTTCAACGTCGTGGCGACCAGCCCCGAGCGGACGCGGGCGCTGCATCGGGCGCTGTCCATCGCTCGCGAACGCGGCGCGCGCGGCGTCGAGATGACCGCGCTCTGGAACATGATGCGCGTCGAGAACATCCTCGGCAACTACGACGCAATGAACGGCTACATCGACCAGATCGTCGCCCTCGCAGATACCGACGACGAATTCGAGACTGCCCTGATCTTCAGACTGAGGGCGCTTGCCGAGTCGCGCTGTGGGCGGCTGAGGCAGTCGCTGATGTTCGGCAAGGAGGCCATCCGGTACGCGCGCGCGCAGGCGGGCAGGCACCGCGCGCGCCTCGGCTACAACCCGCACGCCGCGGCGATGGCCAACCAGGCGCTGACGCTGTTCGTCTGCGGGCGGATCGCCGAATCGCGCGATGCGCTCGACGCCGCACTGGCCGGCCTGTCGTCGATGCGCAACCCGGCGAGCCTTTGCTACGTCCTGGCTGACAACGCTGTCCCCCTCGCCGTCTGGGCAGGAGACCTGGCCCTGGCCCGGTCACGCATCGAGCGTCTGGCCGAGACGGCCCATGAGCACGGGTTCCCGTTCTACAGCGATCTGGCGCAGGCCCAAGCCCTGGCCCTTCAGGTGCTCCAGGATCCATCCCCCGCGATGCTGGCGCGGGCGCGCTCGGCGTTCGCCCGTCAGCACCAGTTCCACAAGGAGTTGCTCATCACGATCGCGCCCGATCTGGTGGACGCAGTGTCGGTCGATCGCGCCCGCCGCGGGCGATCGGGCTGGAGCAGCGCGGAGATACTCCGGGCGGCGGCCCTGCATCCGGCGGCAGCCGGCCTCCCGGCGACACCCGACATCCGCCAGGCACTGCTGTCCGAAGCCGCCTCGACGGCCGCGAGACAGGGCGCGGCGACCTGGGAGATCCTGGCGCGGCAAGCGTCGCTGCCACTCGAGGCCGACGCTATGCCCAGGCCGGTCGGCGCGGCGGCGCTTGAGCGCCGCATTCCCAAGGACACGCGGCACTGAGGTGCAGGTTGCCCCCGGGCGAGCCACCGAATTATGCGGTGGCGACGCGGCCGTTGCGACGACGTGCCGACGCGGCACCCACCAGGCCGAGGCCACCCAATAGCATCGCCATGGAGCCGGGCTCCGGGACGGGGGCGGCGTCCAGGTCGGTCACCGTCAGGCTGTAGGTCTTGCCCGTGGCATAGAAGTCGTCGAGGACGAAGGTGCCCAGGTTGAACGTGACCGTGTCCGTCTCGGTGCCCGTGTAGAGCTGGGCGCCCGTCGTCGACAGCAAGGTCGGCGCGATAACGGCGCCGGCGATGTCGAGGCCGCCGTGCACGCTGTCGTTGTAGAACTCGAGATTGGCGGGCCCGTCGATGCCCTGGAAGGTGCCATCGACACCGAACAGGTAGAAGAACACGCCATCCAGGGCATTAAATTGACCCGGGCTCAGCGTCGACGGCAACTCCCAGGTCGCCGAGTAATCGCCGGTCAGGGTAAATTGGTATGTCGACGCCTGCGCCGCGCTCGTGGCGAAGGAAATAACGGTCGCTGCGACCAGTCCGGCGACCATCCTGCTGAATTTCATGAGAGTTTCCTCTGAGGGATTAAATGAGTGCACCGATAGTATTTACAGACGCCAACGAAGGCAAGACCTGTTTGGAGATAAATGGGTCGCGACGCCAGGGATGACACCGCAAACTACCGCACAGTACAGGGATTCCCCCAGTGATATCAAATACTGTTAAATCAGCGTGCGGCGCCGTCAGATATTAGTAGACTGCGTCGACGTTAAATGAAGTTAATCGGTATTCCGGCGGGGCTCAAGACATCCCTCAGTAGAAAGCAGATGTGTTAACTTTGCGGCACGGCGCTACTGCGCGTACTGTTAATTTCCAACCGACAAGGAAACTCATGAAACTGATTCGTACCATTGCCGGTGCGATAGCGATAACGGCTATCGGCAGCGTCAACGCGGCGACCAACTTCCACGAGGGATTCGACGACGTATCGTCCCTCCAAGCGAAGGGCTGGTCGAACCTGAACTACAGCCGGGCCCCGTTCGGCGACGCCTGGTTCCAGGGCGGAGGCGAGTTCACGGGGGTGGACGGCTCGGACACCGGCTACATCGCGACGAACTACCTCACCACGGTGGTGGGCACGATCGACAACTGGCTCATCACGCCCGCGATCAAGTTGACCGGCGGCGACACACTCAGCTTCTACCTCCAGGGCGTGCCGGATCTACCATGGGTCGACAGCATTCGTGTGCTGGTCGGGGACGGCTCCGCCACCGCACGGAGCGACTTCAAGACGACACTTTTCAACATCTCCGGGATGCCCGACCAGTGGACCGAGTTCACGCTTGGCCTGCCGCCGACCGACGACGGCTCGATCCGGATCGCGTTCGAATACTACGGCTCTTTCACCTACTCCAACTACATCGGCCTGGACGAGGTCAGCGTCTCCGGGAACGGCCTCACCTCCGGCAGCCCGCCCATCACCGCCGTGCCCGAACCAGCGTCCGCGTTGCTGCTCGCACTGGGCATCGCCGGCCTGCTGGTGTCGCGCCGGCTCCGCCCGGGCGCCGCGCGAATCTGAGACCGCCCGACAGCTTCGTGACCAAACAGACGCCTTGCGCGTCTGTTTTTCTCTTCGGGCGCCTGGCCTCGTCGGTTCGCTCGCCAAAGCGCAGTGCCAGCGCCGCGCTGGCCAAGGCCATTTCCTCGCCGCGATCCAGCGGCAGCGACTTCATCGCGTCGATGTGTTCGTCAACGACTCGAACTGTTCCAGCACCCGGATGGCGCCTTCAACCACTTCGCGCTGGACGTTGCCCTTGTGGGGGATGCGCATGTCCTCGACGACATCGCCGACGACCAGGCCGTTGCAGCAGACGAAGCGGAATGTGCCACAGAGGAGTTGGCAGGAACTCGCGCCGTCGCAACGTTTCTCAAATTATCTTCTTGGTCGTCCTCGCCCTTGCGGGATGCCGACGAGCAATGATGCTGCGGGGTAACTGGTCGTTCGCGTGGAACGGCTTCGCCGCCCCACAACGGCAGCGTTGAACGGCAGGTTTCGGGCGCCCAGCTCAAGCAGCCCTCGGACTGCAACGGGTCGGCAGCGCCAACTCGGCCAAGTCCGAACCGGTCGTCGAGAACCGCTCGACCACCGCAATCGATCGGGTGGCCGGTCTCGGATGCGCAGCGGTCATACGAGCAACTGCACATTGAACGTCTGGTGACGAACGCTGCGGTCACTCGGACCGTCTGCCGTGATTGACTCTGACCAGTCTTGAGCTACCTTCTGGCCACTTGAAGTTGGCGGGCCTCGCCTGGACTTACGGTAGCCTGGCGGCATGCCCACCGAAGACCTCAACGCCTTCCTGCGCCGCCAGCCCGCCTCAACCCTCGCGGATCTCCTCGTCGAACTCGCGAACGACCATCCAGACGTGCAGAAGCGCCTCCAGCGCCTGCAATTCTCCGATAGCCCCAGCGAGCTCGCGGCGACGTTCCGGAAGACCTTGGCCGGCTGGCGCCGCTCGCAGAAGTACCACGACTACAAGTCGGTCCGCGCCTTTGCCACCAAGCTCGAACTCTGGCTGCATCAAGTCGCGCGAGAACTCACTCCCAAGGATCCCGCCGTGGCCCTGGATTTGTTCGGAGCGTTCATTGAAGCTGACGCCTCCTTCTTTGAAAGCGCCGACGACTCCACCGGCGACATTGGCGACGCGGTTCGTAAGGCCTGCAGGTACTGGCTCGATACGGCCGCTCAGTGCGAAGCGCCCGAGGCCGTGTTGCGTGGGCGGCTGCTGAGGCTGTCAACCGCGGACGCCTATGGCGCGCGCGCGGGCCTGTTCAGAGAAGCCAATCTGCTGCTGTCTGAGCAAGCGATGCGCGATCTACCTCGCACCTGACGGCAAGGCGCAACGCGTCTACGCACTGCTTCGCGAGGCGCTAGCCCAGGCCGGCGTGATCGGCATCGCGCGCTTCGTCCTCCACAACAAGGAGCATCTTGCAGCACTCATCCCAGCCGGGCCGGCCCTGATGCTGGGCACCTTGCGCTGGGCGAACGAAGTCCGATCACCCGAGGAGCTCGACCTGCCCAAGGAAGGCGCTGCCGCGAACAGCCTCAAGCCGGCCGAGCTGAAGATGGCACAGCAGCTGATCGAGGAGATGACGGCGCCGTGGAAAGCCGCCTAGACGTGACGGCAGAAAGCGCCGCCTGACTGGCACACGCCGGCATTTGGGCGTTGGCGACAGTTCAGTTGAATGCCGTGCTGAGCTGCGCTGAGAAGAACGCTGCGACCAGCAGCGGCACGCGGCCAATAGAAAGGCCTGGCGCGTGAGCGCCAGGCCTTGTCGGCGCCAAACGGAATAGATCGCTATTGAGGCGAATCGGTTGGGTTTCGACGCCTGCAGCTTAATCCCTAACCATAGAGAGGCCCAATGCCAGACTTTCGCATCCGGCTGTAGGACTTCGCCTGCAATACAGGACGCGAATCGTTGGTCAGGCAATCCTGCTCGGGTAGGTCACAGAAGCCCTGCCAGCCGCGACGTCAGCATGCCCACTGGGTCGATAGTGTCGGCACCGCGCGCTCTGATCACTTCAGGGTGATCAACTCCTCAGCAACTGTGGGATGCAAAGCCACGGTGTGGCGAAACTGTTGCCAGGTCGCGTTCGCATTCATTGCGACAGCGACCAATTGAATCATTTCCGCAGTGCCGTCGCCCAAGAGATGGACACCAACAACTCGGTCCGCCTCCTCGTCGACCAGGACCTTCATGAAGACCTGTTCGGTCGCTCCCGCGAAGGCATGGGCCATGGCGCGGAACTTCGTTTTCAGCACGCGCAGCTTCGGGAATCGCTGTCTTGCCACGTGCTCGGGCAAGCCAACCACGCCCAGTTCCGGCGTCGTGAAGACCGCCGTCGGGACACGCTCGTAGTCGAAGTCAAGGACGTTGAGGCCACCGAAGTAGCGATCGGAGAAAGCGTGCCCTTCGCGGATCGCGACTGGCGTGAGGTTCATCCGATCCGTGACGTCGCCGATTGCGAAGATCGTTTCAATATTCGTGGCGCCGGCACCATCGGTCACGATCGCGCCTCCTGGCCCCTGCCGCACACCGACTACGTCAAGTCCCAAGTCATCGACATTTGGCCTTCTACCGGTGCTCACCAGCACAACGTCAACGTCGGTGTAGGTCCCGTCTGTTGACGTCACGCGGAGCGCACCGTCCACGCGCTCAATCTTCTCGATCGACGCATTGAACTCAAGATGGATTCCTCGCCGTACGAGATGTTCGCGGAGCACCTCGACGATGTCCTCGTCGAAGCCGCGCAAGAGCGCCGGCCCGCGCACAAGTTGGGTCACCTGGCTGCCGAGTCCCGCAAAGATGCTCGCGAACTCCACCGCGATGTATCCGCCACCGAGAATCATCACCCGCTCCGGCTGCTCGGGCAGGTGGAACACCTCGTCGGACGTGATCGCGAGCTCAACGCCGGGGAAATGCGGAATCAGCGGCCGACCGCCCGTGGCAATGAGAATCTTGGCCGCGGTGATCTCGCGATCGCTGTCGCGCAAGTGGACGGTGTGCTTGTCCACCAGTCGGGCGTGCTCGGAGAAGGTCTGAACCCCTACGCCCTGGAGGTTGCGCTCATAGGTGTCCTCAAGGCGCTCGATCTCCGTGTCTTTCCGGGCAACGAGCTCGCTCCACTTGAATTGAGCAGGCGGGACCGACCAACCATAGGCCGCAGCGCTCATAAGGTGGTCGGAGATACGACTTGCGTACACCATGAGTTTCTTCGGCACGCATCCGCGGTTGACACAGGTGCCACCGTAGTTCGCGCCTTCAGCAATCCCGACGCGGGCACCGTGCTGCGCGGCAGTACGAGCAGCACGGACGCCGCCCGACCCTCCGCCAATGACGAACAGGTCAAAGTCATACTCAATCAAGGCGCTTCTCCTTCAAGGCGTCACTCTCATAAGGAGCGCCGCCGCGCTCGCCAGACTTATTCCGCGTTGGTCACCGCTTCGGCGCTACGGCCAGCAACAGTCTCGCTGCCGATCGATTTCGCGTATGCCTGGGCTGGGCTCAGCTTGGCCGGGGCGACTTCGATCGCCACACTGTCGTAGCGGGCCTGCTCGCCGAGCGCCGAAGCGGCGGACAGTGCGTCGCCCTTCGTCGCGCCGTTGTTGATCAGGTACTGGGCGAAGGAGCCAGGGACGAGCATCGTACGGGTCACGGCAGCCGGCGCGGCGACCGTCGTGTCACCGAGCACGGCGCGGCGGTATTGGTCGTAGCCTTGCGACGCAGCGCTGGCCGACGTGGCGCCCAACAGCGTGGCGGTGGAGATCACTGCAGCGGCAATGGTCAGAGCGGTCTTCATGATCAGATCCTTTTAGCGGTTCGTGCTTCGGACTCGGCACTCGCTTCGTCCATGGGCTGGACTCTAGGATCTAGGACCGAAGGTAAATACTGGGCTGCTCTGAATTCATCGTTCGACAAATCGGAAAGGCGCGACCCTGGCGGGCCGGCAGGTGCATGATCATGCTCGGGCGTAAAACGCAAGGTTGAAGTCGCGGCGCGGTATTGCCACGTTGAACGCAGGCGGTCGCTGGCCTGCAGCTTCGGACTGGTCAGTGTCGTTCGCAGCAGGCGTTCGGAGAGACCGCTACGCCCGCCTCTGCGAACTTCTCGACGTAGAGCTGGCTCACCCAGTCGATGAAGACACGGACGCGCGGCGACAGCTGCCGGTGGTACGGGTACATCGCCGAGAGCGTCATCTCTGGACTCGGACACTGCGCGAGCACCTCGACGAGCCGCCCGTCCCGCAGCTCGTCCTCGACGTGGAAGCGCGGCACCTGGATCAGCCCGCAGCCGCGCAGCGCGGCGGCCACATAGTTCTCGGCATCGTTGACGGACAGCCATCCGCCGAGGTCGTAGCGCTTCGTCTCGCCGTTCACGAGCAGTTCGATCGGATAGTCCGCATTGCCTGCGCTCGCGAAGAAGCGCACGGCCTGATGGGTGGCGAGCTCCGAGGGATCGCTCGGCATGCCCATCGACGAGATGTAGACGGGGCTAGCGCACAGCACCTGCGGCATCTTCGCCAGCAGCCTGGCGACGAGTGTGGAATCGCGCGGGCTGCCTGCGCGGATCACGCAGTCGACACCTTCGCGCAGCAGATCGACCAGCCGGTCGCCGCTGCTCACCGCCACGTCGATGTCCGGATAGCGGGCGCGGAATTCGTGGATGCGCGGCAGCACGATGCGCGTGGCGTGCGTGCCGTGCATGTCCACACGCAGCAGGCCGCGCGGACTCGCGGCCACGTTGCGCAGCGCCGACTCGGCGTCGTCCAGTTCGCTGAGGATCTGCACGCAGCGCTCGTAGAAGGCCTGGCCGTCCAGCGTCGGCCGCACGTGCCGTGTGCTGCGTTCAAGCAGTCGCGTCGTCAGCCGCGCCTCCAGCTCCTTGATGGCATGGGTGGCGGTGGCGCGCGGTATCTCCATCAGGTCGGCCGCGCGGCTGAAGCTGCGCAATTCGACGATCCGCGTAAACAGTTGAAGTGATTCCAGGCGGTCCATGGCGTTGGTCCAGCTGCAACACATTGTTGGCTTGCCTTGAATTGTGATGCCAACCGACCTGACTTTATAAAAGCGGACTGAACTATCACCATGACACCCATCGCAGCACTCTCTGAACGAAGGGAACCATCATGGATAGCAAGAACAGTCAAAGCGCCGCCATCGTCACCGGCGGCTCCCGCGGCATCGGGCAGGCGATCGCGCTGCGCCTGGCAGCGGACGGATTCGCGGTGGCGGTCAACTACGCCAGTCACACAGCGAAGGCGGCAGAAACCGTCAAAGCGATCGAAGCGCTGGGCGGCCGCGCCATCGCGGTCCAGGGCGACGTCGCCAGCCTGCAGGATGTGGAACGCCTGTTCACCGCCACGCGCGAGGCGTTCGGCCGCATCGATGTCGTCGTCAACAGCGCCGGCATCATGCCGCTGGCGCCCATCAGCATCGGGCACCTCGATGCCTTCGACAAGGTCATCGCCACGAACCTGCGCGGCAGCTTCCTCGTGATGAGCCACGCGGCGCAGCAACTGGACAAGGGCGGCCGCATCATCGTGCTGTCCTCCAGCGTGCTCGCGAAGTCCTTCCCGAACTATGGCGCGTACATCGCCAGCAAGGCTGGGGTCGAGGGCCTCATGCACGTGCTCGCCAACGAGCTGCGCGGCCGTGACATCACCGTGAACGCCGTCGCGCCGGGTCCTACCGCCACCGAGCTGTTCGTCTCGGGCAAGTCCGAGGAGCTGATCGCCCAGATCGCCAAGCAGGCGCCGCTGGAGCGCATTGGCCAGCCTGAGGAGATTGCTGCGGCCGTCTCGTTCCTCGCAGGGCCTGATGGCTCCTGGATGAACTCGCAAGTCGTCCGTGTCAACGGCGGCTTCGCCTACTGAAATCGCACGGAGCACTCGTCATGAAGAAGATCATCCTCGTCACCGGCGCATCGAGCGGCTTCGGCCGCATGATCGCCAACGCGCTGGCCGACGCCGGCCACACGGTGTACGCCTCGATGCGCGGCCTTTCTGGCAAGAACGCCGACAAGCTCGCCGAGGTCGCAGCCCATGCGAAGCGGCACGCGGTGAACCTGCGCACGCTGGAGCTCGACGTCCAATCCGATGCCTCGGTCAGCGCCGCCATCGCCCAGGTCATCGCCGAGCACGGGCGTCTCGACGTGATCGTCCACAATGCCGGCCACATGGTCTGGGGACCGGCCGAGTCCTTCACGCCCGAACAGCTGGCCCAGCAGTACGACGTCAACGTGATCGGCACGCAGCGCGTCAACCGCGCCGCCCTGCCCCACATGCGCGAGAAGCGCAGCGGCCTGCTGGTCTGGATCGGCAGCAGCAGCGTGACCGGCGGCGTTCCGCCGATGCTCGCGCCCTACTTCGCCGCCAAGGCCGGCATGGACGCGTTGGCGGTGGCCTATGCGCGCGAGCTGGCGCCGTTCGGCATCGAGACATCGATCGTCGTGCCAGGTGCGTTCACCAAGGGCACGAACCATTTCGCGCACGCCGGCGCGCCGGCCGACACAGCTCGCGCGGCCGAGTACCAAGCCGGGCTCCCCACAGGCTTCGCCGCAGCGATGCTGGCCGCCCTCGCTGCCACCGTGCCCGACGACGCCGACCCGGAAGAGATCGCCAAGGTCGTCGCGCAGGTGGTCGACACGCCGCACGGCAAGCGCCCGTTCCGCGTCGTCATCGATCCGGCCAGCGACGGCTCGGCCGTGTCGTATGCGGTGATCGATCGCCTGCGCGAGCAGTTTCTCCACCGCATCGGCTTCAAGGGTCTGCTGCACCCCGCCGCGATCAACTGATCCACACAACCAACCAGGAGCAAGCAATGCCATTCGCCAACTTCAAGTTCCCCGAGGGAATCGTCGATCACGCCCGCAAGGAAGAGATCATTCACCGCACCACGCAGATGTTCGTCGAGTACTTCGGCGAGGGCGTCCGCCCGTACACGATGGTGCTCGTCGAGGAGGTCGCCGACGGCGGCTGGGGCCGCGCCGACGAGACGCTCACCCTGGCCAAGATGGGCAAGGGGCCAAGCACATGAGCCTGTCGGCGGCGCAGCGCGGTGAACCGGCGGCGTATGCCGCGCTGCGCGTCGCCTTCGGGCTCATCCTGATGACGCACGGCCTGCCAAAGGCCCCGCACATTCCTCACGGCAGCATGGCCGATCCGATAGCGGCATCGGCGAATCTGATCGGCAAGGTCATGGACCTTCCGTTCGCGCCGCAGCTGGCCGTGCTGGTGATGCTCCTTGAGACGATCGGCGCCGCGATGCTGGCCCCTTGGCTTTTTCGCACGAGGCATGACGCGCAAATCTCTCCGCATTGGCCTTCAGTCGGCCGCCTGACCGATGGCAGACATACCACGCCACTGGCGGCGAGTTCGGGAGATGGACGAGCGGCCCCTCGACGCATAGGCTTTGGAGTCGAACCAGGTTTGTCATCGAATTCGAGATCGGCCTAGCCCGCGTACGCTGACACTTGCCCAGCTCTCCTCGGTATCCGCGATACGGCAGCGGCTGGCCGCTCTCCGATCCATGCCAGACTAGCCGGCCCTCGGTCCCAATCGTCGGGGCATTGCTCGATGCGCTTGAAGCACACGCAGTTCTACGGTTCCTTCGACGCCCGCTGCGATGTGGCGGGCTTCAGCGTCGCCCGGCTATGCGCGCAGAGTGCAGAGCACCCGGTGGCTCCACACGAACATGAGGACGGCCACTTCATCGTGGTGCTTGAGGGCCGCTACCGAAGCAGCGCGCGTGGAGCCCACCTGCCGCTCGTGCCGGGCGACGTGCTCTGGAATCCGCCGGGCACGCGCCACGTCGATACCTTCCACGGCTCGGGCGGCCGTTTCCTGGCGCTGAGCATCACCGGCAGCCGGGCGCAGGCGCTGGGGCTGGCGGAAGGCGGTGCGCGGCGACTGCAAGGCGAATCGCGGCATGACGCGCTGCAACTGTCGCGGCAGCCGCTGACGCCAGACCTCGGTGGCCTGCTGATGGTCGAAGAGCTGGCCAACCGGCTCTGCGAGTCGACCCGTGCAGACCAGGCTCCGGCTGAAGATCGCGGTATCGGCACGCCAGCTTGGGTGCGCCGATGCATGGAACAACTTGTCGACGACTGCGACCAGGCGCTGCGGCTGGACGTGCTGGCGCGCTCGGCGGGCGTGCATCCCGGCTCCCTCGCGCGGGCGTTCCGTCGTCACTACGGCATCGCGCCGGGCCAGTTGCAGCGCCGCGCGCAACTCAACCGGGCGGCGCATCGGCTTCGCCAGGGCCAGTCGGTGGTCGAGGTCGCCGCGGATCTCGGTTTTGCGGACCAGAGTCACTTCACGCGACTGTTTCGGATGGAGTACCGCTGCACGCCCGCGGCCTGGCAGAAGAGGTTCAAAACGTTCTAGACGCCGGGACGACGCCTTCGGGATGATGACGGGCATGACTCCACCCCATCGCCTCCTCGTCGGCACCGCGCTGACACTTCTCCCCTTCCTTGTCTCGGCCGCGCCGCAGCCCGCGGACCGTACTGCCCTCGACGCGCTCCCCGGTGCGACTAGCGTACTGCTGCAGCGGCACGGCCAGGTACTGGTCGAGTTGTACGCACGAGGCGCGGACGCACAGACGCTGCACGACACGCGCTCCGTCGGCAAGTCGGTCACCGCCATGTTGATCGCGGCGGCAGTACAGGATGGGCTGTTGCGCCGGGACACGCCGGTCTTCGCGCCCTTCAAGGATCTGGAACCCATCGCGCATGACGGCCCGGCCAAGCGAGGCATCGTCGTGGAGGATCTCCTGACGATGTCCTCCGCGCTCGATTGCGACGACAACTCGGAGAGCAGCCCGGGCAACGAGGAAGGCATGTATCCCCAGACCCGCTGGCTGCGTTGGGTAGTCGATCTGCCGACGCGCGCAGTGGCACGGGATGCCGAGGGCTTGGGGCCGTTCGCCTATTGCACGGCTGGCGTGTTCCTGCTGGGTCAACTGCTCGAGCGCAGCGCGCCCGAAGGCCTCGAGGCCTTCGCCCGGCGGCGCCTGTTCGCCCCGCTCGGCATCACCCAATGGACCTGGGCTCGCTCCCCCAGCAGCGAGACGATGACGGGCGGCGGACTGCGCCTGCGCACACGGGACTGGGTGGCGCTCGCCGAGCTGCTGCTGAACCAGGGCATGGGGCCCGAAGGCCGGGTATTGGCTGCCGGCCAAGTGGAGACGCTGCTGCGCGTACGCCGCCTCACGCCCTTCTCGATGGACTACGGCGAGCTCTTCTGGCGACGGGACTACGCCTTGAGCTGCGGCACCGTCAGCGCCTGGATGATGTCAGGCAACGGTGGCAACCATGTGCTGATGTTGCCGGCGCTCGACGCGGTCGCCGTGCTCACGCGAACGGCCTACAACCAGCGCGGCATGCATCCGCAGAGCTTCGAGTTCATGACCGGGCTGCTGGAGCGGCACATCTGCGACGCCGCGGGTAGGAGCTGACACCTCTCTGCTCAAGATCGCCAAGCCGGCTCCATGGTCCGGGTGACAGCACCCGCTTCACACTTGCCGGACGGCCGCGAATCTCAGCTCAGGACTGAACTCGGTCATCTAAGGCTGGCGACTCACCAGCGGCAATCCGGCAAGTTGCGGTCGTTCACGATGGGCAGCCATCGAGGCACGGTGTTCGCCGATGAGCGGGTGCCTATCTCTTCCGGAGATCACCATGCCACGAGGCGACAAGTCGTCCAATACGGACTAGCAAAGGCGCCAGGCCGAACACATCGAGGGCGGATACGAGGAGCGTGGCGTCCCGCACGAACAGGCGAGCGTCGGCGCCTGGGCCACCGCCAATAAGGAGACCGGTGGCGGCAAAAAATCTGGTTCCGGCCGCGGGCAGCCCGAGAACCAAGAACCCTCCCGCAAGGGCGGCCGCGTCGGAGGCGCGGCCTCCGCCTCGCACAGGCGAAATGCCGCCGCTCAAAGTCACGCCCGCGCCAGACCGATCCACGCACGATGCCCACAACGGGTACTGCCTCGCGACGGCCTGCATTCCTACGTGCGCACAGGCTACCGTCGGCTACCTCGATGCGCATCCGAATGTGATCCTGACGCGTCGGAACCCTCATGATCGGATCGCTTCAACCGATCGGTTGAGCCAGCACAGTCCACCTACCGCGATCCGACAGGCCCGGCCGCCTCTGGTGCCGGGCCTTCCTTCGCAATGGTCCGCCGATCGCATCTCACCGTCTGGATAGCACTGGAGACCCTTATGGACAAGGACAATACCGCCGGCTCTGCCATCGCAGCGTCGAAAGTCAAAGGCACCAAGGTCTACAACCTGCAGGGCGACAAGCTCGGGTCGATCGACGATCTCGTCATCGACAAGCGCTCGGGCCAGGTCCGTTACGCCGCACTGGAGTTCGGAGGCTTCCTGGGCCTGGGAACTGACCTCTATCCTGTCCCCTGGTCCACGCTTAGATACGACGTCGACCAGGACGGCTACGTCGTCAACATCGATAAGGCCCAGTTGGAAGGAGCGCCGCGCCATTCCGAGTCCACTTGGCCGGCCTACGACGACGAGTACGGTCGCAAGGTCTACGAATACTACGGCGTCAGCTGGCTTTGAGCCAGTACTCGCAGCCATCGCAAGAAGCGTCGACCACCCGATGAAACGCCAGCAGGCCATATCGCTCGTGCTGCTCGTCGCCACGGTATTCATCCTCGTGCTCGACAGCACTCGCGCGGTGACCGCGATGGAATTGCTCCCGGCGCTCGATTCCGTGGATTCCGGGGAGCAAACCGTTCCGGTCGGTGCGTACCCGCCCCGGCCGCCGGCTCGCGATGATGCACCGCTTGCACCGCTGCGCCCGGAGATGCCGCCGCATGTCTACGCGTGATCGACCGCGAAAACGCGCCGCCCCTCCACCCGCCGGCATCGACGTCCGCAAGGGCCAGGCCCCTGCGCCGCTGAGCCGGTCGGAGTTCGGACGACGCTTCCAGCTGCGCTTTGCCGATCCCGCGTTCGCCGATGAAGCGCCCGCCATCGCGCGACTGGAGCAGATCGCCTGGCAGGCTGTTCGGGAAGGGCGCAAGGCCCCCGTCACGAGACCCGCGGGGGCCGGCTTCGACAACCCAGGCTACGAGGCCTCGGTCGAGTGGCTGCAAACACGCGAGCGGCTGGCCGCCGCCGGCAAGGCCCAGTCCGATCCGGCCTCGCCCTCCCGAGTGCTGCTGGTCTGCGGCAGCTCTCGCAACGACGGGACCTGCCCTGGCGAAATGTCCAAGACCTGGCGGCTGACCCAGATCGCCGCGCGCGTCGTGCGCGGCATGCGCTGCCAGGTCGATGTGCTGGACCTGAGCCTCGTCACCTCGGAGTTCGAGCGAACCATTCATCCATGCAAGGGCTGCGTCGGCACGGCCATGCCGCTGTGCCACTGGCCCTGTAGCTGCTACCCCAACCATGCGCTCGGGCAGCATGCCGACTGGATGGCCGAGATCTACGAACGCTGGGTTTCAGCCCACGGCGTGATCCTGTTGACACCGACTTACTGGTACCAATCGCCGAGCCCCTTGAAGCTGATGATCGATCGCATGGTCTGCGCTGACGGCGGCAATCCCGACGTCACCAGCACCAATGGCAAGGATCCCGCCAAGGCGAAGGCACTCGAAGCCAGCGGTTGGGACTACCCGAAGCACCTGGCCGGCCGTGTGTTCGGCCTGGTCGTGCACGGTGACGTGGCCGGCATCGAGAGCCAGCGGCGCAACCTCGCCGACTGGCTCGACTGGATGGGCCTGATCTCCGCGCCCGGCCCCTCGGCACTGGATCGAGGCATTGGTTGGTGGCAGCCCTACTACGACAGTCACAAGACCCTGGACGAGGACACGGCGATCCAGGAGGAAGTGCGCAACGTGGCGCGCGCTGTTGTGGCGGCGGTCGGCGAGATGCGTGCCGGACGGCTGACGCGTCCGCCGCTGCCGCCGCCACCTCGTATCAAATAGCAGCAGTTTCCCGACAGATCTCAATCATGCGAGGACGCGACCGCGTCGAGTTCCCATTGCGTCTCGGACAGGGTCACGTAGAGGCAACGCTCCCCTTGACGCCGCCCTTCCATCAGGAACTGCATGGCCAAGGTCGTCTTGCCCGCTCCCGGCTTGCCCTCGACGAGATAAAGACAAGCCGAGGCAAGCCCCCACCCAGAATGATGTCGAGCCCTGCAATGCCTGTATGGCACCTGGCGCGAATGGGGGTTCATCCGCCGGGCCTTCGAAGGGTGGATCTGCCGCCGGCTCGACGGCATGCCGCTGGCCATCGAAGGCCTGTGTGTCCGGCTCGGCGCCCCCCTGCAACTGCTCACACGCGGGCGCCGCATCGCCGCGCCGCGACACCGCACGCTGCGCATGCTGATCGACTGGAGCTTCGAGCTGCTGACGCCGGCTGAGCAAGCTGTGCTGTGCCGCCTGTCGGTCTTCAAGGGCACCTTCATGCTGGAAGGCGCAAGTGCCGTCGCGGCCGCAGAGGATCTGTCGGCCGGCGAGGTGGTGGAGTGTTGCCAGACCTTGTCGGCCCCATAGACCTGCATGTTGGCTTGCCAGACGCGCTGGACATGCGGCACCCCAGACTCGCATCGCGCTGAGCGCGTTGCGAGCGCAAGGCCGGGCTGCGGTGACGCGCCGCGTGGCGCCAGTACGCCGATGGGGCAATCTGCAAGACGCGGCAGATCGACTCGACCCCAAGCTGCTGGCGGTGCTGGTCGATGACGGCCTTCAGGACTTGATGCGGCGGTCGAGCTCCGCCTGGGCGAAAAACGCGCTGGCCAACTTCAGAATCCCGTTAGCCTTGCGCAACTCGCGGTTCTCGCGCTCAAGGTCCTTGATGCGCCGGGCCTCGGTGGTGGAGACGCCCTCGCGCTGGCCGGCGTCGACTTCATGCTGCCGCACCCAGGTGTTCAGCGTCTGTGGCACGCAGCCGAGCTTGCCGGCGATGGATTCGATGGCCGCCCACAAGGACAGATGCTCGCCGCGGTGCTCAAGCACCATGCGCGACAACAGATTGATTTGCAGGATCGTTGCAGGCGCTCTGCTTATCGCCTCGTTACTGACGGCAGGGCTCGATCTCGAATGGCGGGGCCAGATCAGAGAAGCTCAGGCAGCTGACGCATGGCCGAGCGTACAGGGAACCGTACGCCGATCGGCAGTCGAGCAGAACTGCGGCAAGGGGACCAGGTCGAAGTTCTATCCCGATATCCGCTACGACTACCAGGTGAACAGTCTGACTTATCACGGCGGGCGATATGCCCTCGGTCTACCTGACTGTGGTGACGCAGCGGCAATGCATGCCATTGCCGATCGCTTCGTCGAAGGGCAGTCCAGGACAGTTTGGTACAAACCGGGTCAACCCTCAGAGGCGACACTGACCGTTGGCAAGGCAACGAGTCGGACTGATGCGCAAGTGGGAGTGGCCGAAGGGTTCTTGGCCGTCGCGATTCTGCTTGCCGCCTTTTTCCTCTACCAGTCCCGATCGGACTGATGACCGGCCAAGGCGAAGAGGCGTGCAACGAAGGGCCCCGATGCCTACAAGTCGTTCAGGTACATCCGGTTCCAGGTGGGGCTGACGATCAGCTGGTTGATGCAAACCCCCGGCGGCAGTTCGGCGATGAACCGGAGCACGCGGCCCAGGTCCTCGGGCTGCAGCATGCGGCTGCGCTCTTCGGCGCTGGGGGGAACCGGGCGGGTGTCGAGGATGGGCGTGGCCACCTCGGCGGGGCAGAGGCAGCAGGCGCGGATGCCGTTCATGCCCTCCTCCATGTTGATGGTCTCGGTCATGGCCGTGACAGCGTGCTTGCTGCCGTTGTAGGCCGGGCCGGTGAGCTTGGGGTGGTGGACGCCGGCCCAGGACGAGACGTTGACGACCAGCCCGCTGCGGCGCGCCCGCATCGCCGGCAGCACGGCGTGCGTGGTGTGGAAGATGCTGTCCAGATTGGTGGCGAGCACCTGGCGCCAGCCGGCCACGGACTGGTCGCGCCAGAATCGCTGCGGCGTGTTCGTGCCGGCGCTATTGAGCAGCACGTCGATGCGGCCGGCGTGGCGCGCCAGGATGCGAGCCGCGGCGTCGGCCACGGCGGCCGCGTCCGTCACGTCCAGCACTTCCACCTCCGCCCACCCGCCCTGGCGCCGGATGCGTTCGGCCGCCGCCTCGAGCGCATCGGGTCGCCGGCCCGAGAGCACCACCGTCGCGCCGCCTGCCGCGAGCGCCTGCGCGCCCGCAAGCCCGATGCCCGAGCCCGCGCCGGTGATCCAGGCCACCTGGCCTTGAAGTGCCGCGCTCATGCCGCCACCGTCCCGGCGACTTCGCCCTTCTTCAGCTCATGCGCGTACTGCTCCCAGCCCGAGTCGGGCACCCATTCGCCACGTCGATCCCTGAGCTCACCGAGACGCCCGGCCAGTTGCTCGCCGGCACTGCCCACATCCGCGAGGTGGATGCCCTCCGTCATCGTGACGTGGGCCGCCTCGAAGCTGCCCGCGCCGGCCAGCAGGATCATGCGCGTCGGCGCATCCTCGACCACCAGCGGAATCAGCGCGGGGCTGACCTGCTCCGGCGCGAGCCGGGCCAGCGCATCGGCCGGCAGCACGCCGTCGGTCATGCCGGTGGCGGCCGTCGGCGCCAGGCAGTTGACACGAATGTTTCGCTTGACGCCTTCCAGCGCCAGCGTCTGCATGAAGCCCACCAGCGCCATCTTGGCCGCACCGTAGTTGGACTGGCCGAAGTTGCCGTACAGGCCGGAGGACGAGGTCGTCATCACGATGCGGCCGTACTGCTGCTCCTGCATCTGCGCCCACACGGCCTTGGTGGCGTTGACGGCGCCCATCACGTGCACGTCCAGCACCAGGCGGAAGTCGTCCAGCGACATCTTGGCGAAGGTCTTGTCGCGCAGGATGCCGGCGTTGTTGACGAGGATGTCGATCCGTCCCCACTCGCCCAGGGCCTGCGCCGCCATGACCTGCATGTCGTCCGTACGCGTCACGTCGCCCAGGTGCAGCCGCGCCTCGCCGCCGGCGCGGCGTATCTCCTCGACCACGCCCCGCGCGCCTTCGCCGAAGTCCCGGCCGGACAGGTCGTTGACGAGCACGCGGGCGCCGTGGCGCGCCAGCTCCAGGGCATGAGCCCGGCCCAGCCCTCCTCCGGCGCCCGTCACGATGGCGACGCGGTCTCTCAGCAATTGCTTCTTCATCACTTATCCCCGATCAGAACTTGACGGCATCTGCGCCCTTCAGGCCGAGCATCGCACGGGCCTCGGCGGGCGTGGCCACGTCCAGCGACAGTTCGTCGAGGATGCGGCGGATCTTCCTCACCTGCTCGGCGCAGGAGCGGGCCAACTGGCCCTTGCCGATGTAGAGGCTGTCTTCGAGGCCGACGCGGACGTTGCCGCCCATCACGGCGGCCATGGTCAGCAGCGGCATCTGGTGCCGGCC
>Ga0247779_1000526_pt1 | contig 23620 bp, 27 predicted proteins | sample UWRJL221509R5_FD_179925 | JGI IMG/M metagenome (GOLD analysis project Ga0247779, IMG submission 179925) | Plant litter microbial communities from Arlington Agricultural Research Station in Wisconsin, United States - UWRJ-L221-509R-5 | ecosystem: Environmental > Terrestrial > Plant litter >... | reverse complement strand
CTTTCCAAATATTGGATGCGTTTTTGATGAGTATGATCCACACCAATCAAATAAGCGAATTCGGATTGTTGGGCGGCTAGGAGATTATTCTCCAGAATTGCCTGCTTCTCCTCCAGTTCCCAGATTCTTGCTTCTGCATCTTCGAGCTGGGCGACTTTCTGGTTTGCCATTTCCGTATCCTTGTTGTTAGCTTCCCGCAGGTCATCGATGACGACTTGAAATCTATGTCGTTCAGAGTCAAATTCATTTCGCATCCTCTGCTCGTCTTCTTGCTTCTGTCGTTGTTCATCTTTCAGAAGTGTCTCGACCCTTTTCTTGCCTTGCTGTGTCTGGTCGAGCAGGTAGTTTGCGTCGCTCAAGCTCCGCAAAGCCTTGTTCCTCTCGGATTCGAGTTGTCTTATTTGCTGTTTCATTTCTTCGACGGCCTCGTTGTGTTCTCTCTGGATCCTGGCGTTCTTTGTCCCGATGACAGTCATGACTTGCCGATCTTCCTCGCAGTCGAATTCACGGGAAAGGTCGGATGGCAGAGACCCACAGGCACACATAAGTTGAGGTGCCGGAGAAGTAGAGCGAACTGCCGTATCTCGTTGTTGCCAGTATGCGTTCTGTTTTTCCAAGGCTGCACACTGGCCCCTCCATTCACTTCTTTCACCCCTTAAACGCACTACGAGGTTATCCTGTTCTTGTTTCATCATGGTCAGTTCCTGGATCCTCCTATTCGCTGCGTCCAACTCCTCCTGCATACGACCCCGGTCGAACATCGCCATGGCCATATCGTCCACCGGAGGATTGTTAATATGGTTCGCAGGGGAGAGCGCAGTGTTGATCATGATGGAAGTTTCATTGGAGAGGTGAGGTGGCCGCGGGCGTGGGTCAACAGTACGGGCTGATTGTTTTACGCCGTTCGTTGGAACTGCGTTTATCGCATCAGAGAATGGAGGTCGTCTGTGTGAATTCGATAGTTGGTTATTGGGATGCCTCATGGCAGAATTATACAGGGCAGCGTCGGAAGAGCTCTAGGTCTTGGAGGTAGAACTAAGTTATGGCGATCGTTGGTTATTTAAATGGCTTATAAGCGCCTGAATAAAGACGCGACGGAAAATGGAGTAAATCTGACAAGATGCCTAGAAAAGAGGACTCGGAAGAGCGAAGAGAAAAGCGAAAGTTAGGAAGTTGAAGTACTTTATCTGCAGCATTTATACCTTCGAGAATGGCGCCAAGGATCCCTTTGAGAGCACTACAAGGGATTTTCAGTGATTCCAATTCAGTTTTGCATCACATTTGATGTCCTTTGAGGTCCTTTAACATCATGTCATATTCCCATGTTCATTTACTTGTCTCCGAGTGCTATTTGATCCACGAGAATTCATCATATTTTATCAAAGGGGTTTCTAGAGCGAAGTGTTCAAATGCCAAATATACGTGGGGAGATAACACACATGGAAGGGAATACACATGCGGAACAAGGACATAGGCTGATGATCAGCTCTCGATTCTCTTCCTCTTCAAATCATATTGCTGTTCTTCCTCAGGTTTTTTACTGGGGCCCCGCCTTTCATGCCCGTCATCCCGGAGTCGCAAAGCAGCTACTAAACCCTCTCTCGCCTTTCTTTCATCCCTTAAACGATCAATCATCTTGGCCCTTTCGTGTTTCCACTGTTTCTTCTCTTGCTCATATTTCTCCTGTACTCTCATAAGGCTTTGCCTTTCTCGCAGGACAGTTTCCTGCGATGTTTCGTTCGCCTTGGTTTGTTCGTCCAAAGAGCGTTTCAACTTCGCCTTCTCTTCTTCCCACGTTTTCTCCTTGATTTGGAGATCAAGGGCGTAGCGAGTCTTCTCGTTTTCACATATCTCTAGTCGATCTAGGAGGTTCGCGATTTCTGTTTGAAGTTTCGTTCTGTACGCGCTTTCCTCTCCTTGCTGTTGAATGAACATTTGTTCCCTCGTAATCATGCTTTCCAACTTGTGGAGAAGCTCTTCTCTTTCGCTCTTCCAGATAACAAAATCGATATCTCTTTGTGAAAGCACGGTACGCAGTTGTTTGCATTGGTTTTCTAAATCGGTCTGGCGATTGGTGTCATTCCTCGCACCATGGGCGGGCGTGTACGGTCGTTGATATTCTCTAGAGACTTGCGTCTGGACGGAGCTGATTACGTTCACCAGCACCCGAGAGGGATCCCGTAGAGGGGTGGAAGTGGAAATAGTATCGTCAGAGTGAAGAGGTAGTGGCTTTGATTCTTGCTTCTGTGGGTAGGGCGGGAGACGGGGATCCCTGACTTTGGTGGTGTCTTGGACAGAAATAGATGCTATTAACAAGGATGATTCAATATTAACTCGCGCTGTTCATTCACCCGCGATCCTCTCATGCGTACCATTAGTCAAACTCGCGGTGGTCGGACTTTGCTTGACATCGCGAACGGACGGCTCTTTCGGCGAGACTCTGTCGAATATGTTTTTCCCTTGTGGTCTTATATCTTGCGGAGTATGATCAGGGCTCGCGTTTTCATGCGTTTTGGATTTAATATCGGGGCTGGGGCTGGGGCTGGGGCTGGGGCTGGGGAAAGTATGTTGATATCGTCAGACCAGGGGGAACGGGAAGGTACACGAGATAGATTTACGAGGCATGCATCGAAGGCTTCAAATTCGCCGACGACTTCCAAAGAACGTTATCTCGCCTTGGAATAAACATTGGTTCCCTAAGATGGCCATCAAAAATCAGGACCAACCTCTTAAGCGTTAAGTCAAAAAAGACGTACGAAACCCGCTCTTTAAGCGGCAAAGCAATGGGGGACTCTTGAGTTCCATGTTTGCAGGGGCTCGATTTAGACGGCTTTGTAGGGACTGAGTTCTGTGAAGGCCGAGATGGACATTTGGGCTTAGGCGTGGACGGAAACGAGTCCACCATTTTCGTAGAAATGATCTGGGAAGAATAAATGTTCAGTGGTTAGAAGAAAAAGTTGAGCGGATCGATGGTTAGTTGTCCTTTGTTTTTAACGGGCGTGAAAAATCAAGACGATAAAAATAGAAAAAGTGCCCCCTCCTTATGACTTGAACCTAGCGGTAGCTGCCTGATGGTACGTTTCACAAGTACATTCCCAGTCAAGGATTTTTTGCTTTGTACAAGGATTGATAATATACGGCTTCTCTTCAAAATTCTTTATGCGAGCGATCATCTTGATAACCTCGGGCTATCCCACTGCGTCCTTGCTCAAGAACGCTTGGGGCGTCTTCTCCCAAACGCAACTCTAAGCCTTGATATGTCCGCTCCTGTAAAAATTGGCCTGCTGCACTATCCATCCTGGCAATTTGGTCGTCTTGATTTCGAAGGACCATTGCTGCTGTGCCTTCTACCAGTTTCTTTTCAGAAGAGTCATCGACCTTGCCTAAAGAAATTGTAAAGAAGATTGGTAAGTGAGCATGGTGAAATAACAAAATGATTACGAACCACCGTATCGTTTAGCGTGTCGATAAGTACCCGTCACCAATGAGAACACTGGCTGATCTGGATCATCTTCGTCGCTTTGTTCCTCAGCATCACTCCCTGTCTCTTTCGTCGGTTTTTGGTCATCCTCAGAGGCCATCACGCTCCCGGTAGTCAGAAGTTTTTCAAAATCAAGCACATATTGTCCCGTCCAACTCTGTTCTGCTTGCATAGCAATTTCGAGCTCGTATGGGGTAACGATAGGCCTTAGGAACTCCTAGAAATACTTCAGTACATGAATATATAAAAATCATGACTATACACACCTTATCCTCTATCAAACTGTTTTCCGGACAAGCCACCAATACGAAACACTCAACTTCCAGGAAATTAGCTAATTTGGCTGGATTGAGCTTTCCTACACTGATGGTATAGCTTTTCTTTTGTTTATGCGCCAAGAGACGTCTGATATGCGATATTAAAGGAAGGTAGGATGCTATAAATCGTTATAAAAAAGCTAAATCAAAGGGAACCCCAAACTCACCCACGCCAAGCGTCCCAATTAAAATACCAAAAACGTCAGCATCTTTGGCCTTTTGAACAGCTACATATCGGCGCATGAGAAGCTTATTGGTTTTACCAGTCGACGACTCGTGTCTAGCCTTCTGCGTAGCGGGATCATAGCTATAAACCTTAAGGCGCATAAGTCAGAGAAAACAGCCAAGGAATGTCGAAGAAACCGCACATTTCGTGTAGAGTTTGTCATGAGGAGGTTCGTCAAACCCAGGTTTTCACCTCCTACGTAGAATATTGGTACATTTTCCACTGGAATATCAAGTGGTTGATCACGATCGTCCCACGACGAAGCATTCTCTAGGCGTGCTTTTGGTGCGGGAAGAGAGAATAATGGCACTTGGTGATAAAGAATAGGGATTGGAGGGTTCCGTTGGGATAATACATAGGTCAGCTTCTGAAGGATTCGTTCTACAAGTGGATCATAAGTTCTGGATCAAGGCAGATTCGTGGAAGCCAATCTCACCTGCGATATATGTATAACCTACATCATGCTTTAATAGAAGACCTTGAACTACCGGACCATCCTGAGAGGTATCCGACTCAAACAATGTCACAAATTCTTGAACGCAATGATCCACATCGATCTTCTTTTGTCCGAAGACGTATACCACAGGTAAGCGAGAAGTGCTGCAAGGAATCATGAAAGCTTTTAGTTTTGTATTAAGAGAATGAGAAGGAAGTGTCATTTTGACATACAGAGTCATGCATGCGTGCCCGTAGTGCACCATTAAGTCGACGTTGGCGTGCTGGGCAGCTACTTCGTCCACACAACAGCTATACAGTAAATTTAACTTTCATTAAAGAATGGAAACAAGTATAAAAGGCATCGTACCTTCCATATGACGTATCTGCTAGAACATATAACTCGCGAACATTTTCTGAGCTCGATCCACGTTTTGACAATGCTCGATTGAGCCGACGGAAGATCGGCACAGAATCGTGCAGGAGTTCATCTGGAAATTGAAGAGCTATCTATGCTTGCATGCCAATAGTGAAAATTAGGATGTTTGACCTCTCATCTGATAGAGATGCATACACGTTTATAGTTTCCTTGTATAATCTCTTCCGCAGTTCTCTCGATATCGTAAAATTTATCAAAGTCTTCCGGTGATAACACATCTGCCGAGGTATCTGGAGCGACTTCGATGGTTTGAGAGATCACGTCTTCTCCGGAGGAAGAGAAAGAAGTTGTTGGCGCGTCGGACGGCATCGTTTGAGGGATTCGAACAAGGTAATTAAACGTTGAAGAGAAAGAGCAAATATGGACCTAAATGTAACAAGTATGTCTCTGAGTTTTCTGGGAAAGAAGGCTCGAGAGGGTAAATGCTGACGTTGAGAGTCGAGACTGGATATGGTCAATCAATCTTAATTTTTTCAGTATCTGGGATTCTGGTTTCATTTGTGGACATCATATCAATTTCACGTGACCTAAGCTTTGTTAGCGTTGGATCTTGAAATCGGCCTTGTCATAATTATTTCACAGTCATGACGCCTAAAAATGTTTAGGACCTGGTTATATGGATATTTGGGCGCAAGAGAGCTGGCTTTTGAGCAAGTAAAGTGCAGTGAGCGAATTCCAGAACGGGAAAACATTTCCAAATACAGAGCAGCTCAGGGGCGTCACACCTCGTGACTTCTTCTGCGACTGAGAGCGTTCTTCGTCGAATATTATTCTTGACCACACCTTTGACGTAGTACTTTCACTGTGCTTCCCATATCACAGTCCTCTTGAGTTGTGGATTGGGTTCTGCTAACTTTCCATGTCCACCGCGAAAGAACGACATTATTGGTCACAGCTGCGTTCTGCTCTAACCGCGGGACAATGGCGCTCTGACTTTCCAGCCAAAGCTCCAAATGGCTCTCCACTATCTTGGTCAGAACTCTTTCGCAAGTTTAACAAACATTGTCGCGGATATACCGATGTTGCTGAAGCTGCATCACAAACACAAGGCCTTGCTTTGCTTTTAGCCGCAAGGTATACGAATGACGATGAAGACGGCGATCCAACAGACGAAACCGAGAATGACAATGAAGCAAGGAAAAGAGGAATACTGTCACTTGAGTACGACTGTAGACTTCCGGAAGAAAGGATTGAAGAGGCGAGAGTTGGATATGAGATTCTTAAGAGTTTGAAAGCTTCTAATTACGATGTGAGTGTTATCGTTTAGTTAGTCCAACGCAGCCGCCTATTCTTCTCATCCATAGACCATTCACTTCGCACTTGCATATTACGCTTATGCTCTTGGATCACCGGAAGACTGTCTTGGTCATCTTTCACAAGTACCTCAGCTACTCCAATTCGAAAGTCATATTCCCAATTCAGATTCGACGCGTTCCGGAGGTCAGGCTTTACTCGTACCTTCGACGTACGCCCCCTCAACCACTTCATTTGGTGGAAGTTTTGCGTCAGTCACAGATCTTACTGCTCCGGAAGTGAGGGATGGGAGAGGGTGGGCTATGGCAGAGACTTTCCGGTCCTTATGTTTGAGAGGCATGTTATTTGATTAGCATTCCTCGAAAAGGCGTATTAACTATTCTGACCTACAGGGATGTCATTCGAACTTCAACATCCTACAGATCCGCACATGGCGCTCAATGCTTACAGTCAAGCGCTCCCTTTATTTGCAGCACTACGAGCTGAATTTTCCCCGAAAACACTACCAAGGTCACATACGGAGTACCCACTGTTCTCACAGCTGCGAGAGATGTGGAGGTGGGTGGACAGACTGCTGTGGCGGGCAGTTATTCTTAGCGCCAAAACATGTGATATTCTGATTGATGAACACCACACTTCGAAGAATACCGTATCCTCAGAAACAGAAAATTCTTTATGGGTCTGGTTTGGTCATTACACCACTTGCAGCTCATTTTGGCCCCCCACATTTCGCACAGCCCATCGTAGTACAGTATACGCCCTTCATCTTAGAGCTCTTGTTTTACGATTTGGCGTTCTTGCTTCCCCGCCGTCCGATGGAATTGCCCCCGTCTACGCACCTTACACGAAAAAATCCGTTTCACAGTCCAGTTCAGCACCGACTTCTGCCCCTCCCTCGAGGCCTGCAACGGCTTCATCGTCTACTCCCCCGAACTCAAATTTTGAGTCGAATTCCTTTCCACTGTTGCATCGGCCGACGCGATCCAACTGGACATCCGTTGCTCGTTCTATTGCTCAAGATTACCGCGCAATTCTGAGTGCAAGTACACGATTTCCTCGAGCTGGAGAACGTAATATCAGAGTCGAAGAATTTGTGGAACTGTGTGTAAAGGTCTGGGAAGCAAGTGGTGCCATAGGTGAACAGGCGGGATGGGTTATTGATGTACGTATTTGCATGTCTTGATTCTAGACAGAGTTTACATATTTCTAAACAGATTCTTGAATGGTCCCAACGTCTAACGTTCAACTCGTCCCTCATTTTGCGACATCTCACCCGTTTATTATTCCTTGCTTCTGTACCTTACCTTGCGAAGAAGACCTTACACCTTTACATTCAAGTAGTTGGGAAGGCATGGGAAGCAAGCAAAGAAGGTGTAGGAGAGGATAAGGATGAGGATTCGAAATGGGTTGAAACGCTGGTATTCGGTGCACGGATGTTATGTGCCTCAGTCGGTACTCCTACCGGAATAGTCAGTAATACCTCAGGATCGACCGGGTCGAGCCAGTATGTTCCGACTGACGACGATGGAATTGACGAAATCCTGGAAGCAGCTTCTATACTTGAAAAGGCCCGAACTAGATTGGACGAGAAGGATAAGAGACTTGTTGCGCAGGTTCTTCTTGCCGAAGGAATTGTATGGGGTCTTGTAGGAATCAAAGGCAAGCTAGCTTGTCTCTGCTTCTTGTGAAATTGGTACTGATTATGAAATGCCAGGACATGATGCCCAATCTCGTTTGATCAATTTCGATAAAGCACATGCACGCCTGACGGAGTCTATCAGGGCTCACCCTACACCTTGCGCTTATTATCATCTTGCACTGTCATTCACGCGTCGCAGGTCCAGCGTACCGTTGATCGATCCTTCATTAAAGCCAGGCTCTCCAGTTACGTATGAATACGAGCATAATCTCAGCCGAGCCATCCAGAGCGCAGGAAATGCTGTGGAAGGATCACCTAAGGACGTGCGATATTGGCATCTTTTAGGACTGTTGCTATCGGCCACAGGCAAATGGAAAGATGCGAAAGAAATTTTGGAAAGAGGCGCCGAGCTTGACAACGTTGAAGAGGATGAGGGTACCGTGGGAGGCGACGCAGACGAACATGAATCAGGAGGGGACTCCAGTTTGAGCCTTGCCACTGCAGGTCAAACCAACGGAAACGACGATGACACCGTCACACAAATGCAGATGGAATCTGATACCCTCCAAGTTCCCGAGCGTAACGGAATAGCACAGACTTCCGACAAAGAGACTAACCATTCTCAAGCGAATGGTGTTATACCATTGTCTGGTAAACTCAATGAAGAACGACCTTCTTCTGTCCGTCTCTTGCAACCCGATGAATTATATCTACCTCCGTCGTCTTCACTACAGCATCCCTCAGAATCAAACACTCCTCTGGGGCATTCGAAACCTTCGTTGACTATTGATCAATATCCACATTCGAGCGCTGATTTATTCGAACAACACTTGCAAATAAGGATGACACAAGTAGCGCTTGCAGAGGTCGTCGAAGGGCCTGAAGGTGCTGAAGAAGGATGGCTAGACGTCTTTTCTTGGGTTGCAGAGAAACGCGGGACCACGATCGGACCACCGACTGTGAGCACTCACGGTGGTAAGTATGATTTCCTTCCATTTTCTAGCCTGACTTTGGAGTAATGGCATCTTCATCTCGTCAGCAAGCGACAGCATCAATCCACGACACTCTACAGAGCTACCTACCAACGGTGTTTTGTTGGAGACCTCTGGCGTTGTTCCCACCGGTTCGAATGCCGAAAAAGAAAAAAGCCGACCTTCTCTGTCCAAGCGATACCCTGGCCTAGGTGTCAAGCGCTCAAGTGGAGACGGATCAGGGTCCGATTCTTTACTTGTTCCTATCGGCATCACAGTCTCACCTGCAACGCCCGATGGCACAGTTGAGGTCTCTCCAGAAGTGCAAGACCAGCTTGATAAAGTTGAGCTTGCACAAAGGACCATACAAGCACGCCAAAGTTATGAATCGATTGTTGGGACGGAAGAAGTCGTGGAATTGAAGGCAGATGGATTCTTGACTGAGAAACCCAGGAGCCGTGACAAAGAAAAGGACAGGATGAAGGAGAAAGATAGGGAGAAAGATAGGAAGTATAGTGCCGGTTTTGCTAACTACAACAAAAGCAAACGATCGTCCTCCAGTGACAGAGGAGATGTGACCAAGGCTTCTCATAAGGTGCAGCAGATATTCAAAGGCGGTGTGCACAAAGGGAAGGCAGGGATCAATGCTGTATCTAAGCGGGTGAAGAACGGTGGGCTTAGGAGGTCGACCTCTACACCTGGTATGTTTCGTCATTTTATTCGTTATTGATGGTGTTGCATGGTTGAATTCTTTCGAAGACTTCCATGCAGCCTTGCAACCTACATCCTATCAAGCATCATCAATCCACTCACGCCGGCGACTTAGCTCTATTGCACACTCTGGAGAAGTGACACCTATGGATTCGCCACCTCCGCCACCTCCCCCCACATTACCGTCATCCGTTAAACAGCAAGACTATCAGCTGCGCAACCAACGTTCGGCCAGGGAAGATCGATTACTAAGTGATCTCTGGTTGATGTCGGCGGCGACTTTCAGGCGACTGGGTAAAATTGAGCAAGCTAAGGGCTCAATACAAGAAGCCGAAGTTAGGGACGAAAACAACCCAAATGTATGGGTTCAGGTGTGTGCTCAGATTGTCATAAAATTAGTAGCCGAAAAGTTGATAGGGCTGCGTCTTGATAGTTGGGATTATATTATGTCGCCCTTGGCTTCTACCAACATGCAATTGATACACTCCAGAAAGCTCGCTTCATCAGTCCGGATGATGTTGCTGCTACAGTGCATTTATCTCGGTTATACCTCGATCCCAATGTTACTCGCAAGATTCACTCTTCAACCGATGATGATACCTCTTCCGTCCCCCCATCCTCTTCGCCTTCTTCTGCAAACCAATCGTCCTCCGCATGGGTGACTTCTTCGCCTGACGTCGATTTGGCGGCAGGAATGCTCACTCAGTTGACTGCGACTCGTGGATGGGATGTCCCAGAGGCATGGTATTATCTCGCGAGAGCATACGGAATGCAAGGGAGGAAAGAGAAGGAACGTGAGACGCTCAAAATAGCTTTAGAGCTCTCAGAGAAGAGAGGAGTTCGGGAAATAGGTTCAGCACTTGGACTATGCCTTTGACGAGGACGGTATTCTACTAACCAATTGCGGATATTTCTGTCTTACTCATAACTTTATACCATTCGTATATACTCTTCCACACATATATTTCCCTTCAAAATTTGGCACGTACCACCATCAAAACTTGGGACACGGTTTTTTTATTACTACAGTCGTGAAAATAAACTAGATATTAGCACCATAAGAGTGAACAAAAGCAAAGTTATATAGATACAATGTATTTTTCGTTTTTAGATAACAATTATAAGTAGAAAATAGCCAGGAAAGGGTGTACATATATATAATGTGCATGGTGTGAACGAAGAGATCCAACTACAAAAAGAATCAAAAGGAAGAGAGTACAAACAGTAAGGACAGTGTGATTGGAGGCCAGGTAATTAAGGAGTGGTAAGATAAAGATAGGGAGGGTATGAGTATGTACGTTGGGGAATAGACAACAAGTTGCATGTATATGACTTATCCAGAAAAAATGGATTGTATAGAGAATGGAAGGTAATAAATAGTAGAAAAAACGGATACAGGAGGAATAAAAAGAGTGACAGAAAACATTGTAGAAATGAATGGATGCATGCATCGATAACACAAAAGAGAGGAAAGGCTCATCACATAACACCACAACATTATTGCTTGTCGTTTGTTCATTGAGACATTCTTCGTTCCTCAATTGCCTTGTCCACCCAACGATAAAGAACGGCTTCCAGCATCTCCTCCCATCCCTCTTCTTTCTTCGCTACGACGCGAGCGTCAAAGAGAACCGGTGGTTCGCGGTCCGACTTTCCAGAGCTCGACGAGACTAACGGGAAACGCGGCTTGGAGGGCGAGCTGAGGGGTGTGCCTGCAGGTGTGTTAATCCTAGAGGTTGAACAACCAGGCGGATGGGCAGTTGGCTGGGTTGGCATTTGAATGGGGAGTAGGTATCGGAGTTTAAGGGCACTAAATAAAAATATTATGGACGGGTTTTAGATTTCTTGTCTTGCCCGCCTGATATTGAAAGAAACACGAGAAAAGAACGTACCCGATCCACAATCTTAAATTGTCAGTCCTCCTAAATGTCCACAGCTTCTTACTGCCTTCCTTCTCGTCTGTGCTTTGTTCCTGTGCGGCCTTTTCGAGCGCAATGATATCGTGTATGCCATCTTTGCTCACGAAACCCCAAGGTTTTTTAGATTTGCGCACGCATGCATTGTACGCAAAACATAGGAGCTGGCCTGAGGATAGACTTGAAAGGAACTCGCTTCGCGACGAGGCAGCTCCGAGAGCCGACTGGAGGTTTTGCGGCAGGAAAAATGCCAGCAGAGCGTGAGCCCGAGTGAGTTTGTCGTTAGAGAACATGGATCGTTTGGCCCAGTCCGGTAGGTCGTCGTCGTCTACTTCCTCCTCCTCGTCTTCTTCTCTAATGTCGTGCATATCCTCTGGTTCTTCAGAGAGTGATATGCCCTTCATGAGACCAACCATTCCTGTCGATACGCGTCTTCTTCCACTACCAACATCGCCATCCAAAAGATTTGAAGCCCTCCCCTCTGTATCTCCGGTACTCACCCTCCGCCTGGTCGCTCTCGAAACAGCTCTTCCTTCCCTCTTCCTCCTCACTTTGTCCCAACCTCTTTGTTCTCCTGGTACAGGTTTACCCTCGAATAGCACTTCATCTACAATATCCATATAGGATCCAACCACCTTCCTTTCTTTATCCAAATCTAGAAGTTTGATATCTTGCTTGTACAGCCATCCGCTGCCTAGGACAAGGCGCTCGTCCCAACCGTCGCGTTTCTGCTTCTCTTCTTCCTGCTCGACACCAAACAAGTCCTCTTCCTCTTCCCATACTGGGACACTCTCGTACCTTCCTTGTACTTGCACGAGGGAAAATGTGATTGACGCATCCGGGTCGATCCCTCCTGGGCCACCGCTTTCGGATGACGGGAGATCGACAGCACCGTTTGATGGACTAGAAGCAGTGCCGGCAGCATGAGAATGTCCGCCATCACTTTGCGCATCGTAGGCATCGTCTTCAAGTGGTAGTCGGCAGTTCTCTTCCAATTGGCGAAGAACACCGAGAACTTCGAGAGCGGCGCGTCGGATGAGAATCAGTGGGTCAGGTTGCGGGTGTGGTTCCTGGCCACCGCCACTACCAACAGATGATGCCGACGAGGAAGCAGATATGTTGTTGGATGACGATGATTTTGCGGGACCGAGAATTGTAGGCCTGAAATGAGCACGGATGGTACCCGCAGATTCATCGGGTAACGAGAGGAGGTAATTCCTAGTTGACCGAATTGCACGCGTCGTCGTCTTCAGCACCTCGAGAACGTCGAAATGGACGTCTAAATTCAGGGTCGAAGTGGCGTCCGAATAGCGTTCCAACTGCCACGCTTGAGCGGCCGCAGTTAGGTCTTCGATGACACCTGGTAAGAGCGATTCTGGGTCGACATCGTAGGTCTTTACATGCGGAGAAAACATCGGTCTGGGGGTATTTGGAACGGCGGGTGAAGGTGGCATCTGAAAGTCCATGATATCGCTCAGTGACGGGCTTGTTGGTATATGCCCCAGACCTCCAATCGCGGGTACCAATCCATAATGTGGTTTATCTAGAGGACTGGTGTGATGATGATTAGTCCGGTGCTTTTAGATATTGACGTGTAATTAAGATATCAAAGAATGCAGATAATGAATTCTAAACTGCAGAGAGCATGAACGGAATCAACGATGGCACTGATGACTCACTTCTTCTTCGCAGCCAACCCTGTCTTTGTAAAGTAGTGCTGTAGATGCTCTATGCTGCCCAAAGCCATGACACTTTCGCGTTTGGCTGCACTCCTACTAAATGGTTTTTGCTGTTTGTTTGAAGCGTTCATGTTTGGGTAAAAAGCAGTCTGTCGACGCGCTTTCTTGGTAGCAGATATTGAGGATGTTGATGATGCCGTAGGAGATTCCGGAGAACTAGTGTCGATAGTAAGCCCGCTAGTGGTTCCTGTAGATTCTGGGGTAAGGAGCATAGGAGAATCTGAAGAATCTGAGGCCATGTTGCGAATGGTACTGGCGGTCAGGACGCGATGGAAAGGGGATAGTAAATGCAGGGAGAAAGAAAAAGAGTGACAAAGGTTACTTGGATGAGCACAGAGTGGACAGAGAATGATGATTTCTCGTGAGAAAATTAATACGTTACTTAGATCGAGTCCTTTTTCGGTTCGGTCTTCGTAGTTCTGGCAACCAGCAAGTGCATACGTTTCGTCCGGATCTCCTATGATGGCAGACACGTATTTCGGGCAAGAAATTTTTCAAGGGTATAATTGACTGATACATCGTTGAAGCTCAAAAAACGTATAAAAAAAGAGTAAAAAGTACAAAAGGAATATTCTGACTTCAAAAAGAGATGGTGACTGAAGAGAGAAGAAAGTCATATTCTACAAAAGGGAACCAAAAACGAGTAAAGGAGATGGCTATTATAAGATTATTGTCAAAATAACGTTCTAGAGGAGTGATGCGGATGGGGAGCAACGGATGCTGCCTCAAGACAAGAAGATGACGGTGACTGAAGCCAGAACCTGATCCAAGGTTAAGTTAACAAACGAGGGTGTAGATACAGGGAGGAGTAGGATGTATGGAGCACGATAAAGGGGATGATGGTGTTTGCAAGAAGATTCATGAAAATTTCCACCTGGGGAAGGGTTAGCGTCGAAAGGTTGTAAAAATGTATATAAATACGTACTTGTGCTGACAAACTGTGCACCTGTATTAGAAATAAATTAATAAGAAACACTAGAACGAGTCATTAAGCATGAAAAAGGACATACGTGACGAAGGTCTAAAGAAATGCCGTTAGCATCAATCTCAGGTATAATAAAAAAAGGTATAGAACGTACAGTCATAGGTTCATCAGCACTTCGAGTCTGTTGTTGACGATAAACACATTTTCGCTGTGATAGTGGTTGTTGAGAGGCTAATCATATGTGGCAAGAGTCATCTTAGCCTACCTGCTTGCATCTAGCACATTGGAACGCATCTGTTTCCGCCTGCTTCCCTGCTGCCGAGAGGGATTTGAAGAGATTCTCTTCTTTAATCTTCTGGTCAGCGGCCTTTCTCTCTTCTGAAGCCATTTCCTATAATCATCGAGCGCTATATTAGACTTCTTGGTTGATTGATGTCAGATGAAAGACCCACCTGACTGGTCATTTTGCTGAACCTTTCGGGAGCCAGTGTTCCCTCAACAATACTAGCTCGCAAACCAGGATTGCTTTTGTCCTTGAGGTTGACAAACAGCGAGCGGATTTTGGCTTTGTATTCGGCGTTTGTGCTGCTGCCTGCATTGGTGTACACGCATTTCTCGATCGCGTGAGCTTTATCTCCCACTGAATCTATTGCTGTTGCACGGTGTCAGCCACTCTTTATACGATGAGAGAAATGCACATAAAATACGCACGAGCATCGGCGTCGCAAGCAAGAGCGTCATAGAGTAGCTCAACACACTTGTCCCTCGTATTGTCCCCGACCTTTCCTTTGAATCCATCGGACTTTGCTGTGCGAAGTGCAACATTGGCGGAACTTCCTGCAGGCGTTACTGGCGTCGAACTTCCTTTTGCAGGCTTCTTATCTGGTGAGTGATCATGGATGAAAAACTGAACAATGAGTGGCACGCAAGTAAACATACCTGCGGAACCGTTGGTTGTCACTGGCGGCGTGGCCTTCATCTTCGCCTTTTCCACAGCCGTCTTCCATTGCTTGACAATTTCTTTGGCGAGCTCTGAAACGGCCTTCGAGTTGTTCGTCCTTAACTTGCCTACAGCCAAACCGATTTTGCTTTCCTGGAGATCATAACGCAGATCAATAAACTCGGCAATTAACGGCGCTCTTGGGGAGAGGAAAAAAGGACGAGCAACACCCACCCTTAGGATTGGTTCTGTCACTTGCTTTTGCTTAAGGCCACTTAGAATAGAAAGAATATCCTACAAGGGGAAAGGGGGTCAGTAAAAAGGAAATGACAGGGTTTATGTAGGAAATAGGACTGACCTGCTCATTGGCAGCACTTTGCAGCTGTTTTGCTGTTTTTCTGAGTTCTATGACCACGTCGGACATCCTTGTGCTACTGCGACTTTTTTACAGAAATGCTATGGACTGAGAATTTTACGACGCGTCTCCTTTTTATCTCTTTGCTTCTCCTTTCTCGAGACTACAAAAAAAGCTAGGCTTAATAACAATCGGGTTCAATGTAGAGTGTGAGTGGCATAGGGCGCGGTGGAACAGCACGCGGTCAATGCCTTTGCCAAGCAAGAACAAATAACTCAGTTCCAAGTTTGTCGCCGATGAACTTGTTCTTAACGTTACTCGCTGTACAGCTCCATTCCTCCTCTTTTTCTTCGGGCTGCCTCCTCTGACGAAAACTATTTTAACTATACCTTTCTACCTCGTCTTTACCCTGCACAAATAGTCGAATAATCTCAACGCATAATGTCAACTGCATCATTGCCACCGCTAAATGATCTGCACAGGAGGAGTGCAAAGCGAACAAGGGATGTTTTTGCTTCAGAGTCTGGGGATATATTAGTAGAGGATGAATCAAGGTGTGGAGCATGCTATTATGATCCTTTTGGCATACCAATCTCGTGTCTAGTTCTCGATTGCGCCTGAGTATCAAAATCCGCGATGAATATCGCGACTTCAAAGAATTACCACCTGCCTTACTTTCCCAACAAGGTCCAGTAGGACCATCACGACCTACTCCAGAAAGGAAAATGATAACATCTGGAGGTACGTTGCGCGTCTATTCCAAATATTATTCACAACTAATCAAGTGATTCTTTACGTTGAATCATCCCTTTCTTTCTGCAGTCGACAGCAAAACTTCCCAAATCATATCCACAATTGACAAAACACCCCAAGCCAAACCCTCGACTTTTGCATCGTCCACGAAACTCTCACAAGCGCTTACCCTACACAAAACTACCCGCACAGTCAAGCCAGAATATCACGCACCATGGAAGCTCACGCGCGTCATTTCAGGGCATCTTGGCTGGGTGCGCAGTGTTGCTGTAGAACCGGGAAACCAATGGTTCGCTACTGGTGCCGGAGACCGTGTTATCAAAATTTGGGATTTGGCAAGTGGCGAGTTGAAGCTGTCATTGACTGGTCACATTTCCACCGTTCGTGGGTTGGCGGTTTCAGCGCGACACCCATATCTCTTTTCTTGCGGAGAAGATAAAGTTCGTCTTTAGTCTTGCTATTATCTCGTGTCTTTTTGTTAGTTGCTAATCACACCTTTGTTTATTGCGTCCTTCAGATGGTGAAGTGCTGGGATTTAGAGGCCAACAAAGTGATCCGTCATTACCACGGTCATTTGTCAGGTGTATATTCCCTTTCTTTACACCCCACGCTCGATGTCCTTGTTACCGCCGGTCGAGACGCATCTGCTCGTGTTTGGGACATGCGAACAAAGGCGCAAATTCACGTCCTTTCGGGGCACACTGCAACAGTAGCAGATGTTAAATGTCAAGAATCTGACCCCCAAGTTATTACCGGTAGTATGGATTCAACGGTCAGGTGAGTATTCAAATTATAAAAGAGTTTATATACATGAAACCCAATTAACGCGATGCGGGGTTGGGTACTGATCGTATTTTGACTTTGACAGGCTTTGGGACCTGGCAGCTGGAAAGACGATGACCACATTAACACATCATAAGAAATCTGTTCGGGCCTTGGCGATCCACCCGACAGAGTACTCCTTTGCCTCTGGATCAGCTGGTGGAAATAACATCAAAAAATGGAAGTGCCCTGAAGGCGCTTTCGTTTTTAATTTCAGCGGCCACAACGCCATCATCAACACCATGTCCGTCAACTCGGAAGGAGTCTTTTTCTCCGGTGGTACGTTCTTTTTCTTTAATCTTGATCTTATTTCTATGCTTCTAAACCTGCTGGCTTCTTTCCTTTTCTTCCTTTTTCTTTCTTCTCTCTTCTCTTGTCCGGTGAACTACCTAACTTTTTACTGATTACCTGTTGGTGCATTTTAATAGGCGATAATGGCACACTCACTTTCTGGGACTACGCTACCGGCACACCCTTCCAGAACATGGAAGATATCCCTCAACCTGGCTCGCTGGAGGCAGAAGCCGGCGTATTCTGCTCGACATTCGATCAAACTGGTACACGACTTATCACAGGAGGCGCAGATAAGACCATCAAGGTGAGCTGGCTTATCTGTATTCGTTTTATCATAAAGACATAACTAACTTTTCCTAATCAGATTTACTCCGAGCAAACATAGTTTTCCGTGTTACTACTACTTACTATTCCACTGGCTATCCTTACTGTGTTTGTATGATTTATCCGATTCTATTTTTGCTTGTAATCCGGAATACAGCTTCTGAGGAAGGCTTGATGCGATATGTGAAGTTTCTCGTTGTCCGGGGTGGACAAATGAACCGCATGATAAGGGTCCGTTAGTCGGACAACGTACAAACTTTTACGCTCTTTGAGACTATGCTAAACCTAATAATACGAGCGAAGACCAACCTGAATCTAAGGGCTACATCGATGCAACTCACACTAATAGATCCGAACAGTAGGTATGTACGTATGACCTTGATCAAGATTCTTACTAGCGAGCAGCCTCGATTACAGCAAGTAACGTAAATTAAAGCAGCAAACGGCTTTCAATAATGTGAAACTAATTTTTTTGCAGAGAAAATGCTACAATCATGCGATGCGATACGAACGAAAGCAAATTCAAAACGACAAGTATGTAAAGAAAAGCTACCATGAAACAATTGTTTGCGATGTATAACGAGTAGTAAGTAGTTGTTAGTTGGACCGAATAAAAGTGCGACAAGTACTATTTGAACAAGAAATCCCTCAAGAGCAACAACGGAGACACGCAAAGAAAGGACGAGAAGAAAAAGAACAAGAACAAGCGGAAACCCTGACATTTACAAAGAAAAACCACAAGTAAGAAAAGGGGTGAGATGATACGACTAGAAATACAAAAGAATGGGCAGTGGAGGCAAAGATTGTAGTGGTTATAGGGGCAACAAGAAGGAAAAAAATGATGTAAGAGTCTGCGATGAAGAGGCAAAGAGCGAAAGAACAGTGTCTAATTTTACAAAACCAAACCCCTTTAAATCGCAACAAGATGATTCGACTGGTTTCTTCAACCAGCCCAACCGGTGAGCGAGGAACCGTAATTGGCAGCGTGAGCCGGCACACCATACGAGTATGCCGATGGTTGGCTGCCAATCATGTTGGCCATGGGAACGTGAGAGTGAGTGCGCGTGAACTGAGCTTGAGGCGGCGGGGGCGGGGGAGCGAAGTTGATGTGCGGGTTGTTGTTATTGTTGAACAGGTTACCGCCCGATGCTGCTGCCGGTGGTGGTGGTGGTGCCTGCGGAGGAGGGTTTTGCTTGTGCCTAGTTGCGTACAGTTCGCCCGCTTGCGAGGAGAGGAGAGACTGTGATCCTTGCTCGACGCGATTGTTGGTGAACAGACCCGAGCTCATACCGGGGTAGTTTGGATATGCAGGAAGAACTTCCGCCTCGAAAAGTGCAGCTGTCGCGGCAACGAAGTCCTCCTGGAACGTGAAACGCTCGTCGTCGTCGTCAGGCTCAGAAGTTACCTTTTTGGTCGTGCTCGCACGAGGGGGGGTTGAGACAGGAGGTTGCGATGGCGGTGGCGGTTGAGTTCCGGACGTAGGTTGTTGCATATGAACATTAGCCCCCGGTGTTGATTGCGCTGAGGGACGGGGAGGGAGCATCTCAGGATTAGTGGTAATGTGTCCCGAGTCGGTATAGAAGTGAGAAGCAGCAGGAGGAAAGTAAGTTTGGATTGCCGGATTGTAGGAGCCGACCTGTCGAGGAATCTGTGTGGGGTCCCAAGCACCTTCCGCGATTCCGCCGTTCTGGTAAGCTGCCATACCAGGAGATATACCTGACGGACCCATAGAAGGAACGCAAGGAGGTTGGACAGGGTGTTGATAAACTTCGTCAAATGATGTCACTGGAGTCACGGGGGAAGAGGACATATACGAGCTTCCTGGGGAGGTATCGTGCAGGACAGAAGGAGATGACGGCCAACCGTAGCCATCTGCTTCAGGTGTTGACAATCGAGAACCACGCCGTGGCCAACCGTGCTGCCGACGGGCACCTGGATGGTCTGTTGGACTCGCCTGGCTGAGCCTACCTATACGATCAGCCCTCGACTGCGACATCGTCCGTCCACCCCCCGTTGGAGAAGGGTTGGGGTCCATGATCGGCATAGACATGGTGAGAGGAGGTGTTTGTTGATACCTTTCTCGAGTTCGTTCGTCCCGAAAGAAAGGCTGGCGAATGGGCTTTGCTCCATATACCTTCTTTTTCGTGAGCCCGTGGACTTGTTGAAGTTGACTGACTAGACTTGTAGGCTGCTCTACGTCGCCGTTAGTGGGAGGCCCCGAGCCCTCTTGAAAGTTTTCCGAATAGAAATTATCCAAAGGGTATGAGTTCCTTCGTGGAACGCTGGCCCTAGCAGGAGGCTGATTGTATATAAGGTGCATCTTCAGTAAGAAGAGAGATAAGGCCGAGTCATGAAATTTACGTACATATGAAGCGGTTGTCGCACCTAATCCGAGGAGACCCAACATCAACGGGCCGAAGACATGAAAAGTGATGCAGTGACTTACGGATATCATTTTGAAGTTCGTAGTTGGGCTTTGACGACAATCTCATAATTATTGGTGATGATTCGGATGGAGGATAGAAGAATTCCTCGACGTTCCCTTGTATGCGAAGCTGTTGAAGTATTCAGTTTTTGCGTCGTAGCGACCAGACTGCCCTCGACAGAGACGGCCTAAAATGCTAGCAAACTCACTGTCTCTTCAAATAAAAACGTTAGCGAGCCCATGTCATGTTGAGGACTCACGACTAGATGACACTGAATATTTTTCTAGAAAAAATGAAGGAAAGTGCGATCAGATATGGAGGCTGAGCTATGCCATCAGACATCACCTCACAGTTTTCAGTTTTTGCGACAGATGGACCCACGACGTGTAGGTATTACCGGTGTAAGCCATGCCGTTGGTATCGTCGATTGGAGTGGTTGCTGCTACGATGATAAGATGTGTGGCGGCTGGTTGACCTTGATATTTCGCAGTGTCAAGGAACTGGTGAGCAACTGTTAGCACTATCTAATGGAGAAGACAACAGCACTGGGCTCACGTCAATACATGTGTTTATCCGACTGGTAGTTATTTTGTTGGAAGGACTGAAATTGAAATTGACGTTCTGTAGCGCATCGTGGCAGTTGAGATACTGTCGGGGAAAGGACGTGTTCGAGCCTGGACTCTGAGGTGCATAACTTTCGAGTACGGACACTGTTACCTGATGCAGAGGCAAAAGATACGCATGAGAAGGTGAATCTACCACTCGAAAAGATAGATACACACCGGGACGGAAGGATTTGCCTGGACGAGTGTGTTGACGAGTCCGTTAAGATACTTGTCCCGCAGATCCGTCCAAATGACGGACATTTCCTGCGAGTTTTCTACGAGGAAGACTGTGGCCACAGACTGATGAGGGTGCGAAGACCTAAACAATGTAGCGGAAGATGGGTCCATTGGGACGGATTGAAGTGGAAGCAGCAAGAACGCGTCGTAAATATGGGACTTGTTTTGAACTTTCTAATACAAGAAGATGGCAATAGATGAGACCGGCTATATAAGATAGGAGAGACGACACATACGTTGTCGATGATCGCTACTTTCTCCGGTATGGTTTCCCTTTAAATCTGTACGATATATTATCTTTTGAGGAAAGCAGAATATTTACGAGTAAATTTGGGCAGAGAATAGTGAAACGGGACACAGTCAGCGAAGACGGTGTTGCCAGGAAGAAGGCAATGGTGCACTGGAAGCCAGAAAGGCACGAAATATATGGGCCATGCACAAAAACAGAAGAACCCACGACAACGGCACGTGCTTCCCCCTTTGGGATTAAGTCCTCTTGGCGAGCCTCAGGTCGCCCTTTTCTGACTGGTGAGATAAGAATGCACCTTTTGCAGGACCGTGCACAGTACCGAATATTTGGTGTTATCAGCCCAGAGTATCCTACTTCCTGCACTTTACATATTTATCGATTAATCGGATTTTCCGAGAATCCTGGAACATCACAGCTCTCGCTAATCCATATTTTACAACATGGGAAATAATTTCCTAGCAACTATATGTACGTACACCATGTCCATTTTTATGCATCTGACGCATGCTGGAACTCCGGTAGTTCGACGTTTCCACCGGTCATCCGAGCCTTTGTGCAGGCTGTCATTAGTCAAAATCTCCCTCCTGTTCTGTTTCGTGATTATCAATGACATCCGAGATCGAGTTCTGCACATCGAACCCTATAGTCCTCCATTGATAATCCGTGTCATAGACAGGGAACAATTCAATTTTTTGAATGTATTCTTCTTAATATCTCCGTTCGATTTAATTAAGTGGAAAGAATTATTTAATGGTAACACAAGCCAATTCGGTTCACAATGGGTGAATCGCGCCTTGGTACGCTATATTTATATTTGAGCCACGACCTTGCATTTCCAAACCTGATCATTAATTCTTATCTCAAGCCTCATTTTATTACAATATTCGTATTCTAATGTAATAGGCGTTCCGTCGGTGCTCCCGTTTTGCACTGATCTCTCGAAATAATCCATCGGAAATCAACTAAACGATCTCTGTAACGTAAATATTTTAAAATATCACAATAACGTCGACACAGATCATGTCAAGATGACGATGATGAGCGTGATTATGATCTGGCAAAGCTCGCATTATCCTGCATCAAAGTGTTTCTAGTAAAGTCTGAGTGTTGGTGTTAATCTATTCTTATTATCGAGACCCATCTCCGTGACACAGACATGATCATTTGGGTTATTCCGATTGGCCAGCCGTTAACCCGACTCGCAAAAATCTAAGCAGTAAATGGTAGCTGTATATGTTTAATGGACCAGTTCATATGCTTAGTAGAACAACCTGACCACGAGTCGTGCGGGTACGAACGAACCGTTTCCTCTAAATAGTAATGATTACCCCAATCTCAGTAACATGAACTCCTGACTATGGGCGGATGCCGTCTTTGCCAAAGGAGGTTCGGATGGCTGGGTTCGTCCACTCCTAAACAGTTGACTTGCTCGTCCATGAGTTAAGGTCCATGAACGAGGACCAGACTGCGTCTCAGGGTCTTCATAGTCTTGTCATGAGGTATATGTTCTATGAACCATGTTGCCAGAGTAGATGTATGAAAACAGTAGGCTCGCCGGACACAATACCTAGACATGCAATCAGGATGTCGGCAGAAAATCGACGAGGGCGCTAACGAAACACGGGTTAGCGCTAAGGAGTGGAGCTTCAAGTTGCTGTGAGATTAATTAGGAAGGAAGTAGACAAGGCCGAGTAACGGCACGCATATGCCGTACTTTCCAAGTAGCAAGCCGCGACGGCGCACTCTTCTCTCCCTTGTTCCTCTTCCGGGTTAATCGCGAAATAGACAGGGGCGAAACGCGCCCGCTATTTAGGGCTTTTAACTTTTAGTGAGAAGACATGAGTGGGAAACTGTATGTTATTCCCCGGAACTTGCAACTGCTCCCATGCCTGCAGCCTAGCCGTGATGTTCCTGCCTGTACCTAGCCTACTACCCGGGCGCTACGTTAGTGCGTCCGTATATGCAAAAATCTGCATCCAAGGCCCCGGTTACCATAATTTAGTAAGAAGCGTCGGTAGCGACGCGGTTATTATTCTACATTCACACTCAGTTCATGAAACATTGTGAAATGAAATCAAGACTATCACTCCGGGGTCTATACTCTAATGCTTTATAGTTCTCTTTCTCGGGGATCGTTCTGACCGTAACTTTAGACCCGTCGATTTCCATTCTTCCCGTTAGTTAAAAAATGTAACACTGCTTTCTAGATCGCCCTCTCTTCACATTTTTTTAAAATTTTCATGTCCTCAACACAGTAGGGATTCAATAGGTGCCCTGCTTTTTGTCTCGGCCTGGTTTTTTTTGTTGCACGAATTTGAAATGCAAGCGCCCACTGGCAACAGAGACTGGCGACTACTCCGAGACCTAATAGCATTTAAGGTTACGCGCGTGAGTTGGAAACAGCGATAAATTTAGCGTTGATCCTATTTGAATAGAATGGTTGGTAGGTGAATAATGTATGTATTGCAAATAACTCGTTAGCCTATCAGACTAGGGAACCGTAATTCATGGAGAGTATTGAATCAGACAAATATTCTATTCGTTTGAACTAAGTTTGAACC
>Ga0247779_1000524_pt1 | contig 23630 bp, 24 predicted proteins | sample UWRJL221509R5_FD_179925 | JGI IMG/M metagenome (GOLD analysis project Ga0247779, IMG submission 179925) | Plant litter microbial communities from Arlington Agricultural Research Station in Wisconsin, United States - UWRJ-L221-509R-5 | ecosystem: Environmental > Terrestrial > Plant litter >... | reverse complement strand
AAATACTGGTCCTGTAGGTAGCTGTAGCCCCAGCTTCAATCTCTTAGGATTTCCACTATCATTGGTGTGATTTCTTAGAACCATTGAGCCAAACCTCTCCTCTCTCTATCTCTCTCTCTCTCTCTCTTCTCTCTCTCTTGCTTGATCTTTGTTGGTGGCCTTGTCACACTGATTATAGTGTTGCCCTGACAGTTGCCAGCTAAAGATGGTGAAAATTGCGATGGCAGCAGCATAGTACCAGGATATAGCAGCAGTGCACGAGCAGAACCAGATAATTCTGCTTCTGGAGCCTGCACGCTCGGTGGAGCTGGTAGCATGTCGTGTTGAGCAGCACTCATTGTGCTCGGACTAGCATAAGTACTAACCATGGCTGGGCTACTTTCAGAATTGCAACCTTGATGAGACATCGAGCCGTGCACCATGTTTTTGGTGCACTCTGCAGGAGCAGGTTGCAAATGGTCAGCCTCAGAATCTGAGTTGATTTCAATAATGTCTGCAGGGTCACACACAATGGTCCTAGGCTCACGTCTTTCTCATTTGACCTTCGGATTGATGACGTCCCCCCTGGCATCCTGTTGTCACTTCTTCAGGATCTTTGAATCTGAAGGACCAGCAGCGCCATTTATTAATGGATATTTACCTTTATATGACAGTATAAATCAAAGGACAATCATAATCAAACTACCACATATGTTGAAGAGTCCCACTTCTGGCTGAATTTGCGACCCAGTCGGGATACTTGAGGGTGGTGTACTCCTCAAACTTCCAGTGATTCTTGCCGAGACAAAGTGAATTGAATTTTGTGCACATCATGTTGCGGATGTAGGTGCTTGCAGTGTGCGTCTTCGCCTTCCACGATTTCGGGTTCTGGCAGTGAGAAAACAAGGTGTTGCAGAGCATTTTAAAGTACTCCCACATGTCCTTAAGCTCGGTGGTCGAGAGAGGCTGCCCATCTTCATCAACCAGAAAGGCCAGTGAGTATAGCCCTGTCCCCTTCTCGTTGCATAGCTTCTTCACATCCTTGAAGTTGCCCTTTGTCTAGTATCGTGTATTGGGATATTCTTCTTTGCGGAAAATTGGGAGAGGTGGTGGGACTGGAAGGTTTTCAGCAAGCTGAGGACGAGTGGATATGGTACCGGTGTCAGCAAGTGGTTGTGTACAGGGTTGTTGAAAAATATTTGTGGAATTGGATTTGAGGAAATCAACCAAGGACCTATAGCCCAGTTGTTAAATGTCCAGACTTCACCTCTTTAAATCTAGCTTCGCTGCAGATTGAACAAGCCTCTAAGTTTGCAAATGGGCCGGTGAAAGCATGGCAGGAATTGATGCATATATCATCCAGAATTGATTCAACGCCTGTGATCTCTACTACACGTTTTTTGACGAGGTGATAAGACAAAATTTTGACCTCAGAAAAGTGTCATTGAATTGAGCAACAGACATCATTATATGTCTATTTGGATGAGTTCATGCAAGACATATATAGATCCACTGACAGACAAATGTCTGGGTTTTTGAGATCAAATGTCTCCAGACTCGGGTTCTGGAGCCAATGGATAGCACCCTCGTCAAGCTTTCCGTTGTCTAATGTGGCCTCTCGAATCTCCCTGATAAAATCTTGAGAAATTCTAATATTCTCGAGCCAGGAGGGAATGTCCTCCACTTCATCCTCGTTGGCATAATCTATCTCTTCTTGGTCCGACGATAATTCTATCTCCAGCTCAGAATCTGAATTGAACTTGTTTTGAGATGTGCTAAGGGATCTGAGTCTTGATATAGGTTCCACGCTCTGCTCTTCAAACTCGCTGGCAATTTGTTGAGATGAATGGCGGAGAACTTCAGGCTTTGAACTGATCTGAGTTCTATTGGAAGACAAGTAAGCTAGATTATAATGCTTACTTCACATTCATGAATTTCCTGTGACAATAAATCATCCATTTTATAGTCTTCTTGATCTTTGTATTGGTCCTCTTTGTCCTATAAAGTAATCAGTAAGCTATAAATCTTACATCATAAATGTGATTTGATATGTGCAATATACCAGCAGTAGGTTAGTAGATGTATCAGTCCTTTCTAAGGAACAATCTTTTGTGTGTTCTTCAAGCTCTGGACTGTGTATGCAACAACATTTGGTTATTTGTTCGGCACCATGTTCTTCATCTGCGCTATTATGACCATCACTACCCCCATTCTCAGCTGCTTCATCCAAGCCCTCATATTTGTCGTCCACAGAGATGGCCACACAGTGAGCGTTATTCCAGTTTTGTGCTGCTATAGTGCTCAACGATGCTTGTGCATTGTTTCGTTCTACCTCTATAGCCATGTGCTTTTTTATTATTGAGGCAGCACAAGTTGCGCCATAACAATTTGAACACGGGCAGGGACCTTTTTTGGAGGGCATGGTGGATTATTTAAAGATGGTTTGATACAAGAAAAATTACAGTGTAGCGCTCAGCGCTCAAGACACAATGATTAGATTGATTAGATCTAATCCAGATGATGATCAACCACAGCTATTAATAACTGACATCTGTGATATTCTGGAGCGGCACAAATAGCTCCGACTGTTCTCGGATATTTGAGCCCCATTCAGACCAACTCAGAACCATTTCACACTGGGGTGTAGGGTTTGAACTGGACAGTGCAGCATTGGTCAGTGCATCCTCAGGTGGTGGCCCCATGGAGACGTCCCTAACCAATGGCTGGGGGGTTGGAGTGGTGGCTCTGCTGCTGATGGGAGAGCTGTGTTGAGAACACTTTGCTGGAGAAGGGGGTTCTGGAGATGGGGTTTGCTTGCGCTGGGATAGAAGCAGTTGAACCAATGGTGCTGGAAATGGGGCTGCAGATGGGCTGAATCAAGCATAGTATGCCTCAGGTGTCATAGTAGTTAAGCCACCTAAGGGAGTAGAAGTGTCTCGAGCTCCTGGAAGAGCCAAGGAGCCTGACCCTGGCTTTGACAGTGTTGCAGCATGGAGAGACGCTGCACCACCCCTGCCTGGCTGATTTTCCATAGTATAGAGTTGTAACCTTTGCTTTGTACAAGTACAAACACTACTAGATAGTTGTTGGATGAGTGGACAGTTGAAACAGTGAGTTTTTGAAAATTGATGGTGGTGGTAAGAGGTCAAGAATAGATGGTGTTTTTGGCTGTGCTGCATATGTCTTTATTCAGAGGAACAAGAGGAAGTCACTCCAGCCCTCATATGGAAAAATGCATCCTTGTTGGCTATCCTATGGGCTACAAGGGTTGGCTTTTCTACAACCCAGCTACCAAGAAGACTATGATTTCAGAGAGGGCTGTTTTCAACAAGAGGAGCTTCTCTGGACTCAAAAAAACTGGTACTGTCAACCTATGGCCTGCAAATTTTCTTCCACCACTTCCTAAGACAGTAGAATTGCCAAATTTTAGGGGGGATGATGATGATGACTCAAACCAACCAAGTCTACCTCTAGACATTCCAAATGCGCCTCTCCCACCTGCAAATGCCCCAAATGTGCTCACAGATGCAGATCAGCCTCCAATTACACCAAAGTCAGAGCCACAGTCAACTCTACTTTCAGACAGTTCCCCACATACTCCTGAGCCACTTTTTGCTTTGCCTTTATCTCCTGTGCCTCCACAACCTCCAAGAAAGCCAAAGCGCACCAAATTGACCCAGCCTGAGCCCAAAACACTACAGCAATCACCTCGTTGTTCTGCCAGAGAGTCCAGACCACCTGGTGAATGGTGGGTTGTCCAATCAACTCAAGTTGATGAAGATAGATTTAATCACATTTAGTTTGCTGGTGCTGCATCCTTGGAACTTTGCTCTGTGGACATCTCTGCTGCTTTCACTAATAGCGACTTGGATGAGGACTTCTACATGCAGCAACCTGAAGGCTTTCATGAAGGTGGATCTAACAGGGTGTTCAGACTCCAGAAATCTCTCTATGGCCTCAAGCAATTAGCAAGACAGTGGAACATCAAGTTGCATGGTGTACTCTCTGGAATAGGCTATAAGCGAATTAAAGCAGACAGATCAGTCCACATTTACTCCAATAGTGATGTTTGCATTTTTGTCCCTATCTACATTGATGATATCACCTTTGCATCAAAATCCACCTCTTGTCAGGAATTGACTAAAGTCAGATGAGAAGGAAGCCTAAAGACCAAGTTGATAATGAAGCTGGGGCTCTACAATAGCCCCAGGACTCTATTATATACATGGGGACTGGAGTAACTACTTCCCAGGCCAGGGTAACTTGTCAATAGAATAATGTAACTATTAATAGATGAAACAAGGGGTGATGATAGATGTGGAAGCGAGTACTAAGAATAGAAAGGGTGTGTCTAGAATGTCCGTAAGGGGTTAGATAACGGATAGAGGTGGACACCAATATGTGCCCTGACACCTCTACTGTTGATGCTGCTGTCAAGGAACTTTTCTCACACTTCAAATGCAGAGATCTGGGTACCACAGAGTTCCTCCTTGGTGTTGGTATCAACAGAGATTGCTCTAAACGCTCCATTGGCCTTTATCAATGCCAATTCATTTTAGATATGCTGGAAAGATATGGTATGTCTGACTGTCAACCTGTTCTCACTCCAATGCCTCCCAACACCATCCTCACCAAGGATATGGGCACTTTTATAGCAGAAGCAGACATGGCTTATGTTGTGGTGCTTCTTGCACACTTTAGCTCCAATCCTGGCCCTAAGCATTAGCAAGCAGTCAAACACTTTTTCTATTACCTCAAAGGAACTCTGGAATACAAGTTGACTTATTCTGGTGAGCTTGGCTCTGACATCTTTACTGCTTACTGTGATGCAGCCCATGGTGACTGCAAGAACTCTGGACACTCTACTAGTATATATCTCACCATGATGGCTGATGGTTCTATTGGATGGAGCAGCAAACTTCAAGGCACTGTGGTGCTTTCTCCCACTAAAGCAGAGTACATTGCTGCTGTTGAAGCTGGCAAAGGAATTGCATGGATGAGCAACATTCTGACTGAGTTTGGATTCACTTTGGATGCTCCAACTCCTCTCCATATCAACAATCAATCTGCTATCAGTATCTCCAAGAATCCTGAACACTATGGACGCATGAAACACCTGGATTTGTGCTTTTACTGGCTCAGAGATACTGTCCATGACAAGATGATTTAACCAGTCTACATTCCCACCAGTCAAGTATTGTAGGAATTACATGGGCATTCTGGTTTAATTTGGCTTTTTTTACTTCCTTTTCACTTTATCTTTCAGTTTTGTAGACTTGTCAGATCATGGGGGGTGTTAGAATTTGTCCTCCGAGTCCACACACCTTCCAGACTCTCTTAGACTACCCTGGACCTGCATAGACTGCTCCAGATTAGTCCATACCATCTTAGGATGTTTCCCCTTCAGACAGCTGCCCCTTGTTTTATTCCTTTCACACATTTTATCTGTAGCATATATATGTATGTAGGTTTTCACCTGAAGTCCTCAGTTACTCATTCTGGACTTCAGCTCTTCATAGCTCCTCAGTCCTTTGTCTTGGGTGTAATATATTATTTTTATTTTTATTAATCTTGGCCCCAAAGGGGCCAATTTATATACCGGTGCATGCTGGCAGTTCCCCACTGTAGCAAAGTTAGAGGGGTCAAAATACTCAAGCACCAAAAAGGATGCAAGTCTTGTTAAGTGAAATCCAGGGTGGCCACCCTCTCATGTGCATCAAGGGAATTGTAGGGGTCAAAGTCAAAACTATGCCTAGGCATTGGCTAGGTTGTCCAAGTCAGCTATAGAACCAGCAACCAGAGCTCGGTTGCTAGGTACTCTCCAAAGGGTTCTAATATTAAAGTAACTAATCTAGCTGACTACGAGCACGTGGCTGATACCCACACTTATTTATCACTGAGCCTGTCTAAGTAAGGCTAAGGACTATATATAGTTTAGTTACAAATCCATTCATTATACTTTATTAGTCATCTACCTGCTCTCACTTGTATATAAGCTTACCTTTAGACTGGATTGATCTCCATTCTGAAAAACTCAAATACATCGGTCTTCTCTAATTGCAAAGGTCTCCCAAGCACACCATAGCTGCTTGCTAGGTTTCAGTCATCTGATTGGCTGTCTCCGGTTTTTCTAACATGTAACCCATTCTGCCTTAGCCTTGCTATACCTTTCATGACACAGGTTCATAAGAGCCTATACCAATGGAAGTTGATTAACCGACCCCTAGAAGTTGTCTAAAAGAGAACACCAAAGGGTTCCCTTCCAAGAAGTCGATGACATCATTAAGATAATGAGGACGCCAATTGTTTTTCCTTTTGTGTTTGTTGCATGAAAGGAGAACCTGATCACGATCTTGGCAATAAAAGGCACAATTGCAAGCGAAAGGTTCAGGAATATTGAAATGTTTGTAATACGATCCAATTGGAGCGTGGTTGAGAATGCATCGAAACAATCTCACAGCAACTGAAAGGTTGCCCCCCGTAGGTGATAACCAGACTCCACCATTAATGTAAGTAGGTTTGAGAGTGGCTGGCCGAGGGCCAGCTGGTGAGATGAGGCCTTTGGCATAATCGTGGGCCTCCTTATGAATTGACCATTCAAGTTTTGAAGGAACTTGAACAAAGGTGATAGTGCAACTTGGGTCTTCAGCAAGCCAAGCTGCAAGTGTTTGACATACTGCTAAGGAATGACCTTGGCCAGAATGGAGGGATGGATCCACTGCTCGACGAGCTGAGGCTATCGAGTCGGTGAAGATGTAGATCTTCTTGCAGTTATCCTGCTGGGTGGCAAGGGTAACTGCAGAGCAGATTGCAAAGAGTTCTGCATCAGGAGCAGTAACTCTACCGGCGATGTGACGAACTCTATTGAATTCTTCAAACTCCCGGTACAAAATGGCCGCTGAAACAGCCTGATGCTGCATGTTGTCAGGTAAACTTGTGTCCACTGAACAATACACAGTATCGTCAGATAGTCTCACATTCCTAAGAATGGTAAACAGGTTGCGTTCGCCGGCCTCTAAGGCATCCTGCTCCAAGAGAGAGCCGCAATCGTCAAAGATGACCTGGTCAGAGAACCTGTCCATGAGTTGAGCGCCAGGCCGAGCTTCTGAGGCAACAGGCTCAAAAGACTCGGTGAGTTCAGGGAGATGTCAGTCTATCTCCATTACAGTGCCTTTGACCTTTCGCTTAAAGGCTTCAGACATCTGTGAAATTGCAAAGGGGTGAGGCTGTGTGCCCTTGTGGTGATCCTGACTAATGATCAACCTCAAGAGATGAGTGTGAGATAGGGTGGCTGCCCTGAAATTGGTGCGACCAGCCATTTTCTGAAGATGAAGGTGGATAGGGATGAGTCCAGCAAGAGACTTGATCCCACCCATGGGGGAGGTGCTAAAGGCGCCAGTGATCCAAAGACTGGCCTTTCGCTGCATAGTATTCAGTAACAAAAGAGCCTTTTTACATTGAGCGCCTTTGTAGTACCAAAGTCAAAACCCATATGTCGCTATAGGAAGGACACACAAACAATAAAGGAGGTGCTTCTGCCTATGGGGAAGGCCTCATGTAGAGCTACCAAGCATCTTCATGGCTTTCACCAATGACAGAGCCTTAGTAGAGTAGTAACAAACATGTTCATGGAATAGCAGTTTGTGGTCAAAGTAGAAACCCAAATATCTCCAGTAAAGATTGGGCTTCAATAGGTTGTCGCCAGTGTATGGGGTATACCCCAAGTCGATGGGAGGAGAGTAATCGCTGTGAGAGTGATCAAAAATGAAGTACTCAGTCTTGGAGGGCTCAAGCAACAGACCAATAGCAACAAAAAGATGAAGAAGGAGAGCATAAGTGTCCTTTAAGGTTTCCCTATTCTCGTCAAGAGATTTGGACTGTGCCATGACAGTCCCATCATCAACATATGAGAGCAGCTACATTCTAAGTGCCACTGCCTGCATATGGTACAGCTTCATAGCTGAAACAATGTACAAGGCTAACAAGACAGGTGAGAGGGCTGAGCCTTGGCCGACTCCCACATCTGCTTGACAAGGACCAGACCGAAACAATCCCCAAAGATATGAAGTGAATTGATCAACTAAGTAAGAAGCAAAGAACCTCGCCACAATAAACGAGAACCCTTGCTTGTGAAGAATGGCCAGGAGCATGGCATGATTGAGAGAGGGGAAGAATTGTGCGATGTCAAAAGCCAACACACTCGTCTTCTTTCCTTTAGCCCACCCAGTATGAACTAAGTGAGTAAGGAAGAGCCCAGCATCCTCGGTAGAGCACTGACGCACACCACCAACTTGGTTAGGGTGAACAAGATCATATTTGATCATTTCGAATTGGAGACAATTTGAGATCATCTTCTCGATGAGTTTCTCCACAGTGTTCAGGAGCACAATAGGCCTGAACGACTTGGGAGTGGAATAAGTAGGTTTTCCAGGCTTCGGTATGATGACCGAGACGGAATCCTTAAAGTGTTTTGGCCAATGACCCATACAAATGGAGGCATCAGCCAAAGTAACAAGCAACTGGATCAATTTCTTGTTTTCCAGTACCACTTTCAGATGTACCCATGTAATATGGGAGGCCGAGTTGTAAGTGTTATGGAGCGCATCTCACAGTTCGCTCATTTGGTGGCAAGGCTGTCCGTTATATTGGATAGCCTCACAGGCAGGGAGTTTATGCTGCTTGACCTATTCCATTAGGTCCCAAAGGCGCTTATTCGAACCAGCAATTTCAGTGATCCAAAGATCAAAGAATTTGTGTTTTGCAGCCTTAACAGCTCGCCAAAAGAGGAGCCAATTCTTGTGGGATTTCTCCAACTTATATTGACTTAGAAATTTAGTGCATTCGTCATCCCACCAGGGTTGCGAGCGCTTAGTGATGCAGACCTCGTGAGAATGCTTATCCCATGCTGAGGAGAACACGTCAGCGAGGGCCTGGGCCACTCGATCAATGTCAGCTGCGGTGTTCAGGGTCCCAGGCACAATGGCCAGGACCCCTTTCTTGAGGTCATCAATGAATGCCTTCTCGGCATCCGATCCACATGTAATTGATTGTCTGGTGACAGCTTCTATCACTGAGTCGAGAATGATTGTTGTGGTCAAAGGAATATGATCCATCGGCCCCATCGAACTTGGATCTCATTTTGGGCGCAATCACACAGATTCAGAGATCCTGTGAAACGTGAGATCTATCACTGATGGGCGCAGATCTGCATTGTGAGATATGAAGGTTGGACCAGGGTTGGATGGTTCAGTCCATTCCAAGCCCAGGTCTGCTGCTATTTCTAGCAGAGTAATTGCAGCCCACCAATGATGTGTGACCTCAGAATCCCACATGCTTGAATGAACATTGAAGTTGCCACCCATGTAATGAAATGATGGGAGCTCATCAACATGATCTCGTAAATACAAGATTGCTGTTTTATCGTCCTCAGAATAAACATTCATCAGGTTATAAATGTCATTTCTCTGAGAGAGGGAAAGGATGAAGATGTTGTGATGATCAATAAGATCAGTTCGCATTGAGGGACGAAGTTTCTCGAGTCGCCTTGACACAAATGCCATGACTCAAGGAGCTTGATTGTTTTGAGGTGGACGCACCATGTACAACCATTCAGGGTGCATAGGTGCTCCGATTACATCATCTCCTTCTTTGTTAGAGGAAGAAGGTGCTTGTCTTATGGTTCGCCAAGGTGGTTCTTGAACAAACAAAACATCGAAATCATTATATAATGTTTCGAGGAGCACATCAAGATACATATAGTTCTTAGCTACATTGTGTGAGTATACTCTAATGTCCTTAGTCCTTACTACCATTGGGCTATGGGATGGAGGTTATTAGGGTGAGATCAAGCATCAATACGACGTTGACGTACCTCGGCATACTTGGCATTGATCCATTGCTGGTCAAACCAATGATCCCAGCACTTGCATTTGCGTGAGTCTGCGCAATGAGGACCGCCACAATTGACACAGTGAGCCTTGTGAGGGCACTCTGTGACATCCGCGTTGGTTGGAGGAATAGGGGGGACGGCATTGGCATTGCCCTTGTAGCAGCCAGCAACCCAGCAATGTTCATCGGCCATATGAGGGCCCATGCAGTGAGGACAAGTCGCACCAGGAGACCTGCATGATTGAGAAGGGTGACCCCACTTCCAGCAACGCTGGCAGATAGGGACACCCTTGCGAGGTTGGGCTTCTTTGATGAGACAAAGACAGTTGTCCATCATGATGGATTTCCCAATCAGGGCCTTTGCATGGGCACCTGTTTGAGAATCCCAGAGATTGATGTTGATAGTACAATTGGTACTGTTGGGAGAGTTTCAGACGAGTCAAGGGTCACGAGCAAGAATAAAATGCTCGTGGAGTAGGCTACGAGCCAACACCCCCTTGATGCAGTCCAAAGAGATTCTCTGAGTACAAGCATTGTCCTCAAAAAAAGGAACATCGATGATACAAATATATGACGTGGAAGTGGGAAGGCCGACGTACATGGCGTCAGTCTTGAAGATTCTCATGGCAAAGCCACAGATGACGTTGAGCGCAGCTGGGTGTGGAACCTCAGCCGTGGAGATAGAATACCCGCTATACGCAGTGGTCATGGCAAGTAGGGTGAGCTTTATTTTAGCTGCCTCCAGGGCATCGCGAGCCCTGGCAAGGAAGAGACCTAGGTCACATGTGACGAAAGGGCCAGAGAAGGTGATCAGGATCTGCTTGCGAGATGGACCCTGGGTGGTAAAGTTGGGGGTAGGAATCTTGCGCTTTCGCGCTGGTCTTCCTGCAGCCCTGCGAGAATAGGCTTGTGCAACATTGTCAACAGGCAAGTGTGGCACGACCCTGGCCAGTTCGGCCACGGTCACAGGCTGAGATGATGGTGCTGACTTGGCCACAGAGGAGTATGACTTCCTCAAGGGCTTTGTTGCATGATTAATGGGCGGAGGCATGCCCATACGTTGGAAGGGAACCACCAGCTTCTTAGGTTGAGGCCGAGGCTACACTGCCACAGGGTTGGTGCGAACAGGCTGCTTGCCTTTATCAGCACGTGATGGGCCACTAGGCTGAGGCCCAGGCCTGGAGCCTTGTGGCTGAGCCAGTTTAGTGGGTTTCCGACAGGAAGCTTTGGGAGTGGCTGACATATCAACATCTGCTGATTGGCCAGCCCGAGGGGGGGTCGTGGGACCTGTGGGAACATATATGTTGTCATTGAAGTGTTGGGAAGAGGGGTTGTTGTTGTTGTCTTTGTCCTCATCTTCAGCTTGGGCAGGCTTGTCTGTCCTTTGCACAAGTAGCTCTGAGTCAAAGCTAGCCTGAGCCACCTTCTCCATGTCGTTGCTGAGATCTTTGATGTCTTCTCAGGTCAGGTGGGTATCAGAGATATTAATCCTGTCAACCTTGATGAACCAAGCTGTGATGTGTTGAACCATATCCTGGACTAGCTCTGATTCTCTAAGCAGGCAATCAGGACGACCAGTCAGCGCCTGATAGAAATGGGATGGGGGTGTGGGGTTTGAACTGGACTGCCCTGCGTCAATTGGTGCATCCCCAGGCGGTGGCCCCATAGAGACGTCCCTAACCAATGGCTGGGGGGTAGGAGTGTTGGCCTTGCTGCTGATGGGAGAGCCATGACGAGAACGCTTTGCAGGGGAAGGAGGTTCTGGGGAAGGGGTTTGCTCGCACTGAGGTGCAAGCTGTTGGACTGATGGTGCTGGCAATGGGGCTGCAGAAGGGCTGTATCGAGCAAAGTACGCCTCAGGTGTCATATGGATAATGCCACCTGGATTTGGGTCATTATTAGATGTATCTCGAGCTCCAGGGGGAGCTGAAGAGCCTTGCCCTGCGTTTGGCAGTACTGCAGCATGGCGAGCCGCTGCACCACCCCTGCCTGGCTGATTTGTCATAGTGTGGAGTAATAACCTTCGTTTCGTACAAGTACGAACACCACTAGATAGTCGTCGAACGAGTAAGCAGTTAAAACGATGAGTTTTCGAAAATCGATGGTGGTGGTAAGAGGTCAAGAAGAGATGAATGTAGACTGATCTGTCTGCTTCAATTTGCTTGTAGCCCATTCCAGAGAGCACACCATGCAACTTGATGTTCCATTGTCTTGCTGACTGCTTGAGGCCATAGAGAGATGTTCGGAGTTTGAACACCTTGTTAGATCCACCTTCATGAAAGCCTTCAGGTTGCTGCATGTAGATGTCTTCATCCAAGTCACCATTGGTGAAAGCTGCAGAGATGTCCACTGAGCGAAGTTCCAAGTCATTGACAGCAGAGAGGGCTAGAATCATGCAAAGTGTTGCAGGACGAAATGTGGGGGCAAAGACTGTTAAAGGGAGCGAGTGCGGGACTGTTAGAAATTGACAATAGTATAAGTCAATAGTCAATAGACTAATGAATCACAATAGAGTCAAGTCTCAAATGCACAACAATGACTAGTCTGAGTAAAAATAGTATATTGCTTCTATAGATGTCAAAACCTGTTCACTTGTCTGTGTTTCCCCAGACATAGTAGGAAAACCCAGTTGTTTGGCTCTATTTGTACTAAATTTGCCTAGGTGTGACTTTATGTGCCCACAATATCGCGTTCGAAATTGCTGGTGCACCAAACTACTTTCTACGCCACATATTATATACTGCCGAATTTGTCTCATTGAGGAGAAAACGAATCCGCAACGATTATGTTGATAGCTATTTTCTACAAAAAGTTATTTACGGAATACTGTCTGAAAACACGAAAAACTGTGAAATCTATATACAAATCTATATCTACAAGTCCAATTTTAAAGTGTTTGATCACTACAATCACTAAAACGAACAAAAAACATACTTGGTGCTTAACTTCCCAAGACACTTCCTATCCTCCAAGATCTTCACTAACAGCACTCATAGATGCTTACCCCACTTCCCAAGATCATCCAAGTGGAGTGTGTCATACGAGCATGCAGCATAAGGGTCCGAGAAACCAAAATCCCAAAGGAAATGCTGTAAAATAGTCAGTACTGCTTACACTGTTGGATTAATTGTAAATTTGACACTGACCTTGACGTCATGCAGTCCAAATGCTTGAAGGATCTGCTCTTTTGCAGTCTTGGAAGTTGCACGAGTGGCTCGCTCAATGACGGAGTGCATAGAGTCAGTTGTACGCTGTTCGAAAGAATTTGTGATGTCATGTAGCTGAGACTTGGACACGAGGCACTTTGGGCATGGAACGTTTGCAGTGGCCGCTCTACAAGCACAGAAATAGGCTGATTCTTTGCCATCCTGGGACTCAATTAGCATACCGGGATGTAAAATTCGAGTTATATTGTTGTTGCATACATGAGCCTCACCAATGCACGAACGCCAACCTAGAGGCCCAAAAATGTGTGATAAGATGAGTTGGTAGACTTCACGCTTGAATTTGGCAAATTCCACTGTCTCTGAGACAGTCCGATTGCTTGGGTCCTCGGGATCCTCAATCTTAAGGTTTTTAGTGTGTTTCTCTGTTATAGTCATGCAATACTACTCACAATGGGCATATATCCTAATAGAACACCACCTCCATTTCCTGATGCGTTGCAAATACTTCGCGGAAGCCACGCCGCCTGAAGTACCATTGGATATTTCTTTACTCGTTGGATTACAAGACCTTTTTCAAGCCAGAAATGTAGCGGGAGGTAAGAGTGTGGATATATGACGTTGTGAGGGAGCTGTGACTAAAAAAAATAAGGTAATGATATGTTTCGAACAGAAAACAGATAATGCTTACGTCTACTTCCCACCAGGTATCTGCAGTGTTTGGTTCATCGAAGATGCACTCTTTGTAATTATCATTGCTTCGGCAATATAGCTTGTAAACTGAGTTCCAGGAGCTTACAGATGCTAGTGATTTATCTTGAATCAGGTTCAAAATATACTCCCATGGGTCTTGGTATTGAAATTCAAATTCGTATGAATTTTTGTTATACATGGAAGTCACTTTGTTGTGCTTGAACTAACTTGGAGTGGAGTAAGGCATTGAACATACAAATTGAAAGTTGGAAGAAATTTACCTGTAAAATGTATGCTTGTGCTTTACAAAGAGATTTTTGCATGTCGCCGTAGTTATGAATAGTCAGATGACTTTCACCAGTGTGCCATCCCTTGTAAAAGCCCGCCAGCTGCTTATCAACAAGATCTTTACTGAGAAGACCCTGGATTGCGGTTTCAGTATATTCAAAGTCACTGAGTGTTCAAAATGGTGCCCATGATTTTGATACAGGTTCAGGAACATATTTTATGGACTCCAAGGATGTGCTCTGACCAGTAAGAGGTATGATTTTCACCTCTGAGTTAACACTGTGTGGGTGAGTGATGACTTTCAAATAGATATCCGGCAAGAAAGGGCCATGGTTTGGCATTGCCTCTGAGTTATTTGAGCACGTCAGCAATGCTAAAAAATGATTCAACAATCATGGAACATTTAAACTAAATTTTTTTTACCATGATCTAAGGGTAACGGTAGCAGTGATTCCTCTGAATCATGTAATGAGTCACCGGCACCTCTACTTTCTGTTACATCTCCAACACATATGGAATCATGAGACTTGATTTGGATCAGATATCAGACCACAAACTGAAAGTAAATTATTAACTCACAGTTACATCCGTAGGTGTCCTATCTGCTCTTGGGTGACATCCAGACTCAGAGTGCTTGGTACCACCAAGCCTGCAATCGTGACATCTGGCTTGCCAGATGTTCTTGGATGCAATTTTGTGCTTCTTATATCCATGCCGATCCCGATGAGCTTTGCAGTATCTGCAGAATATATAAAATTTGTCAATTTTTTGTTTGAGGCTTTTGGACTTTTTAGACACCCAAGGCATGAAGATGATGTATGATGGTTTACTAATAGCCAGGTTTGTTCAATGTTCCATGATGGTTAGGCTTGTGAGTCACATTGGTTGACGACTCTATGGAGCGCTAATAATTCTGTGACATACATCTATTAATGAAAGTAGCTCAGTACATGTAATAATGGACTGAGATGTATTAATTAAATACCTAATGAAAGTAGCTACAATATTTGGTAAGTAAAGGGTAACGAAATAAGTAGACAAGGCAGATACTCACCTCAGTACATGTAATAATGTACTGAGGGAGAATCTCGTCAAGAGTCGGTATATAAGTAATAACATATGAATGTTACTGTAATATATCTATAAATGTAACACGACAGAATAGGGAAACATAGCACGAAACTTTATTAGTAGGCTCGTTCAGTAGCATGCCACATGTTGTCATGCCAAGCAGTTTGCTTATTCAATATCTATATGTTGCAGTAGATAAATATCTGATGTAATAAGTGGAACACTCAGGGATGCGCAGGGTGGAGTCCAATTTAGTCAAAAGTCGTATATAAGAACTGACCAGAGCAACATTTACTTCTTAGAATACCCAACACATAGATCAACATATTTACTCACTATCATACAATGCCTTCAAACTCTCAACAATCTTCGGCTCAAGAGGCTAGACGCTCTCTGTCTCCCAAGATTGCGCTAAGCATTACTACAAGCCCATCAAAGTTAGTGAAGGTATGTGGACAGACTCACAGCAATGCATAATTCTATCTCATGTGACCGTGGATTTGTGACAGTTTGCCCGTAATTTGGAACTCGACAAGAATGCTGCTCATGCTGAAATTAAAGAGTTGCATTGGAAGCTCGCCGATATCACCAACCAGAGCGACTGCGAATCTGATGACGAAACCCCTCAAGCAAAGAAAATACACAATAATACTCAACATAGGGCTCACAAGGATCAAGCTGTAAAAGCAGGGCATCTCTACATAATGATGCGTGGTCTTTGGCTTCAATTTGGAGAAGCCACATTCAAGACAATATGACGACAAGTTCTCTGACTCTGAACAATTCAAGACCGATAATAACAAAGCACAAGGCCAAATGCGTGAGATTATGGATGTTTTGGGGACCCATTTGAATAAAGATATTTCTGAACCCTGGCTTGCAAAAGGGGTATGCTCAAACAGCTCTTTCTCTCTCTCTTCTGTGACAGGCAAGGCTGACAGTACATGCAAACATAGTTCATGGATGGGATGCAGATGCAACAATCAAATACTGCAACCTGTCTCGGCCACCATTGCACTGTTCTCTTTGGTGTCTCTGACACTGACGTGCTTCATGCAGAGACTCGCAAAGAAAAGTTCCAAAACCCTATTGGGTGGGTGGTTGAAAATGGTTGTGGATCGTATTCAAGTGCCAATGTTGAGGTCCTTCACAAAAACTATGATGGAAGTTATGATATCAATACTTTTTTTTTGAACCCAATGCTCATGCAGGTACGGATTTTTATTTTGTGAATCAAAAAGAATATAGTGAATGCTAAAAGATATTTTAGGTCTTTTGTGCTATCATTCGTGGTCCCAAATCTGCGAGGGAGATGATAACTGGTATCACATTGAATCCAAAAAATGACACCATGGCCTGCAAGCATCGAATCAGGAACATCACACCTGGGGCAATAGCAGCCACAGCAATATTTGTATGATTTCACCCATCTATATACTTCTTTTTTGATGTTACTAACTTGAATATCTGTGAACGTCCAGACACATTGGGTGCTTTCGTCTGACGACTTGTTCCAGAGTGTTGGTCACAATACTGGTATCAATTATGCCAGAGATTTTGACAAATATCTTGCCTTTCTCCTATCCGGTCTTCGAAGGAAGAAGAAAAGTACATTAAAAATCATCTGCCAGTAGGACAGCATTGTATTCCTTAATTCCGAATCAAGTGTGATTGATTAAGATGCCTGCAATTCTACTGGTTTCAAGACCACCATGCAAATGCTCAATGTCAACGACATTGAGGAAAGCAGCAAGGATGAAGGCAATAGCAATGTCGAGAACAACAATGAAGGCCAAGCCAATGAAGATGAAAACAAAAATCAGTCTTGATTTGTCTGCAAATTCTGTCTCCTTAATCCCATAATCACGACCTGATATATCATATTATTGCTATTTAGCTACAACTTATCAGGCATGTACTATATGTAATAATACTTGCAATAACCAAAACTGAAGTCCATATCTGTGTTTGTCTCAAGCAGTAGTCACTCTAAGTGTGTGGTAAGACACCCTCCAAAGTGACCTCCTAGTCACTCTGAGTGTAGCGCACTCCATCATTCTGTGGATACCCCAGCTGAATTGCTCCAACGTTGACCCTGAGGTTGCGCGATTTTGATTAATATATAAGACAACAGGATCTTGGAGAGAATGCCACCAACTTACCATGAGCAACCTTCACCGACCAATTCAACTGTACCCCAATCCTCCTTCTTCTTCTCCACCACTTCAGTCTGGCTCTGACTTGGACTCGTCACATGAACCTGTATCTGACTTCCCTGCCCCTCGTATCTGAGACAGTCCTCCTTACTGGCATGACAAAGTCTTTTACTCCCCCTCTCAGCCACAACCGCAGCCTCCTGAACACCACAATTCAGTTGGACTTGAGAATAAGACTTCCCAAGCTCATGTCACTAAAGGTCACATTAAGCGCCGTAATAAGACAAATCACGGGCTTGGGCACATAAATGTTGCCAACACAATGGGTGGAGGTTCACTCGACTGTGACACAGTAAGTTAATGTCTATTGTCAAGAGATATAAAAATTCTTACGCTGTGGTGCTTGCTGCAGGGCTGTATGTGTAAAGTATGAGTAGATACACATAATTAGTCCTTTTACAAGTACCCAATCGAATTGATTAGTTCTTATTCAGGAGGGATACGCGATACACGTCGTTATTACGATTTTGACAAGTGTTTGAAGCACCAGACGCAAATAGATATACAAGGTGCCAGTCAACGCGTTACTGAAGCTAACTTCGAGGAGATAGACAACAAGCAACAAGAGGGGTTTATACAGTAAGTTAATGTGCTTCCATAATAAAAGTTACAAACAATGTATTTCGCAAAGGTGACACTAAGTCCAAAAGTTATATCTCGGCCACTAAGGTGGGAACTAATCCCAATAATAAAGATTTGCCACTAAGGCAGGGAACTAATCCCTAAACTCGGCCACTAAGGCAGGAAACTAATTCCTCGAAGTTAAGTTTGTTACGCACAGATATAGATAACTATGTTTTACTCGCTTGAAATCCGACTAACTTAAATGCACGATCCCACAAATATGTACATAGATCTTATCTAACATTTCAAGATATTGCGATTTCGATTTTTCCAACATAGACAAGACAAAAATTGATTTGTATATATAAGAAACTACTTAGTTTGCTGAATTTACAGCTTTCTTATAGTAAAAGATGCTTGGGGGACTAAGCACCAGCACAGAACTTTGAATCCCCTGTTGATACCTTGGGATAGAATGATGAATCTATCTGTAGAATTTCAGAATTTGATTGCAGAAGTTGCTTATCAAACTGTGCCCAAGCCAGTGTGTCATTTCTATGGATAGAACCACAGTACTCATCTTAAAATGTCAATGGATAGACCTCAGCAGCTTGCTAGATGGATGTGACCATCCATCAGCCTGTCCATTCACTGGTGACTGTACTTTCTCAATACCCTCCCTTTATAAATTTTCATTGGCAAAACAGCTTATCAGATATATGAGAATAAATAATGTTAAATTACAATACACGACATGTCACCATCACATATTTGGCAGTGAAATACATGGTGTTAAGATCTACAAAGTTCTGGTAAGTATTTGGTCTTCTTACCAGTTTGATATACATATATTATCATGTAAGAAATTGAAACTTATATAATGATATATCATGTATGAGATATATATCGCTTTTGTAAATCCCAGGACTATATATTATAATATATCTTGACTAACAAATACATGAAGACTTCATACTTTTATTGCGACATCAGATCAAATCAATCATTGGTGATATTAAAAACACGTTGAATACAATAACATTATAAGCAAATTATCAAATATATGAGGAAGGTAAAAACATCAAAATATGTGATGTGCTGAGAAGTACATATAAGCATTGAGAAGGTACCATTGTCTAAGGTGAAATGTGAATACAATTCTAACTTGTAACTCTGGAGCAATCAATGTAGCTTGAATCATAGAAATTTGTGTATATGTAAGTCACTGGCATATGAAATACAAGAAAATACAAAGAACTTACCTTGGTACATCCTCAATTTATCTGTGGACACGGCAGGTGCTTGATCTTGTACCTGAGGCTTTCTTAGCAGTCACTGGCTTCTCCTTTGCTACAGCAGCTGAATCTTTAGCTTCCAGTGTTAATACACCCACTATCTTTGCCTTAGATCTAGCCAGTGCAGTAGTAGTAGGGATTTTTGATGTGTCCGGTGCTTCAGCATCTGAGTACATTCCAGACGGAACCTCAGACAGATCAGAATAATTGTCGGATGTCAGTTCTTGTTCAGATGATTTGTGTTTCTGCTTAGCTGATTGAACCTTGGCCCTATTAAGTACAATCTTTAGCTTTGTCATGAAAGTGCCAGTAGGTTTGACAATAGCATCAGCATCAGACTCGTTATCTGCATTTGTCAAATTAACAATCTGACCGCTAGAGGGCAAGGATACCAGATTTATGACTGTTGTATTCGTAGCAGTTGCTGGAGACTGAGTAGCTGGAGGTAATAGTGCAGGTGGTCGCAACAGAGTCTGCATTGGTGAGGGTGATTAGCAAGAATTCTTTGCTTTCCCAAGCTGTGACCAGAAGACTTCTTGCGTTCAGAGTCTGGGGTAAAAGTCATGTTCTGAGACTGGAGGTTCCCCATAAAATCAACTTGAGAAACATGTAAAATTAAATGAACATACCTCATTAAGTAACACCTCAGGTTCTTTTGTACTCTCAGATTGAACAGATAGATTACCCTCCACATAATTAGATGGTGCAAGTTCTGTGTCTTTCAGTTGTGCATGGATCCAATACACTGGGTCATCTTCAGAGTCAGAAGAGTTGTCTTCAAGCTTATTATGTTTCTTGCTTTGTGTCAGGTGTCGAAGACAGACACGACTAAAGCAAAAGACATCAAGAAAAAATCATGCACAGATAAAATTATGATATGGAATGCTTACTCATTCCACCAGTTTGAAATGTATGTGTTCCATTTGCTATTGGGCGCACACAAAAACATGCCCACTATTGAGTCATATAGTTTCTCATACAAGAAATACATATCATGATCCTCCCAGCCATTACTAACAAGAACTATGCAAAGCTGAGAGATACAAGAAATAGATCAACAGTAGTGTTGAAGAGTTCAAAATAATGTACTTGAACTACAGCATATGCAATAGATTTTGGCTTGATTTTGACTATTCCATGTTTCTCTGCCTGCAAAGCTTTGCCTCCTCGCTTGTTCATATCCCAAACTGAGCGTGGACCTGTGAAAATATGTTGCCAGACCTAAAATCCATGAGCAAGCTATCACAGGATACACAAACACATTTGAGCAGCTTACTCAGACAAGAAGAGGTCCTTGAAAGAGGCCCTGAAATTCATTCTCTGGATTATAAGAAGTACCTTCTGCATAAAAGCACTTAGGAAAGCTCTTTGCCCAGATTTTATTCTTGCTAGAATGGAAATCTTCTATAAAACCACTGAATTACATGCATTAGAAGTCAACTAAATGTAGTAGAATTTAAAGTGTACGCACTGTGGATCCTTGAGAAATTGGCTGCTATATTTGAGTGGAATAAGCACAAAGGCAATTTGAGGATTTGACCACCCAGATATGCCTTCAGTGGTATTACAAGCAAGTGGATTCCATTGTTCCCTAATAATCTTTGCAAGTTGATCTGAAGGTAAAATAAATTGATATATTTGGCCTTTAAACTGCCTGTGTCATTTGTACGTGACCAAGTAGCATGCTTTGCTATTTAGAAAAGTATATAAATATCAAATAATTAGTCTAAAATATGCATATATATGCACCAATTTTATGAATGATGCCAATGTGTCAGAGTTCTTGGACAAAGTTTCAACCACTTCCCCAAAGTGTGGGATCATAGACATCATTTCTTTAAAAAGCTCCTGCTCTTAATCTGTCAACACGGATTGATATTATGGATTGCTAATCTCATTCAATCCAGAGAGCTGTGGTTCATCTCTTATCAAATTTTGTGTAAATGAAGTCATGATGTAACTATATTAATTCAAGGTTCACAGGGCAAAATATCCACTTGCTATTATTGCAAAGGCTCTCAAAATTTTAGGAGATAAATGGCTTGTTGGTTATAATATTGGATGCACTTTTTCCAAGACTATTGAAAATAGTTCACTTGGTTTGGATTTCAATTCACAAAATTGCTGATGCTGTGTCAACACTTTCCACAGCTATTCTCACAGTTACAACTATCAGAAACAACAACATCCAAACATCATTGAAGGAATGGAGCTAGAGGATCTTAAGGTGATGGAACATATTTTTAGTGCATCCAACCAGCTAGGGTCCATCATGCACTACATCACATGCTATTGTCAGTGCATATTCATTCACACTTTCTTTTGGCAATGAGATGAAGACAAATATGCAAACCTTGGTAAAATGCTGCACAACAACTATGCTCAGGCATTGTGAATTATCCAAGAGGAAGAACCAGCCCTAGCTCATGCAAAGGAATCCTTACAGAATGCTGATGACAATTTTGAAAGATGGCACGAAGAAGAAGTAGTGTATTTCTGCTCACTTGAACAGGAACCTGAGTATGATGTACTTAGTATGGCCTACATTGAAGTGTTGCAGAAGTATTGGGAAGTGAGGTGAGTCTAAAACGATGTCATATTTTCTGTATGACCTAGTAATTGATATATTCCCTGATGCAGTGCTAAGTATGAGACAGCCAACAAATGCTTCATGCACATAAAAATTGAAACACCCAAACATGCAGCTAGTCAAACATATCAGGCAGTGTTGTAGAATAAATCGAAATTTGATACACAATGTAAGTAGTTCGTAATCGAGTTTCAAAGTAGCGGAGATGTTGTAGTTACAATATGTAATCTTATCTTTAATATTTTATCTTAAAGTCTGAGCTTGCCACTATATCGGTCAGAAAATAGCACATGTCATAAGGTCTCTACAATACTTAGGATGAGTGGCATACTTAGAGTTCACACGAGTGGCTTCAAGATAAAATATGTAGGTAAAATTCAATGATCTATCTAATACATGTTGTCTCTTTATATACTATTATAATACTAAATATCTACATGATTCTTGGTGCTTCTATGAGATTCCTAAATGACTCAAGGGAATCTTGGAGATCACATTTTTTCTATTATTTTTGTATTTGTGACTCCGTTGACTCATTCCCTTATCTTGCTTATCTAAGCACAAGATCCCTAACATAGCCCCCCCAGTCTCAAATATGAAAAAGATAAATGTAAATGTTATTGTGAATAGAAACTAGTAAAATATATACAGATGAAGATAAAGGACTGACATAGAAGAAAGTAAAAAAAGAGTTTGGACTGAAATACAATTATTTTTTTTACAGATTAGAAATAGAATTGGGACATGCATAAGAGATCATTACTGAACTATGTTTGTTAAAATATAGAGACATAAAGGAAGTGACATCAAAAAGAAGTAACCATGAAACAAGAAAAAGAGAGAAAAAAAAATTGAATCATATATGAAAGATGAAACTAAATTGATTATGTTGGCACTGTTGTTCTTCATCTCTGATTCATTTGTGAGGCCTTGCAATCTCCTTTGCAATTCAAATGTCTCAAGCTGCTATTGGTTCCCATTTGATGTTTCCTGCGTGGATGTGTGCGACGTGATGAGCGATTATGGAATGTTTGGGGTGTAAGACGAGTGCAGTACCTTTGCATGAGCTCGTTTAGATCAATATCATCAGGGAGCATCCTAAAGATCATACTTCTTTCTCCTGAAGTCATGTCGTATTCATCTTTGGGCGGAACAACTGTCAGCATTATGGAATCTTGGATTGGCAATCCGGCCCCTAAATACAGTGAGGGACAAAACCGTTCAAATGTTTTTTGAATTTAGACGGTTACTTGAATAATGCAAGACTGGCTGATCCAAACTGGTTGAAAATTTTAACCAGGGTAGATTAAGATGTGATAAACAAGGTACAATTTGTTTTATTACATAATATTATTTGAGTCCCACACTATTAATATTCTACTGGTACAAGTTCATTTGAATAGTTTTGTCCCTTCCATATTATAATATAGTATTCTAGGTTTTTAGTACTTGGTATAACCTCCCTTGGCCTGTAACACAGTCTGAATCCTTCTAGGCATACTCTCCACCAGATTTTGAAAAACAGAAGCTGGAATATCATTCCATTCCTTTTGTGCCCTCTCCCATAGCTCAGCAATTCCAGAAGGTGGCCTTTTATAGTCTCCGAGTCTGGTTTTGAGGTGATGCCAAAGGTGTTCAATTAGATTTAAGTCAGCTAATTGAGGGGGCCACTCCATGAGTTGTAATCCACTCTCTTGGAGCCATTTCTGGGCCTTTTTGCTCTTGTGTTTTGGGTCATTGTCTTGCTGAAAGAGGACATCCTCTGGCTTTTTGTTGTAATATTCAAGGCTTTGTTGAAGTTCATCCTCCAGAATGCTAACAAAAAAGTCAGCATCCATCCTTCCATCAATCTTGGTCCTATATCCAACCCCCTCCCAAAACA
>Ga0247779_1000523_pt1 | contig 23650 bp, 23 predicted proteins | sample UWRJL221509R5_FD_179925 | JGI IMG/M metagenome (GOLD analysis project Ga0247779, IMG submission 179925) | Plant litter microbial communities from Arlington Agricultural Research Station in Wisconsin, United States - UWRJ-L221-509R-5 | ecosystem: Environmental > Terrestrial > Plant litter >... | reverse complement strand
GAATAGGCATTTTTAGAAACAAACATACCAATATCCGAGAAAGGCGATTTCTTCTTCCTGCCTAACAAAGCAACTTCTCCGCTATCAAAGAATGAATAACCGGCTACAGAACGCGAAAACAGACGTTTGTTAGAATTATAGAACCGTATATGCTAACGATGATAATAGTAAGAATACTCACGCATCGCTACAACCTCATCCTCATCTGACGACCCAGCATCCGAAGTAGCTCCATGGATAGGCCGTCCGGTTTTTGAGTCACGCAGAATACCAAGATGGTCAACGAACGGTGCTGGTCGTTGATTGGCTGATCTGTGAAGTTGTATGAGTAGCCGCTGCATATCCAAGAGGTAGCCCCTGAGCGTATCGAGGAACCGCCGAGTTTGCAAGTGTTTCGAAGAGGCGCAGCTAAACGAATAACGACAAAAAAGGAAAGTAGGTCAGATGTTCTTCCCAATAGCAAAAGGGGTAGTTAGAAAAATTTGGCGTACACAGATATCCCATCTTCTTTGATGATGTATCCAATACCATACCCGTCTGCTGCGACAGGTCCAAAGCCAAACAATCTCAGCGCAGGGTTACCGCAGTTAGACGTAGACAGAATGCTTGTTCCCAGCGTTGCCCAGCCATGATCGCTGAATATTTTAGGCATCTTGGTTATCTTGTGAGATGGCGGAGGAGACGGAGCGGGAGAGGTAATTCCATTAGGCTGCGATTCGGGCTTGTTCTGTAGCTGACGCTGGACGAGACAATATAATGCATACAGATGTCTGGAAAGAAAAGAAAGAGATAATTTAGGTGAGGTTATAACAGGAATCAGAACATATCACAAGTGGCCTACCTATCCTGACCAAGTCCCTTACCGCAATCTCTCGTCAATTTGACATGGTTCTCGCAAGCTTTCCTCAGTGCGGCTACCTTTTCAGAGGTAGAGGCTTCAGAATAGAAAGTCTGAAAAGCAAAATTTATAAACGACGAAAAGTAAGCGACATGGACACGATGTACCTTGGTGAAATCGACACTCTCAGGTTGTACAGTCCTAATGGCCTCTGTCCGTCCATGCAAATACGCCTTAGTCATCGCAGGCTCATATGTGCATTCCACTCTTCCGTATAACCCAAAGTACGCTGCCTGGAACGCCATCTGCACGTATGCATCCGGACTGAACCCGTGGCTCGTGATGAAATTCTTGCCGTATCCCTTGAACTCTAATGCCTGAACGTCGTTCTGGCAAATCAAATCACTAATCCTCGTCTCCGCAAACCGAACGCCAGCGCGTAACTTGGGCGTAAGGTTCCATTCCAGCTTTTTCGGCGTGGTATCGATCTTCTCGATTGGGGATGGTGGTTCTAAGAACGTAAGGAGGAATTGGTGAATACAAAAGTGGACAAAAGAAAACAGAACACACTCTGTTGACCCCTTGGAGCTTTGTATGCTTTTGCATGAGGTGAAAGTGGGGCGTGGAAAAGTGTAGGCGCTGAAGGATTGATTGAACGAGCGAGTAGCATTAAACCCTCTGTAAAAATGTCCGCTGCGAATCTAGTATCCCGATGAGATTTATTCACCATAAAAAAAGTTATGTTTCGACCAACCTCAGAACGGTGTGCCCATCCACACCAGTATGTTCAAAATTGATCCCAGCTGCTCCGTCCGCGCAGACAATGATTTGGAGCTATGTATCATACATAACACTGTCAATACATTGATATAGCAAGCTAAACTAACTTCGCTTACCTTGTCATACCATCTATTCGTACACGTTCCAACCTGCTCTCCATCCTTCAGGTCATACGTCCCACAAAGGAAGTTACTGCACAAATCTGCAAGGCTCTCTGGGGCAGTATCGTCTAGACAGACGACGAAAAGTGCATTATCCACGATATCCAAACATGACTTGTTGTGTCGGTCTTGCGCTAGCATTTCGCGCAACCCGGACCAGACCTTGCGGTTCTCGGTTGATAAAACACCAATCGCACCCCTCGCAACCTATTAAATGTCGTTAAAAGATCATTCGACAGGGAAGTAGAAAAGCATACTTGAGATTTGTCAGTCTTGTCAGCATCTGTGACGATTGCCTGCAAGTTGCGCAGGACCTCTCGCTCAGTAAGCACAGGTAGATTGTCCTCATCTAGAACATCGAACCAGTCTGGAATACCGGACGAATTAGTTTCTTGTCTTCTCTTCTCAGTCAATCGTTGTAGATCACGATCGATCGACAAAATTAAAGGAACCAGTATGCAGGCACCAAAAAAAGACAAAGATAGGCGAGAAGGAATGACGTACAAAATTGGCCCCTTCTAAGAACGACAATATGTCTTGCTTCGGAATGGACTTCCATTCGGCATCCCCGCTGCATTTTTGGAGTGATTCAACAATAGCATCAAGAGCCAGAAATGAGATAGAACATACATCTGTGGGTATCCTCGATGTACCGAATAACCGCGAGTATTGGTCCATGTCTAAAGGTGTACCGCGAACAGTGTCTGGTTCCAAGATACCTGCTCGGAGATCGTGAATGAAGCCCAGTGAAGAAACGATGAGTGAAGATGCCCGTGGAAGCTGTCCTCCTCGGTCTGGGGTAGGGTCATTCCTATCTTCGAGGTCAGAGATTTGATTAGCACAGACAAGAGAATTGGACGCACTCGAGTACGAAGAACGGGTTGAGGGCGAGAACTACGGGATCGCTGTGCGATAGGTATGATTCGTACCTGGAGGGTCGAATGAGTGTTGTTCTTCTTAAGTTCGTAGATAGTATAAGTTACCAAAACTCCTCTATGTAACTGACCGGGCATGAGTTTAAGAGATATGGCCAGAAAAAGGTGTAAAACATACCTTGATCTATCCTGGGCGTACTCCTTCAGCATCTCGTGTAACTTGGGCCCATCCGTCTCCAGAAACTCATTTACCGCCTCTCGAGTAATCGCATGCTCCTTCTCATCTTGTAGTGCCTGTAACGCGCGCAGATAACGTTTGCATGTCTCTTCCAGTGACGGTATAGGTAGCTTGGGGAGCTTGCCCTGGTATGCCAAGGTCCGGTTCGATGGTTTGCTGGAGGCGAATCTGGTTAGTGATTCTATCATGGCTGGAGCGATAACGGAAAGACTGAAGAGGCGGGGGAGGCGGGGATATAAATACAGGAGTCTCACTTACGATTGTTGAGCGTTAGTGGAAGAGTCAGATGGCATGACGGAACTCCTCTTTGTATGATCGGAGGCGGGGGAATGCGGGGAAGGGCTCTCTGGCTCTTTGTTATTCCTTGCACCGTCGTCTCTCTCAGTGTTGGAAGATTTCTTCGGCTTGCTGATGGTAGTAGTATCTTTCTCCCGTTGATTATAGTGGACCTTCGCTCGGCCCACAAGCCAATTTAGCCAGACAGCCAGTGTGTTCAAGTTTGGTATGACGTGATGATTTCACCGAAGATAGAATCAGGAAGCTATAGAAAACTGGGGATGGTTAGAAAGTTTTATATGTACATAGAAGGCTACTAACCTCATGGTATATAGAGCAATGCAGGGAAAGACAGCTCATATTGGGCTTGGAACGGGACGGAAGGAACCAGATTTGGTATGCGTGCTGTGCATGCGCATTTCGGGACGAAAAATAGAAATGAAAACCCCAGGCTAGCACACTGCCAAACGACTCTTATAATAGCTATCTCTCAAATTCATGCGGGGATTGTGCGTTTCTATTCGATGACTCTTGCGGGTTTTTGATTCTTGATAGGCAAAGGGAGGTAGTACTAACGGTAGTGAGAGTAGATTAGCAGAAGACTCGATTGAAATTATGTAGTGGACATAAACCACACACCAGTTTTTTCCTGTAATTGGCCATTTCTAACCACCATCGCGATACAACAAGTTTCGCCGAGCCAGTCCGGATGTCCACAACTTCCAATTTTGAATTGAATGAAAGCCGTCCCTCATGACAGGGCCAATGATAAGCCAAGAATCAGCCTGGGGTCATGAATGTGTCAATTCAAGCGGAGCGGAACCAATTATCACTTCCGACAAGGTTCACGCGCGCCTCGCTACGCGTCGGCAACAATCAAAATTGCCGCCAGCGCCATTCTAAACATGAAAATCCAGATAAAAAGCATAGGTAACAGTGAGCACTCATAAAGGCAAGCAGAGAAAAAAATGGACAGAAGTGTGAGGTTTAATGGTTCCACTGGAAATGCCATAATGACTATCCAATATATGGCAAATTGAAGACAATTCGATTAGAGTCGAACGGGACGAAGGATGTATCAGATGGGTGAGTATTAGATTGTATTTGATATTTCTGTTTCAATATCCTTTTGTTTTTTCAGCGCGTATAGGCAGACATGGTCTGTTCACTGACAGAGGACATGGGGGTCGGAAAAGAAGTTCATCAGACATAATAAACATCGTAAATTCGACAAAGAATGGAAAATTTTGAACTTGCCGTCTTTACTATAGAGAAAAGACCAAGTGCACGGAAAAGTTGTAGCATGTAAAGTTGTAGACTAAAAGGAATAATAAGGACATCTCTCAAGGTGTAAATGGACCAAATAAAACCACACGAACTCGGGTGAGTTATCTTTTAGCGCCGGATCCGGGCAATACCTCCAGAAGAGAACATTTCATTTTTTGGTTCACATTCTTTCAGAATGCACGAGAAAATCTTAGAGAAAACACCCATAAAGGACAAATATATGTTTTAACACAGATGGCGACTGTTAGATCGACTTTGACGGCGATTGAAAGGCTCTAGTGCTCTAATAGAAGCGTGGACTCAGGTTGCGGCGTGGAACACTTCCATGAGATGGATTCTATTATCTGAAAGCACACATTCATAGGACGCACATTGATAAGATAGAAGTGAGCTGTAAGGCAACACAAAGATAAAACCGAGCAATAAATATAACAATAATAACGAGAGTGAGTAGTTTGAAACACTTCCTTCCTTCCTTCTTTCCCAACTCTTCTTCTTCGACTAACACTACCCGACACACATGTTTTGACCAATTTGCAGGTCTGCGTTGTATGCTAAATTAAATCAAAGTGTTCAACGTAAGAAAGAAGATAAGTAAGCTCGCACCGCAATTCGTGTCTAGCCAAGGATTCAGGGACCGGAACTGAGCATCCGTCAAGCTGTTCGCCGTCTCGATCTTCGAGCAGAAATCGCCGCTTACGACGGTCTAGAGATTAAATTGGTCAAAAATAAATACGACAATCCATCTTAGAAAAGAAAGATAACGCACGTATATCTTCGAGCATTTAACCGAGCCACTGACACAGTACGCCTGATACAAACAAAGTGTTCAACTCAACGCTGGTCGCTCATGATGTTAGAACAAAACATACCGAGAGCTGAAGATCTATTCCAAATAAACCGTTAACAGAACGAGCGCAGTTGTATAATCGACAGGCTTACTATTACAAGTAGTGCTGATTTCGGGATTCCAGCGCAAGAAATCCGAAAATGCGATGTTAAATCTTCAATGGAATTTAGCACAGTGCCGAGATCATCGAGAAAGAGTGCCGTGTACGCACCTGGTATCAATAGCTTGACAATTATCACCGGACACGACAGAATCTAAGTGCATATATTAGCCTTGGTTAGCTCTAAAAGGTAAAGTGTGCGCCTACAATATGTTGTGCAGCTGATAGGAAGATGAACGAAGCAGAGTGTTAATAACAAGGCGAGTATTCGAAGGAAAATATGCTTACTTCGTCCACGACCCAGCAGCAATATTCGTAGGCACAGAAACCACTGTGGTACTCGTACGCGTGGATGTTGTCGATGTTGTCGATGTTGACGTGGTAGTAAATCCAGGGACGGCTTGGACACAATACGCCCCTCCAAGTTGGATGTTCGTACAAGCAGCGTTGATCTAGGTATGCATCACGATTATCAGTCTTCATTCCATTATTATAACCCATTAAACATCATCACCTCTGGATTGAGGATTCGGAAAAGCGAATCACTGATTCCATTCCTAGCTTCGACGATGGGGCAACTATCACCGCTGATGATAGTATCATATTTTGCACAATCCTAGGTCGGTTCAGCTTAAAAAGAAACCAGTAAATGAAAGAGGTACTCTACCTTTGTATCTGTCCCTGCGACGACATTGGCAGGTGGGCCAGGCGCCACAGTGAATCCATCGACAGGTTTGACGCAATAAGCACCTCCAAGTTGGATATTCGTGCAAGCGGTGTTGATCTAAATACCATAACTTTGTAGATAGGTTACCAGCCTGATGAGTTATTTACGCACCTCGGGATTAAGAGCGCGGAAAATGATATCTGTAACATTATTCCTGGCCTCGATAACCGGGCATGAATCTCCACTGGAGGAAATCGAGAATCAATGTCTTGAAAGGCAGCACGAGCTCCTGATAACCTACCTAATGACGGTATCGTATTTGGTGCAGTTCTAGATTTATACATCATTAATATCACTCAAAACTACATCGAACAGTTAAATCATACACACCTGCGTGTCTGTACCAGAAACAACATTTGCAGGTATAGTGACCCCAGTTCCTGGAGTCTGTCCAATAGCTTTGACACAATACGCCTCTCCCAAGCCGAGGTTCGTGCAGTCGGTTTTCACTTCAGGGTTCAATGCAAAGAATTGGCTTGCCGACAAACTGAACTTCTGTTCAACAGAAGCGCAGCCGTCTCCTGTTACGATGGTGTACCATTTCGCACACCCCTGCGCGACAATTTTACCCTCGGTAATATGCACCACGAATTTAAAGAATTAGCTACTCACAGATGGTCCTGAACCTGACGCAGCATTGGCAGGTACTGGAGGGATAGTATCCGTGACATTAAGGACCTGAACACAGACAGCAGATCCGACCGTCAAAGAAGGACAAGGAACGGCGGGATTATCATTGAAATTTGTGAAGTCGTCATCGGACATGTCGAAGCTATTGCGGACAGGGATAGGTTCACATATCTGGAGCAAGAGGAAACAACCACGTACAATTCTTCAACCGCTGTGCAATTGTCTCCTTGATTGACCACGTAATAATATCCACATCCATTCGTGATGGTTCCGTCCGCTACATTTGTCGGTGCTGGTATTCCGGTATATGTCGGCAGAGGTGGAAGTGGCGTTGTGGTGCTGGCTGTGGTTAGTGGTATGACGCCCATCGTAGCGCTGGTGGAATTAACAGTAAAGAAAGGAGCGGATGTAACTTGATTCAAAGGAGGGAATGGAGCGACTAAACATGCACAAAAAAGTGAGCACAAAACCTGATGTCGACGAACAAGAGATGACGTACCGCAATAGTAGTAGTTGGCCCACAGGTTAGTGCAATCCTCGTTAATCTAACCACGAAAATTCTCAATACCGCAAATTAACTCTCAGACTTTTCTTACCTCCGGATTCAAGGTCTGGAAATCAGTCAAAGTGATACTGTCTAGTAGCGCGAAGTTGTTAGATTGACCAGTAAACGATAGAAACTTGTCGATTGTACTGACTGTTAAGAGCCACTTGCTGACAGAAATTGTTTGGTTGGACAAGGTACCATCTTCCGCATGCCAAGGTCGTCCCAGGTGCTGTTTGGCCAGGAGGTGGTCTAAAGACGTAACCATGATTAGATTTAACAAATAAAATATAAAAGTGAAAAAGAAACTGACACTACGGCGGTAGGTGTGGCAGTAGGAACCGCACTTCCTCCTCCATTTCCTAGATTCGCAAATCCACCATGTGGGCTGCAGCAATGGCATTAATATATGCGTTGGCATAGGATTGAAATCAACTTGCGTTATACACACAGTTCCGTTCCCAATCGCAGTTAAACCTGTGCATGCTGAAGTGATGACTGGGTTGAAACTAGTTTTGGCGAGTCAGATACCAGGCAACGAAGATAAAGACATGTAAGCGAGCACCTCTGGAGTTGCGCAATGGTAATATTCTGAGTACCGGCCAAGCCTCTATTATTAACGTCTTCCACAACGTCACTGCAGGTCTGGTTCGCCTGTAGTGCATACAAGGTACAAGCCTGGGGTAGACACAACTTAGTCTGGGCACCAATAGAATCGCAGGTTGCCGGAAACAATGTTGGGTTGTTATCCAGAATGTCTTGTTGCGAAACCGAAAATTGTACAGAGAGAGCTGCGCAAGTGGTGTTGGCAGCAACGGTGATGTTACGTCCAATAATTGCACAGCTTGCGTCCACTGTAGTGTTTGAGCCGAGCGGAGTAGCGCCTGGCGCGGAAGAAAGAACAGGAGATGGCGCTGTCAACGAGACATTGTATGAGGCAAATGCACTGGTGATAATATTTAAACCATTAGTAATTACAAATCATGAAACAAAAGCTCACGATCCACAGGTCCTCAGAGCAGACTGGAGAGTGTTATACAGAGTTGTTGAAAAGGTTGCAGGGCTCGAAAGAGTCGTGTTAAGGACACCTAGCATGCACGACGAGCAAAGTTGTGCTTGAGGGTATCCAAGAATTCCTTGACTGGGGTTTGTAGGCGTGAAACTTTCCATAACCACGCTACAAAACTGTCCGGTCGTTCTGTATAGCTAGTTAATGTAAGATTCGTACAGTCATTTTGCGAGCTTACTGGTCTGTGCGACATTGAGAAAAATACGGCTCGGAGAGATAATCAATAGCCAGCGTGGCTAAATCCTACTTTTAGAAAAGATGTCATACATCAAGACAAGAAAAATGTGCTTACCACTGTATGTTGCATTGTTGTCGTCGACGAATCGAACTCCATTGCAAGCAGTGGCGACGGTGCTCCTGTACGTTTGCAACGACGCTGAACAACTTGGGGTGCACATTGCCGTCAGAGAATCTGCATCGAACGGAAGATCCATAAGTTGTATCGTAGCATTGCACGCAATCGTGGAGGTGAGAGCAGTTGCACAAGCATTCGAAGGTTCCGGATTGGTTGGCAGATTGTCTTGGTTATAGATTTGAAATCCAGTGTCCGTCGCATCAACAGCAGCGGGAAGTGCCTCTAATAAGTCTGACGCTGCAGCGTGTCCGCTAGGCGTGGTTAGGAGTCTGGCGTTCTCGAGTCGCTGTGCCGCTGCGTGTGCCTTGTATGCGTGCTTGAATCTGTGGATATCATGCTGTAGGTTTTTCGCGACTGCCAAGGTTGACAGCGCAAAAACTACGAGAGTTGAAAGAGTCGCAAGTCGGGGCATAATAGAAGCCCTGCCTGCAAATGATTTCTTCTTTTTCCCAAATCATCTCTTTGTAAATATTGTAGTATCCGTTCCTTTTCGAATCGTAATTCGACCTGGCCGTCCTGGCCGGTGAAACGAGATCTTCAATGTCCACATGGTATGAAAAGTGAGGAAGATAGACAGGATAACGTCACTTTCGTGATGGCGGTTCGTGTTCAGGAGTAAGCGGTTCGTCTCACTTTACCAAATTAGCGGCCCGGCATACACCGAACCCCGTTGCCGACTTCTGGAAAATGCTCTAGAAAGTAAATTGGCGTTTATAAAGCATCATCAGTTTGCATAAAACACACACCTTTGGTAGGCGGTTTGGAATGGCATTTCCCTCCTTTTTGGTGAATATATGTGTTTTACTGATAATTCGCGAAGAAGTACAACAACTCCGAAATTTGTGTTCGTTACTTGTAATTGTGTTTATGTCATAGTCATATACAGACTGAGTATGAGAAACTTGGGTAGGGTATCCTCATTGCCACTCAAGGCGGCTCGTCTCGATGGAAATGGGGTGGTGACATGTACCTACTGGAAAGGAAGAAAGAGGTGCATTTGAAAGGCGAAAGTTGCGAATTGAGCGTCATTCTACGTACATGCTTCTCGCTCGAAGTAACATTGGCGCTTATTTGAGGACGTTCAAAAGGTTGTTCGACCGAGTTCAAAACACCTAAAAATACGAAAAATCGAACCGCTCACGCAATCCTAAAGGAGATTATCAAACAAAAATTCTCCGAAGTATTTCAATACAACTATACATCATCAGTAATCATTCGTCGCTACGCCCGTGAGATTAACAAATACATTTTACCGCAGGCCCAAACCTTTCAATCAGGCGCAGCGGATGTAGATTCTAATGTGCTAATAATAGTGTGATGCCAAGACATTACTCTATAATTGCAAATGCGAGATATAATTAGCTCTTCGGGATAACTTTGCGCATTTCCTGCTTCGCACAGTCGCGCCGTTGATACAAACTGAACACCGACGTGGGGTTCACGGTCACCTAACTATGGGCGCACTACAAATTAGATTATTTCCGCATGGAATATCTATTGTACATCCATCCAAAGCCCGTCTCGGTCCCGTTATACACGGCGGAAGAGTATATCATCCATGGCAGAAGCTTACTCCCAATCATTTGTATATAACGAAATACAATATTTTTAGTCTGACGTAGTGATTTAAATCAGTCAACTGACGCCGCTGTTGCTGTCCATTGAAAGACTAGATGCTGATAACCTCGTGCTCATAAAGATATTTCATCCAAATAGCATCTTCAGCGGGTATGACGGCCACACGGGAATTAAAGACGAAACGCAACGGCTCTTTCGTACCTGAAAAACAGGTAAGGTGCATTGCGAAGATCAATAAGAATAGTAAACTGTTTAGACGATATATTTCCTTCTTACCCACCCACTCTCTTTCTTTTTCACTTATAGTACACGCATACATTCGTGTGTGACTAGGACTTTTACACTAGTAGCAGAAGCTTTCTGCGCTAGAATACAAGTAATGAGGGGCATAATTTATGCCTCGCTCACTCTCCTTCGTATGTATGCTATTCTCGCAGCTTATGGAAACGAACTTATCGTTCTCTTAGCATGGTTATCAGTCCTACTAGGACCCTATTTATTACCTCAGAAAGCCGTTGCGCAAACTGCAGGAAATGTCCCAACAAATGCTACAAACCTACCCCTTGGATCATGTACCCCCGACATTCCTTGTGCTAACGGTGCATGTTGTAACGGGAACAGCGGTTTTTGTGGATTTGGACCGTCGTTTTGTGGAGCAGGGGTGCGTAGCTATTTTTAGTGCCGACTTTTCCTTCTCTATCTCAAATGGTCACGTGAGTTACTTACCCGGTTTTCGGCGTTTAGATTTGTACTTCGGTAAGTTTCTTTCCAAGAGCGCTCATGGCGTTAGACGCTCATTTTGAACCTAGAACTGTGATGCTAAAGCTGAATGTGGACCCTTTGCTGATGCCTCGAATATAACTTGCCCTCTGTGTACGTATAAGTAGCTTCTTTCATCACGAGAGTTTTCATTGACAAATTCTTTATAGCTGTATGCTGCAGTCAGGTATGTTTTTCCATTGTATATGCGTTGGAGATAGTACTCAATACTTGAAAAGTTCGGGTTCTGTGGAACAACAGATGATTTCTGCGGCGAAAAATGCCAGAGCAACTGTGGGGGACCTAAAATACCCTCTTGCGGTAAGCTTCTGGCTTTAAGGGGAAACGCTGTCTAATTTGCTCGACTTCAGATGTATCCCAATCGTCAGCAACAACGCGCCGTATAGGCTACTACGAAGGTTGGGCAGTTAATAGGAAATGCATGTCTTACGAACCGGAGCAAATTGCCGCCGACACCCTGACGCACATCAACTTTGCATTCGCTCTAATCAGCTCCTCTTTCCAGGTCATTGAAATGACTAAGGGAGACGCCGACTTGTGGAGGCGAACTACTGCTCTGAAGAAAGGCAGGCCTGCTCTTAAGGTGTACCTGTCTATTGGTACGTAGATATATGCAACAAATATCGCCTAGAAATTTACGTTGTATAGGTGGATGGACCTTCAACGACCCTCCGACGCAAAATATCTTTTCGAATATGGTCGCTTCTACGGCCAATACGAACGCGTTCATCAAGTCCATCTTGTCTGTCATGGAAACATACGCTTTCGATGGTATAGACGTTGACTGGGAGGTATGTCTTGATTTCGGTTTAATTCGGAGAGGATGACTGTTGATTATATTTCAACTTAGTATCCTGTCGCATGGGACAGAGGTGGCGTGCCCGCAGACAAAGAAAACTACGTGACCTTTATGCAGGCGGTCAAAGCAGCCTTCGCCCCACACAAATACGGGCTAACATTGTGAGGATTGCCTGTACACTGTCGTTTTCGTTAATAGTGGCACTAACCGCATCAAAAAGCACTGCTCCATCTTCATTTTGGTATCTCCAACATTTTGATCTCCCTGGACTACTTAAGGTAAACGTCCAAAGAAATATGTTCTTTGACTACGCCAGCATACACTAACCATAACATGGAATAGCATGCGGATTGGGTCAATGTGAGTTGTTTCACTCGCATGAGACGATGTTAACTTGTTGCTAATCCATGTTTCTAATATTAATTAGGTGATGACCTACGATCTTCATGGTATGCAATGGTCTATCTCCTCATTCTCTTAGCTAACCCGCTACACTTACAGGAACATGGGACGGTCACGATGTGCGTATATGCTTTTCCAAGTACACATAAAAGGTATATGATTTAATCATCCAACTTTTCTACAGCCTTTCATTGGGTAAGTGTCTCCTAATAGAACCATACACAAACGTTGACTTATTTTCCATTTTTAGATTTGTCGTTGGCGCCCATACAAATCGTGAGAATTTATACTTGTTACATTTATTTTAGGACTTCTCTGATGACATTATCATGTATTACAGTCACGGAAATCGACGAGGCTTTCAAGCTTTATTGGAGAGTAGGAGTTGATCCCAAGCAAATGGTTATGGGAATGTGAATTTTGATTGACTCTGATTGTAACGTCTATGTATGGGCTGACTCCTCTTCGACGATTATAGGGGCTTCTACGGCCGTTCGTTCACATTGGCTAGTCCTGACTGTGCTCACGCGGGATGTGCTTGGACCTCTGGAGGAAAGGAAGGCCCTTGCAGTGCAAATTCCGGAACATTGATGTTCTCTGAAATTGAATCTATTCTCACGTCGACAACCCAAAATCCAGTCCAGTTTGATGATATCGCGGCTGTGGCCTATGTGACATGGGAGTAAGTGTTTTTGAACCTCGTAATATTCACGTCTAACGAAGATACTCCCAGAAATCAATGGGTCAGCTGGGATACTCTCGAAAGTAAGTCAGCTTGTTGTGGTTTGATTTCTTTGCCTCGTTAATCCTCGTACACTACTCTAGCTTTTGCTATGAAAATGAGCTAGTAAGTTGATGATACCCGTTTATGTACAAGTTAATTTATTATTATCTATTTCAGCGCAAATGATCACTGTATTGGTGGTACAATGATATGGAGTGTTGACCAGGTGAGTTCATTTAACTTGATTAGCCCGACTGAGCAGCTTTACGAAATACAACCAATTAGGACGATAATAACTACAAGTAAGCTGGGAACCTCATCGACATGTCTAGCATGTGCTCAAATAAAATCACCTCAGTGCACTTGAGGCGCTTTACTTTGGTATTGCAGGTATTGGAACACGCCCCACAGAGACCGTGAGCTCTGATGAAACCTGCTATGTCAGTGAATGCGGCGCTAAATCTGTACGTGATTTCTTTTTGGAACAGAGAAGTTGTTGCTGATTAGAATCGAAACCAGTGCTATCCGGATACCATGCTCGACAGTGTTTACTACAATCCACTCAGTGGTAACTGTGATATAGATAAAGGCGTACCTGCAGTCGTATGCTGTCCGGGAAAACATCAGCCGAAATTTTGCACAAGTTCGTCAGCCGTTTCCTCTTGATGTTACACGCGACTTATATTTGTCATGGCTGTCTACCTAGAACGAGGATATACAGACGCGAAGACTACATGTGTCCCACAATGTGAAGAGGACGAAATTTTTATTGCAGAAGATATAATTGGAGAAACAACTAGTCAAGTTTGTATCAATGGAAACACCGCCTTATGCTGCAAGAGCGACCTTCCTGCCCCTGCTGATTGTATCTTTACCGGTAGGCGGATCCAGGTGCACACAATGTTGAATGATGCTCTGACGACCTTATAGAATGCAGCAAGACACCAGATACGAGCTGTCCGTCGGACTTCAGCGTATTCCAGACTTCGGTGTCTACTGCACGTGGCGTTTGCCAAGCAGGAATGTCGGCAGGTTTCTGCTGTAAGGAGCCTCTTCCTTATGCCAATTGTGAATGGCATGGTACTCCTCCACTATGTGAGTTGAAGGAACTACTGCCTCTTTTTGACTTTTTTATATATACCTAAAATTCACGTAGGTGAACAAAGTGGATGCAAGATAGGCCAACTTACCCTGTGTGCGTAATTTTGTTCTAGTTTCATAGTTGTCGGTGCTTAATTGGTTATTATGATAATGAAGTTTCGGACGCTGTCGGAGACGGTGAAACAGCGTGTGTAGGAGGAGCGAAGAGAACATATTGCTGTGATACTCCGGTCGATCTCCCCGCTCCATTCAACGATATCTTCCCAAGTGGCGTTCCCGACTCCGGAAACGACATATTCCATGTCGATTTTGATCCGGACAATGGGGTTTTAACAGAAGCTGTTAAAAGCGAGTCCGGGACCGTGTCGACTTTCAAAGAAACGGACGATGAAAATTCTGGCGCCTTCGGTGAAATATTTATAGATTCTCCAAAAGCTTCGTCTGTTTCGTCGTTGAGCGTACAGTCGGACTGGGTCATAACGGGATGTGATGCAAGGAGCGATCAGCCTCAGCAGGCAAGTAGTAATGGCTGTGATGCACCGCTTTCCAACATTTCTGAAGCTCATCATTCCGTAGGTCGCACTTTATTGTTCCAAGTCAAATTCGGCTGCTTGTCAACACGTCTTCATAGGTAAATTTAGACACAGTAAATTCGTTACTGTTCCTTAAGGCTGATTGTATTCACTAGGTGGGGCTGAGCATACGATCGTCGAACTTCCCAAGTCTTGCGGTCTCGGTCCATACGCCCGGGTTGTGAACTTGGATGTGCACCCTAACCAAACTGTTCTGAACGATTTCCACATGAAAGTAAAGCCTGCCTCCGAAAATATTTTCTTACTTAGCTTCGACTACAACTTTGCCGCTATTCCTGAGTCCAATGGGCCTATTTATATGCGCGCAGGTATGCAGCGTTTTTTGTCTTTTTTTAAAATAAAAAAACACCAGCTGATTAATTTATAACTTCAGATGTCACAGACATGCCTGGATACTGGTAATAATTTTACAATTATCTAACTACCGGAGATGGTCATTTATCATAATTCTATGCATATAGGGACAGCGTTGTAGACTCACCTCCTGAACGGCGGCAATGGTAGACCTAGTTATTAACGATGAATTGTAGTAATTACTGATCGAATCTCAGGCTCGAAGAACGCGGTCTCTGGAAAGACAAGAAGGAAAAGCGATGGTGGGGTGCTTTCAAGACATGGCTGTCCAAGATCACAACGCTCGAAGTTGACAAATCTCAAATTCGTACTTTCTGTGAGTTCGCTTAATCCCGGGAACGAAAACTTGAGCTAAAATAAATTTATGCTTAGTTTGGCAAGGTAAGTTATTTGCCGCACGGGTAACAAAATGCTCTTGAGGCTGATGCTATCCATGAAAAGACACATGGAATATCTTCCACCAAGAAACACACTGCGAAGGTCCACCACAATTCGATGCTTCTTTGGATATTTCACTCACCGGATCTGCTCGTGAGTATTTTTATGGTTGAAAGCTTTGCTGCAGCTCAGCCTTCTATTAGAAATGAATGCAAGATACGGATTCTACTTACAAGGGACGGTTGTACCTGCGGCAGTCACAGCCGCATACGTTCACTTTTGTCAGTATTGCATCATTTCTATCAATTTGCATATTGGAACTAAGGCATACATCATAATCCAATGCAGCATCCGACGCATCAGCATCAGCAACATTGACGGTGAAAGGAGAAGCCCAGGTTCAATACAACTCTGATACTGTGCGATTCGCGACCTTTGGTTTCCCAGGGCTGTACTATCCTGGTTTGTTGACTGTTGGTCCGTCGCTTGCTTTGGAAGGATACAGTGAGTGCGGATTCCTTCATTCCTGTTCGGAGATAATAAGACTTGAAATGCAGTCACCGGACAACTCAGTGTACAAGCGTGCGTCGCGGGATAAATATTTATCTGGCTTCAGTGCGACTTTACTCACACTTTACCACAGGGAACTGACCACCGGTTTGAGTTACCAATTCCCTCCCTTGCACTATTCTCTCGGGAAGACAGGGGACGACGATATAGGACCTAACGTTGTTCCGAGGTTTGTTATAACTTTCATAGCCGTTTGTTTAATCGACCGTTAAAGGTGCATTTGCGTCATAGCGATCCGTCAGCAGGATACAAGTACAATTTCGGCGTCCATGTTGACCTATCAGGGGATATTACAATCCACATGGTACCTACATTACTTCTGGGTATCTCGGTTCTCAATGGGCAGTTAATCGAAGCCAATGCCTATGTCAAAGCCGGTAAGTGTTCTAAAAATCATTTCTCACTCTATGTGAAGGCCTAATAGTTGCAACTAGATATTTACGCTGGAATTGCGTTGAATGGCTCGGTTTCGGACACTTCTGCGCTTGAAATCTGTATCATACCGCACTATGGCTTGATCGTTGATGGTGGAGTCACTGGAAACGTTCTGTATTGGGAAGCTTCGACGGCACCATTCAATTTCTATAACAGAGATTTCGTGTTCGGTGATCGGGTAAGACTTGTTACTGTACTTTACATGGCTGTAGACTCACTTGATGTATGTGAAATAGTGCTTCAGCTCTTCACAGCAGCCTTCTGCCAACGCTAGAAGGTCGATTGAACGAATTGAAGGTTCATTCGGAGAAATGCCCCATCACGGGACGCCGGTGGACAGAGGAGCACGTATTATCGAGACACGAGGCAAAGAAAAGCGAGATATTATGCCCTTGCCATCCCATGACTTGAGCAAACGTTCAGCTTCCCCTCCTTTCATCCCTGGATTCATGACCTGCCCGAACGTCGACGACCAGATAGGACAAGACAACACTGATAACGACATTTACAGTGACTGTACGTCATTATTTAATTATCAATGCGATGAATTCATACTTACCACTCCTGCACAGACCCAACAAACGCGTGAGTTTTCATACTTAGCTAATGAGATACGTTAACCCACCTATTAATTGGGTATTTTTTCAGAGATGATGGTACGATATCTTAAGCTTCCGAGCTACATCTTGAGGTTCTTAAATATATTATTTTTTAGATCAAATTTTCAGACGAGATATCTTTGATGCATCTGTTGCCGACCTGAATTCCGCGCGAAACATCTCCTTAATCGCACCAATAATCGATGTAAAGGTGTCCAGTTGCAGGTTCGTATCCATCTCCCTGCAAAAATAGAGGTCATTCATGAACCAATTCACAGTTCGATTTCGTTTGAACCATTCGCATGTGAGCCATGAACTTGTATTGTTGAGAAGAACCTTTCACAAACGGCCTTTACTTTCCCCTTAGATGACCAGGCTGGAAACAATTACTATAACCTTGCCTCTCCTACAACGTCAGTCTTCCTAGCGTTCCTTGTGTTCTTGTCTGACCCTTTCTTTCTTTCAGCCTAGACGGAAATCTGAAAGCATATACAACTCCTGTCGGTTATGTGAACACTAACACATATGGTCGAGAACACGTTTATGAGATGCAGCTACGTCAGTTCTTCGTTTTTGATAACGCAGAAACCAGTTGGATTGAAACAACGTGTTTGTGCAGTTACCGACTTCATTGACAGTCTCGCGCAATCCTCTGCGCTGTGGCAGAATAAGGCCGGGAATGCCAACTATTGTTCATGGGCACAGACGTTTGTCAATAGCCCTTCCACGTACCCCAAGACTAACAAAGGGTCGGGCAAGTCTGTCATCGACCGCTTGAAGAGCTGCGAGCCAAGTAATTCACAATCTGTAATTTCGGGAGGCAACAAGATGCCTTGGCTTGAATCGACGGCGAATGGTATGAAAGCTAGGGTGAGTCTGTACAGGCATGTCTTCCACAATCTTACATTCTCATAACATCCACCTAGGCTTTCGGAGGTAGCGCTTTGAGGGCCAAAAACACGTTCCAGCGATATTCATTTAGTAAGAAAGTCTTCGAAATCCGGGCAGTGAGTGTCCTTCTTTGTGTTCAGCTTGTATGTTTGTTAACTTCTGCCTGCTCAGGCAACGGGCTTGGTTAGCTATATGCTTGACGGGTAAATAATTCGGCGTCGCCGTTTCATTATGATAATACTGATCAATCGAATTTTCAGCCCCGTCGCGGACCAATTTGTTCTAGTGTCCAATTGTGTTAAAGGTGTTTGGACTGATTTCTTCGATGAATACAATGCGGTACGTACCTCTAATAAATGGAAATCGCGCATATATTCATGCAATCTGACCTGGATTCTTGAATCCAGGATAGTACCGTTGATGCACCAAACAAGGGTACTTTCAACATGGCCGCAACATACAAGACGTTCATTACCGGCAAGACACAGAACCTTTTCTTGAATCTAAGGTCGGGAGTGACTCAGATGATTGGCTTCTATTCCGCTTCTGCTGGTGGAGATTCCGTCCAGAAAACCGTGGACCTTAACTATGGAAAACTTGCTACCCCAGGAACTAGTCAAGTGTCTGCGGATGATTTGACTAATCAAGTTGCCAGCGTGTTCACAGGGGCTTCGCTGGTCAAGCTCACGATTCGTTTGTGAAGAGAATGGCGTCCAGCAAAAACTGGGGGGCAACGAACGTCTTCACACGAGAATTCTCGAGGTCGAGGGGTGGAAGCAAATTGGAGAGAAGAGGACATCTTCAAGGTCGAAGAGACGATGGTGTCCGTAGATATTTATTCGTACAATGTATCTTTTTATTAGTATGTAATCAGGAACTTAAGACCACGTCGTTCACTCGCGTCTGGTACAAAAAGGAAGTGAAATAAAATAAATTGTGGCATAACTATTCGCCTGGAAGATTGCCATTGATGATCGCCGTGAGAGTGAGTCTGAAGTACAACATTGGATGACGAATATGATATAAAGTGAAGTATTCCAGGACGATGAGTTGGAAACTGTCCAGTGAATTCTGGCAAAGCATGTGCATTAAAACGAAGTCGTGAGTCGTGAAAGAAATCATAACGCAGAGAGAGGATGCTGTCTTCGAGATAGATGGTTACAAAAAAGTTAAAAGGCGATATAACTGGGGTCCTGGGGTTTCGAGGGCTTGTTCCAAAGAGGTGGGGCTAGGTGGGCCGATGGCCAAGTCAGGTACATTTGTAGCCAAAAATGGTGGGCGCTACCTCGAAAAATCGGAAAAGCGCGAGTACCGTTCGAGAAGATGGAGCGGCGAAATTAAGGGCGTAATTCCAATATCTTCGGTGGCATTGGGTAATCAGTTTCTGGAGAGGGTAATTCTATATGATTGAAGTTATCGAAAAAGGGAGAAAATATAGCAAGGAAAAACGTTCGTCTGTGTAGAAGTTCCTCTCCGCGGGAAAAAATGGGAAAGATGATGAATGATTTTGATAGAAAAATTACAGAAGAATTCTGGGGCGGAAGTAATTTTACGAGAAGGTATCTGAAGGTCGAGGAGATGGTGTTCGTACAGTGTATCAGAAAACCTAGTCGTTCATTCGCTTCTGGCCTGTAAGAAAGTGTGCTAGAAATATTCGTCGACATTGGTACCGGTTGTTGGGGCTTATATGTATGTTGCAAATCTGGGTGATGACCTGGCAGTAAAGGTGTATAAAGAGAGGTATTCCAAAATGATGCGTCGCGAAAGATCCGGTTCAAGAACCCTTTAAGGGCTTGTAAATCAAAACGGCGCTGTTAGTCGACGCTGTAGTCATGACCGGGCTAAATGGCATTGACTTCGAGATAGGTAGGTCCCGAAAACGTATCATGATTACCAGACGCTGTTACTGGCGTCCTGGGGTATCGAGGGGCTTGTACCGAGTCACTGGAGCCGCTGGGGAGGACGGGTATATTTTTAAATAAAAGTAGGTGGGCGGTACTTTGAAGAGTCAAAGAAAGTCCAGGTAAATTGGAGAAGATATGGGGCGGATTCACGGGCACAAGGACGATATCTTCGGTGGCATTTGGGGATAGGGCTCCAGAGAGGGCGTTTCCAGAGAATCAAGGCTATCCGTTTGTTCGTCGATTTTTTGTTGCTGGGACTGGATGGTTGCGCTTGGGGAATGCAAAAACATGGTGTTTGCTGGGGACAAAAGCCGAAAATGTAGCACGGAAGGTCCGTTCACCGGGATTCCGGCGCAAAAGTCAAAATTCTTCAACGCGAAAATGTCGTCCTTTTTTGAAGGCTTCCCATGAAAAATGCGCTGAAAATGTTGGGAAAGTTGTCAAGGATTTCTATGTAAGAAAAAAGGAAGCTAGACGCTGCCTGGACGCCGAGACATCACAACCTTCCAGTTTGGTTCCACTGTTCCACAAATTTCAATCACCGACCGGCTCGTTCAGGCTGCAACAATGTCTTCTTCTCGTCGTCGAGAAAAAAATACAGACCACCACAACCCTTTACCATACGATACTCGTGCGTAGCATCGCAAAGAAGAGAAAATTTTTAGCATGCCACCGCTGGTGTTGAATAAGGAGAAAAATTGTGTTTTACTTTTTATGAGACATCGTCAATCTTGCCTCATCGAACATCTACAAGCAAGGCGAACGGTCGGGAAAATGGTTCTTTTTCTTATGGAGATCCATTACGGGAAGGGATGTTTGGGCGGGGGCCTCACTTTTGGATGGCGCTTCAGAATGTTTTGGTGCGTTGCATTTTGTTTTCTTTGTCCTCTCTTCTTGGATTCAGCGACCATTCTTTCAGACTCGTTCTTCGACGCTCTTGGGAACCCGCATCCGAGGCGCATGTCCTCTCTAGCCAGCAAATATCAGCGAACAAGACCTTAGAAACAAGCATACACGGAGCGTTATATCAAGTCACTACAGCTTCAGTCCTTTAGTCTTCAACATCCGGTGTTCATCTGGACTACACTGGGATCAGCTCTGCAGAAAGGATGCCACGGCGTCGGGCAGGACAATTGAAAATCTTCGCTGGCTTTCCTAGGCTTCCAGCTATTCGGCCTTGCAACATATCCGGAATCACACAGTCTAGGAAAGGCCCCTTCCACAACACTCGGTTATGACACTCAGTTATGACAATGGCAAGCAACTTCGGTACTCCAGTTCTCGCCGCACTTCTTGAGGTGAAGTTCGCTCCTGCGAGAACAATGCGGATGATTCTGGCTGCCGACTTCACCGAAACATTGTTCTCAATACACCTTTTCTGGGCATATGACATTCCTATGACTCTTCGAAATCTCCTTGTTTGCTTTCAGTTCTCCATTGAAATCTAGTCAACCTTTGAAGAGTTGCTTCGACACGGTAGCGCGCCGCTTGGTGGCTGTGTAGGCTACCATGTTGCCTAATTTTGTGGCCGAACGCTGCCCGAGGACGGCGGGGTGCCGACACGGTATTTATAGTCACTGTGACTCAGCTCGTCACACACGATTGGGTCATGGGCTTCGGAGACGAGGACGACGATGAGCAAGCAAAGTCTTGAAAATGACTTGAAAGGTAGATATAAAGGAAGCAGAGAAGCACAATAAGCTGGATAGAAAGTCTGAAAGGCAGAAACGTCCTGGATCCCGAGGTAGAGCAGCAGGAGCACCTATGTCGCCTCAAGTGCCTTCAAACAGTCGTAGAATCGAGAAGAGTTTGAGCAGCCTTCTCCAAACGATGTATGCAGATCTGGTCTTAGGTCCAATTGACCTGTGGGCGGCTGTACCATCTGGTTAAGAGATTCTTGAAAGAATTCGTGGTTCTGTGTCTCTCGGGGTCAGACAAACTAGTTGGAACACTGCGAGCTGTGGCTCTTTCCCTTGACTTTGGTGCCGATATCCTGCTTTAAGACTAGGAGATTCTGTTCCAGCTTCTTTTGAAATCAATTTCCGTCTGGCCATGATCTTCTCTAGTGTATATGAGGTGTTGTATTGGCATGGGACGGTTCTAGTTTCCGCAGTTCAGCACGAGGCCATCCTCTAAGCTGAATATACAGGTTCCAGAGTACTGCCATCTGCGGTCAAAGGAAGGGAACGCAGATTCATGAAGCTGAGGGCAGTCATAGAGCCCAATTTGACGGAATTGAGAGGAATGTTCCTAGGATCTTGTTGGCCGCTTCGCTGATACTCGGAATCAGTTCCTTTCAAGAATTGCTCGACACTCCACCTAGGGCTCTTTTCTGTACTCTTTTCAAGTCGCCTGTATAGCAGGAAAACCTTCCGTGTCCTTTGGAATTGATGATTTGGCTCGATGGCCGAGAAGTCTTCCTCAAAGAGGAAAGTTTGTTCTTGCTATCCACGCCCCCGTTGTCGCTGTTTCAATTCTCAGGGTATAAAAAATTGCACACCTTTGTTTTCTTCCTCTCTCCCTCGTTCGCTTTTCCTTCTCGCCCCCTTTTGTCCTTTCCTATCCTATCCTATAAACCCAACATTCACTATTTACTATAGCTCCATTCATTTGGCAGATTCTCCTCGCGTTTTCTTTCCTTTTTCTGTTGGTCCTGGCCCACTGTCACCACAGGATAGGAAGAAGATGCCGAGTCCCACCTATGCTCATGTTCCTTCTGCCCAACTAGCTGGCGCACAGAGCCAGTCGAATCTCAACACTACCGATACAGCTACCAAAACTATCATTTTGACGAACCTTTTGTATCCTTCGCGGTTGCCTGCCGTTCATGTCCCTTGGTCGAGTACGGAAGTTCCTCTGGTGTTTTCTGTGGGTGTTTCTTGCGTGGTTCGTAAAGTTTGAGTTTGCTGACGCGTTTCTTCAGAATACCACGAGCACTCGATATGACCAAAGTTTTTCCTACAATGCCCCAGTGGTGAGTTCTGTTTGTCGGAGAGTCCAAAAGTATGAAGCAGCTCGTACTTAGTTGTTTCTTCCAGCAGCCCAGTGTCAGCACCAATTACAGCGGGTTTCGTGCATCGTTTGAAGTTCGGGTTTTGTGTCGTATAAAGAGCTTCGTGTCGGTGCGTTTGATAGTTTGTTACGACTAGTCGTCTTTGATGATCCTTAATTGGCGGAACAATCCTCTTTTTTTTATACCCGCAGTGCGCCACCACCTCTCTGATCTGCGCTTTGCAGAAACTCAAAATAAATGAAAGCAATTTTGATAGCCTGAACTGAGAGGAGTTGCCGGTGGTCTGTGCTGCCGTTATGGTCGTCCAATGTCGTCTCCCTGCAACATAACATCTTCGCCTGTGCCATGTTCGTCACTATTTCTTCTCCCTATCCAATTTCGTGACTTCCTTTTTCATCCTTCTTGACATTTCCTAATCATGTATATTTGCCTCTTGCCCAAAATTCCTTTTTCTTGGAGGAACACATCGTCATCTTGTCGGCCATTTTGTCGCTTTTTCTTTTGACGCACGCACATTCTTGCTTGATGCCGTTGTTTTATATCCATCTTTTGTCGTATATTTTGTCTACTACCCTCGCTTCCTCTGCTCTGTAGAATATGTCGGTCCCGAATGTACTTCCTATCATATCGCCACACGCAGCTACCACCACTACCCACTGGTTAATTTACAAGTTATACTCTTGTTGACTCCTGCGAGTGATTCTGCCGTTAGCGGTCTGTTTTCCAACTCGGGCACTCATCGAAAGGTATGAAAGCACGATGAAACTAACACCAGTATCGTGAAGGGCATCGGAAAAAA